>Ga0123335_1009547_pt1 | contig 10027 bp, 11 predicted proteins | sample BiotimSIPDNA_2_FD_89707 | JGI IMG/M metagenome (GOLD analysis project Ga0123335, IMG submission 89707) | Anaerobic biogas reactor microbial communites from Washington, USA - Biogas_R2 time_0 SIP DNA | ecosystem: Engineered > Bioreactor > Anaerobic > Unclassified | place: Washington, USA... | reverse complement strand
CCCGTGCGGTCGACTTTGATCAGAACATCGTTGATCCCGATTTTCGGTTCAGGTACATCCTCCAGCCACAACCCCGGCTTTGCTTCCTTCTTAACGAGTGCTTTCATGTCAACTCCTGCCTGAAAGAGCAATAACAATAGCACAACACCTGAGCCGCGCGCGGGGGAAGAGAATGAAATTTCCATTGAAAGATGGGAGATTCGGGACTTTTCAAAGGGACGGCCGTCGCATAGAATAGACTAGCCGACCGGATCCGGAACCGGACCGGTACGGCCGTTGCCTGTTTTAAGCCCGACGCGATTTGGAACAGGCATCTTACTCGGATACGGAGAAGATAGCCATGCCTACAGTTCCAGCTTCGTCCCCTTCACGGGAAAAAGTAACTATCCACACCCTTCACTCCAAGAAGATGCGCGGTGAACCCATCACGTTCCTGACCGCCTACGATTTCCCGACCGCTGTCGCACTGGACAGGGCCGGGATCGACGGCATCCTTGTCGGCGATTCCCTGGGCATGGTCGTGCTGGGCTACCACAACACGATCCCGGTAACGTTGCAGGATATGATCCACCACTGCCGCGCCGTCTCGCGCGGCGTTTCCAGGGCGCACCTTGTTGGTGACCTGCCTTTCATGTCGTATCACGCCTCGACGGCAGAGGCTTTGCGCAACGCCGGGCGGCTGCTCCAGAAAGGAAGGGTCGACGCCGTCAAGCTGGAAGGGGGGCGCGACAGGGCTCCGGCGGTCAAAGCCATAGTATCGGCAGGAATCCCGGTCATGGGCCACCTCGGCCTGACTCCGCAAAGCGTCCATCAGCTGGGCGGGTGGAGAATCCAGGGGAAATCAACGGAAGCCGCGAAGATTATTCTCGAGGATGCCCTGATTCTGGAAGATGCCGGGTGCTACTCGATCGTCCTCGAAGCCATTCCCGCCGAGATCGCGCAGTTGATCTCGCAGCGGCTGTCCATTCCGGTGATCGGAATCGGGGCAGGGGGAGGATGCGACGGCCAAGTGCTCGTTACCCACGACCTGCTGGGCCTGTTCGACCGCTTTACCCCGAGCTTCGTCAAAAAGTACGCCGATTTCTTCCCACAGATGCAGGACGCGTTCACGCGCTATATCGAAGATGTCAAGACGCGGCGCTTCCCGGCAGCCGAGCACGCCAGTTCCATGGATCCACAGGCCTTTCGTGATCTCGTCCGGGAAATCGAACTCCGGGAACACGGGCTCGAGGCCGGCGAAGGGGAAGACGTCCGCTACCACTAAGGCCCTGCCGGTGACGGAGATACCAGCGATGCGAATAGTGATCGTCGGAACCGGGGCGATGGCCTGCCTTTTCGCGGCACGCCTCGCGTCTGTCGCACACGTTACCCTGACCGGCACATGGTCCGAGGCGATTGCCTCTATCCGGAAGCGGGGAATACTGGTCGAGCACGAGAATGAAACCCGTACCTTCGCCGCCGCCGCCGCATACATCGGTACTTCACTCCCTGCGGCCGATCTCATCCTCGTGCTGGTGAAATCATGGCAGACGGCGTCAATCGCCGGATACCTCGAAGGCTACCTTGCTCCCGAAGGAATAATCCTGTCGCTCCAGAACGGGCTCGGCAACATTGAACTGCTCGGTCCCAAAGCCTGTCCCGGCGTCACCGCAACAGGAGCCACGCTCGTGGGTCCGGGATACGTCCGTACCGGGGGAACCGGGCCGACCCATATGGTGGCGCCTGAACAGGTGGCGGAACTCTTCCGGCGTGCGGGCTTCGAATGCCATCGCTGCGAGCCTCACGAAGCCGAAAGCCTCATATGGGGCAAACTGACGATAAGCTGCGGCATCAATGCGCTCACCGCGATCCTGCGCGTGCCTAACGGCGAACTGCTCAACAGGCCGAATGCCGCCGATTTGATGGCCAGGGCAGCGCTCGAGTGTTATGAGGTCGCCCGCGCCCGCGGCGTCGAACTCCCTTTCTCCGATCCGGTCGAACGTGTGAGAGAAGTCGCGTTGCGCACCGCCGCCAACAGATCATCCATGCTGCAGGATCTGCTGCGGGGCGCGCCGACGGAATGTGACGCAATAAACGGAGCCGTGGTCGGTGAAGGGAAGCGCTTCGGGATCCCCACCCCCGTAAACGAAATCCTGTGGCAGCTCATCCAGAGTGCTGTCCACCAGAAAAGGAGCGGACTTCAACAATGAAAGTAACGGAAGATCTCGCCGAGCTGAGATCGCTGCGCGCAGCCATGAACGGCGTCTTCGGACTGGTTCCGACCATGGGCGCACTGCACGCGGGCCACGCCTCACTGGTCAGCAGGGCGCGCGCCGAATGCAGGCACGTAGGAGCCAGCATTTTCGTGAATCCTTCTCAGTTCGGCCCCGGTGAGGATTTCAACAACTATCCGCGCACCCTCGAGCAGGACCTCGCGTTGCTCGAGAGCCTCGGCGCCGATCTCGTCTGGATTCCTTCGCCCGAGATGATCTACCCTCCGAATTTCCAGTCGTGGATCACAGTCGAAGACGTTGCCCGTCCGCTTGAAGGAGCATCGCGCCCCGGGCATTTTCGCGGCGTCGCAACCATCGTCGCCAAACTGCTGAACTGCTTTCAGCCCGAGAGGGCATATTTCGGGCAGAAAGACGCTCAACAGCTGGTCGTGCTCCGGCGCATGGTGCAGGACCTGAATTTTCCGGTGCAGGTCGTCGCCTGCCCCACTGTCCGCGAGCCGGATGGACTCGCGATAAGCAGCCGCAATGTCTACCTCGGACCCGCTGAAAGAGAGGCGGCCCCCGTTCTCTACCGGGCGCTGTCGGCTGCGAAAGAGAAGTACGACACGGGAGAGCGGAATGCCGAAGTCCTGCGCGACACCATGCGCACCATCATTCGTGCCGAACCGCTGGCATCCGAAGAGTACGTTTCGGCGGCTGATCCGGAGACGCTGAATGAGCTGCAGCAGATTGACGGGAAGGTACTGCTTTCGCTCGCAGTTCGTATCGGCAGGGCCCGGCTGATAGACAACATCCTGATCGAGGGATAGGAGGAAGCCATGTTGCTCGCGATCGATGTAGGAAACACCAGCATCACGATCGGACTGTTTCAGGAAGAAACCCTTGGACCGTGCTGGAGGCTGGCGTCTGACAGCGACCGCACTTCGGACGAGTACGGTATCCTGCTGGTGCAGCTTCTCGACCGCGCCGGGATAGCTTCAGGAGAGGTCAAACATGCTGCCATCGCATCGGTAGTCCCTCCTCTCACCGGAACCCTGCAGCAGGCTTGCCGTGAGTACCTGAACTCCGATCCCCTGGTTGTCGATGCGGGAACACGGACCGGGATTCCGCTCAGGTACGAAGATCCCAAACAGGTGGGGGCGGACCGGGTGGTGAATGCCGTCGCGGTGCGCCGCATCGTGACAGGTCCCGTTTGCGTCGTCGATTTCGGAACCGCGACGATTTTCGATGCCATTACGGGAGAAGGGGAGTACATCGGCGGAGCGATCGCGCCCGGGATCGGAATCTCCTCAGATGCGCTTTTCCGGCGCGCAGCCAAGCTTCCCAGGGTAGAGATTCTCCGGCCGCCGGCCGCCATTGGAAAGAACACGGTGCACGCGCTGCAGTCCGGACTCCTGTTCGGGTATGTCGGGCTGGTGGAGGGGATGGTGGCACGATTCAGGGCCGAGCTGGGTCCGGACATGAAGACCGTGGGAACCGGCTCGCTCGTTGAACTCGTCGCGCGGGAAACCGACAGCATCGATATAGTGGAGCCCTGGCTGGCGCTCCAGGGCTTGAAACTCATCTACGGGCTGAACAGGAAACCCTAATTCTGCTTCTGCACTCTTTCCGGGCTGATCCGTGTCAGCTCATCGAGAAAGATTTTGGCGTCCCTCGGCACCGGGTCGGTTTTGTGAAGCAGCAGACTCCGTGCTTCCACTTCTTTTCCGTACAGCACCTGGTTGGCGTCCTTGTCGGGGCGGACGACACCGCCTTTGAGCACCAGGCCGCCGAACAGGCCTTTGGCCCGGGAATAGGCGAGAATCTTGGCCGACATCCAGGCATCGGTCTCGGCGGCGGCGGTCCTGCCCACCGGACCGGCGGCGACCGACGCATCCCCTCCCAGGGTGAACTTGCTGTCGAGCATGCTCTCAAGGCCGCTCAGGTTCATGATCACCAAAATCAGGTCAACCGATTGTCCGCCGATCTGCAGACCGAAACTCCCTCCTGTCATGAGAAACATCGAGGGAGCGCTCCAGGGGCCCTTGCCCGAGTTGGTTCTGCACGACATTACCCCTTTTCCATAGTTGCCGCCGAAGATGAACCCTGCCCTCTTCATCCCCGGAATAACGGCGACGCAGGCCGCCTTGTTCAGAAGGTCCTGAGGAATTCCCGAGTCCGGAGCTTCGGCGATTTCCCTCAGCACAACCGCACCGCGGACAACGCGATCCTCCACCTCCCCGGCGTTCAATACAGAGGGGGCGAGCAGCCCCATGAAAACCAGTAACAATAGTCTTTTCACGGTGCCTCCTGAAATGACGGATGTCTTCCTGCGCGTTACGCAACGTAGAGTAACACAGGGAATTCCGAATTCCCCTGGCAATTTGATACGACACAGGGGCGGGATGGATCGAATTAATTCGCCGGAGCTGCTGAATTTCCGCTTCTGAACGCGGAGCTCTTCTTGAATGAGAAGAACTCGGTCACGTTCTCGCGCAGCAACTGGGGAAAAGACTTGTCGAGATACGACCGGATCGAGACATAACACTGGTCGCATGTGTTGTTCTGGGTGAACTCTTCGACCATGCGTCCCTGTTCATGAAGGCTGTAACGCTTGAACTGCATCGAACACGGTTGCAGATGACCGTCGCTGGTCACGACCAGCCACCTGAGTCCGGCTTTGCATGACGGGGCGCCGCCCCGGTTGAAGTACGCCTGCGTCGCATCAAGGGTGCTGACGGTGTTCGTGATCCAGTTGGTTCCGTTCATGCGCTCCTTGAGCCGCTTCAGTCCCCGTTCGAGAATTGCCTTCTGGTCGTCGGTATTGAGGAAATAGTCTTTGCAACCGGTACGGCGCGGAGAATAGGCGCTGTAGTTGATGTTCACGCCCCACTCGGCGGCTTTGTCGGCGCAGCGGTTGATCTCTTCGACATTGGCGGCGGTGATGCAGTTGTTCAGCACCACATCGTCGTAGCCCAAGGCCGAGACTTTCGGCATGATTTCGCTCAGGTGACGGTACAGGCCCGGCAACCCTCGGAACTCATCGTGGCGTTCGTCGGGAAAGTCGAGGCTGACGCAGAATTCGTCGACGCCGGCGCGGCGCAGTTCCTGGTAGCGTTCGACGGTCATCTCGGACCAGTTCGAAACCAGTATGATGAAGGGAAGACCCGACTCGGACTTGATGTTGCGCACTACTTCCGTCAGATCGTCGCGCATGAGAGGCTCGCCTCCGGAGACCTGAACGACGCAGGGACGGAGCACCTCCATGTACTTCCTGTAATCGGACGGCTTCATGTTGTGCGACGTATCTCTCGGCCCGCCATGATCGCAATGCTTGCAATAGCAGGTGCAGGCATCGGTCACTTCGAACGAAACTACGATCGGCCTCTTCACCAGCCAATTCAACGATCCCTGGGCTATGATCCGCAGTGATTCCGCCAAGGGCACTTTGCGCATGAGCCTTCCTCCAGTATAGGTACCGGCCAATTGAACTGCGATCCTACCAGAATCGCCTTCCGTAATGCAAGCTCCTAGAAATCAATAAAAGCAATAAGCTAGGAATCCTGAATGACGAATTCAGAATTGCTCTCCGCGACGACTGGCTTATCGTTGCGCGATTCTGTAATGTTTCTGGTAAGGAGAGGATCTATGGACACGAATGCCACAACTGAAAAGAAGGATGATGGAAAAGGGAGAGTAAAGATTTCTCTCGACCAGATAAGCGATTTCGAGTTCCGTGTGAAAATCGGCGAAGGAGTGCAGGATTTCATCCTGGACGAGCCGCCTCCGGTAGGGAAGGGAGCCGGGCCGAGCCCGTCGCAACTGCTGGCTACGGCGGTTGGAGGCTGCCTGAGTGCGAGTTTTCTTTTCTGTGCGCGAAAACTTCGTATGGATCTGGAAGGCATCCATACCGATATCAGCGTCTCACACGTTCGCAACGAGAAAGGGAGGCTGCGCATCGGGAAAATCGACGTCGATATACAACCTCGTATTGCGGCCCCTGACGATCAGAAGATGCAGCGGTGCCTCGATCTTTATGAGGATTTCTGCGTCGTCACCCAGAGCGTTCGCAACGGCATAGACATTTCGGTGAACGTCAGGCGTTGAGCCTTTCCGGGAAAGGGTGCTACTGGCGCTGAATGGTTACCATCCTGCTTATTCTCGCCATCGGGCTGGTGGTTGGTGGTGTCGGTGCGATGATGGGGATCGGAGGCGGTATTCTCCTGATTCCTATCCTGACCGCGTTTCTCGGTGTTCCGATCAAGACCGCGATCGGGACGAGTATCGTCTGTGTGATCGCTACCTCCTGCGCCGCGGGAGCCGTCTATGTCGGCCGCGGCATGACGCACAACCGCCTTGCGATGATCCTTGAAGTCGCAACCACTGCCGGGGCGCTTGCCGGAGGCGTGACGGCTGTCCTGATCAGTCCTCGCCTGCTTGCCCTCCTGTTTGCGTGTATCCTGATATATGTGGCATTCATCATGCATAGACTCCCCAAGGAGGAGCGCCCGCCGGTCAGGACCGGCGCCCTGGATACGAGCTACATCGATCCGCGGACCGGGGGCCGTGTCACTTACGGGATTCGCAGGTTGGGGATGGGGATGGGCGCAAGTTTTCTGGCCGGGAATGTTTCCGGCCTGCTGGGAATCGGGGGAGGGATCATCAAAGTGCCGATCATGAACCTCATGATGGGGGTGCCGTTGAGAGCTTCAATCGCCACCAGCAACTTCATGATCGGGATTACGGCCGCAACCAGCGGGATCATCTATTACATGAGCGGGTTTGTCAGCCCGAAGCTCGCAATCCCGACAGCCCTGGGAGTGCTGGCGGGTGCCCAGATCGGGACAAGGGTAGGCGGACGAATCAGAAGCCAGAGGCTCAGGCAGATCTTTCAACTGCTCCTCCTTGCTTTTGCAACAATGATGCTGGTGCAGGCGTGGATGAAATGAATGAATGAAGAGAAGAATCCTGGAATTCCCGCGATACCTGAAGAGGATCTTCCGGATTCGATCCATATCCGGGATTTTCCAGCCGAGCTGGCGACAGCCGGAATCGAACCGGAAGAAGAGCCGGAAATCCTGGCGCGTCGTGATCTGAACCAGGTGATCCACAGCATGCTTACTGTCGGGCTTGTCACGACTACGGTAGTCCTGCTGCTCGGATTCGCCCTCAGCATCATTTACCGGCAGCCTCTCGCCGAGAAAGCGTCCGGTTTTTCAGAGATCCTGCCCGGACTCAGGCGAGGCGATCCCGAGAGCTTTCTCGACCTCGGACTCCTGCTGCTGATTGCGACGCCCATATTGAGAGTAATTGGCTCGCTCATCGAATTCATCAGCAAGCGAAACTGGCGTTACACATACATCACGTCTCTGGTGCTGCTGGTTCTGGCACTGAGCATGATGCTTGGAAAGGGATGACAGAGGTATTAGATGGAGTATTACAGAGATCCTCGGCGACAGCTTGAGATCTTCTACGAGATCATCAGTGCAATCAACGCCCGTATGAGCCAGCAGGAGGTGCTTCAGGTGATGCTGAGCCGGATTGTGAGTGATCTCGGCTACAGGGCGGCGACCCTGCGTCTCCTGAATGAGGAGCGCCAGACGCTGGAACTGAAGGCTTTCCACGGGCTGAGCGAGGCCTATCTTTCCAAAGGGGCGGTGGAACTGGCAAAAAGCGGCATAGACAGCACCGTGCTCACAGAAAAGAAATGTCTCTCGATACTTGATGTGTGCAGCGAAAAAGGATTCCAGTATTCAACCGCCGCCAGGCGTGAAGGCTTGGCCAGTCTGCTGGCGCTTCCGCTGGTTCTGCACGGCAAGGCGATCGGGGTGCTGCACGTCTACAGCGCTGAAAAGAGAGAATTCAGCCCCGGAGAGCAGGCGTTCCTCGAAGGAATCGTCGGGTTGGGCGCCCAGGCAATCAGGCGGGCGCAGTTTTTCGAAGCGTTCCACCGGCTCGCTCACAACCTCATTTCCAGCCTGGATCTTCAGCAGGTTTTGAGAACGCTCCTTCTGGAATCGGTGAAGGAGCTGAACGTGCGGGCGGGATCGATAAGGCTTTTCGGACCAAAACGGCAGACCCTTCACCTTACGACGTCCTGGGGCTTGAGCGACACGTACCTCAAGAAAGGGGAAGTGGAACTGGCGAAAAGCCCGGTTGACCAGAAGGTGATGAAAGAGGCCCGGCCGGTAACGATCGAAGATGTTACGAAGGAAACGGGGTTCCAGTACATCAAAGAGGCTGAGCGGGAGGGGATACGGTCCGTTCTCGTGATTCCCCTACGGCTGCGGGACGTGATCATCGGAGTCATGCGGCTCTATTCCAGACAGGTGCGGCGTTTTACGCCGGAAGAGATAAGCCTGGCGGATACGGTGGCCGATCTCGGAGCCATCGCGGTCGAGAACGCGCGGCTGCACCAGATGGTCAAGGAAAGGATGGAGGCTCTGAAAGAGGACGCCGACGGATGGTACCGATTTCTGTCGCTCGGATGACCGGGAATCACTCTCTTTTTGCCGACGCCCTGTCGCGCTGTCTCGGCCTGGTCGAACGCTCCTTGCGCTCGCAGTAATCCTTGAGTTCGAGCAGCACCGCGTTCCAGCCTTCCGTGAAGAAATCGTTCGACTCCTGGTCGAGGCATGCGTCGTCCCGGTCGTGCATCACCAGTTCGGTCATTCCCGATTTCGACCGGATCTCGTACGACAGCGTGTGACGGGGCCCGTTCTCCTGCTCGCCGCGGCCTTCATCAATCCAAAGCAGTTCCAGCACGCGTCCCGGAACGACACGGGTGATCAGGGCGCGTCCCTCGCGTCCCTCCTTCCCCGATTTCCAGTACGCCGTCAACTCCCCGCCTTCCCTGAGATCGCACGAGGCCTTGTCGCAAAACCAGTGCATCAGCTGCCTCGATTCCGTCAGGGCGCTGAAAACCGTCTCCGGCGATGCCTTGATCCAGACCTTTTTCGTAATACTGCCGGGCGAAGTTTTGCCCGACGCTCTCTGCACTTCAGATTCGCTGCCTGTCACCGTTTCATCCTCAATCAATCATGCGTCCCTGCCCGGACATTCATCCCCATCAGGACGGCAAGAAGCAGGGCTGTGGCCGGTATGTAAAGGGAGAAGTCCGTGATCTCCTGCAGTGCAGTCGCCGTCAACGCACCGATCAGAGCCAGCCCGATACCCCTCGCGAGTGGGTCGTCCGACTGACGCAGATTCCGCACGGCAATCCGCCATGAAACGAGAAAAGTCCACACCAGAAGGGCCAGACCAACGACGCCGACTTCGGCCAGCGCCTGCAAATAATCGTTATGAGCGTACTTTGCCGGCACATCCGGCTCGAGCCTCTCATACGCTGGAAACGACCATTGAAAGGTACCGAGGCCGCGCCCCAAAATCAAGTGACCGTCGATCATCTCCCATGCATCGCGCCATATCGGGAGACGGTCCTTCTCGATATATCCGGTCTCGGTTATCGCTTCGTAGCGAGCCAGAACTGCGTCTATTCCCGCATAAACCACGAGAGTGAGGACGAGGCCGATCAGGGCTATCCCGAAAACCGTCACGCGGCGCTTCCCGGTGGAGGTCTTTCCCATGAGAACCATCGACGTCATGCAGCAGAGCAATGCCATGATGCCCATGCGCGACATCGAAAATACCAGCGCCACTCCCATCAGAACCGGCCAGAGCAGCAGCCAGGCGAGTTGTGCGGACCCGGGAGTGCTCAGAACCCGCCGCAGGCTGAGATCGCGCCCCTTAAGAATGCTCGCTGAGCGGTAGTACAGAACTCCGACGCCGCAGCAGATGCAGAGATTCAGCAGCAGGGCATAGTGGTTGCGATTTAT
>Ga0123335_1009540_pt1 | contig 10036 bp, 8 predicted proteins | sample BiotimSIPDNA_2_FD_89707 | JGI IMG/M metagenome (GOLD analysis project Ga0123335, IMG submission 89707) | Anaerobic biogas reactor microbial communites from Washington, USA - Biogas_R2 time_0 SIP DNA | ecosystem: Engineered > Bioreactor > Anaerobic > Unclassified | place: Washington, USA... | reverse complement strand
GTGGTAGCTTTGGATTTATCAACTATGGTGGCTGGAACCAAATACCGGGGAGAATTTGAGGATCGTTTGACCAAGATAGTAAATGAAATTAAATCGGCTGGTGATGTGATTGTTTTTATCGATGAGCTGCATACCATAGTGGGAGCAGGCGCGGCTGAAGGGGCTATCGATGCTGCTAATATTCTTAAACCTTCTCTAGCCCGGGGTGAGTTCCAGTGTGTAGGAGCTACTACTTTAAATGAATACCGCAAGCATATTGAAAAAGATGCGGCCCTGGAAAGGCGTTTTCAGCCTATCGTGGTAGATGAACCTGGTGAGGAAGAAAGTATAGAAATACTCAAAGGGCTGCGCGATCGGTACGAAGCTCATCATGGAGTCAAAATTAAAGATGAAGCTATAATAGCTGCAGTAAAGCTTTCAGTTCGCTATATAAGTGACCGTTTCCTGCCAGATAAAGCTATTGATTTAATTGATGAAGCTTCCTCCCGGGTACGACTGGCTAATTACGTTTTACCCGACGAATTAAAACAAAAAGAAAGCCATATGGAGGAGCTAATCAAAGAAAAGGAAGAAGCTATAAATGCCCAGGAATACGAAAAGGCTGCCCGTTTAAGGGATCAGGAGCAAAAACTGCGTGATGAAATAGAAAACGAGCGTAAGGAATGGACCAGCAAGCGTACCTTGCAGGGGGGCTCGGTAGGTGAAGAAGAAATAGCTGTAATAGTATCCAGTTGGACCGGGATACCGGTAAGCAAACTAGCTACCGAAGAAAGTGAACGCCTGGTACACCTGGAAAATATTTTGCACCAGAGGGTAGTTGGTCAGGAAGAAGCGGTAGAGGCAGTATCTCGAGCGGTAAGGCGGGCTCGCGCCGGGCTGAAAAACCCGCAAAGACCCATAGGCTCCTTTGTATTTCTGGGTCCTACAGGAGTAGGCAAAACTGAACTGGCCCGGGCTTTGGCAGAAGCCATGTTTGGCAGTGAGGATGCTGTTATCCGTTTAGATATGTCTGAGTACATGGAGAAACATGCGGTGTCCCGTATGATAGGATCTCCACCTGGTTATGTAGGTTATGATGAAGGAGGACAGCTAACCGAAAAGATCAGAAGAAAACCTTATTCCGTAATTCTTCTGGATGAGGTAGAAAAAGCTCATCCAGATGTATTTAATATTCTACTGCAGATATTAGAAGACGGTCGTTTGACTGATGGGCAGGGACGTACAGTAGATTTTCGTAATAGCATTATAATCATGACCTCTAATGTCGGTGCCCAGGACCTGAATGCCACTAAAAAGGTTGGTTTCACCAGTGTCGTAGATGAGGCAGAAAACTATAATCGCATGAAGGAACGGGTTATGGAACAACTTAAGCATACCTTCCGGCCCGAATTAATGAACCGTATTGATGAGATTATTGTATTTTCTAACCTTAATGACGAAGAATTAAAACAGATAATTGAAATACTGTTACGGGACTTGACCAAAAGGATTGAGGAGAACGGCTATACTATGGAAATAAATACTGCTGCCCGGGAAGTTATAATGAAAGAAGGATATGAACCGGCATATGGTGCCAGGCCATTAAAGCGGGCTATACAGAAGTTAGTTGAAGACCAGGTATCCGAAGAGATACTAAAAAAGACAGTTTCAACTGGTGATAAAATTCTTATTGACGCTGTAGACGGTAAAATTGTAGTAAGAAAAGCGTAACCCATAAAAAGGTGACAGGGGATACCCTAAAGGGCACACGTGGTTCCTCTGTCACCTCTATTTATAGGCCTCTTTTTAAATTATATAGGAAAATAATTCAAAATATATGAAATTTACTGGAAAATAGACCTGGTTTACATTTATAATATTTCTAAAGGAGAAATTTATGGGGAAAAATATAAGCAGATTTGTTTGTAGCTGTTGTGGCCAGGTGAGTAGTAAATGGCTGGGAAAGTGTCCCGGATGTTCGTCCTGGAATACCATGATAGAAGAGTCTTATGAAAAAAAAACTGTTTCCCACAGCCGTAAGCTAGAGGCCATTTCTCTTACTAGTATTTCCAACCAGGATATTATGAGGTTAAGCACAGGTATTAGCGAGTTGGATCGGGTACTGGGCGGGGGGATAGTGCCAGGGTCAGTAGTTCTACTAGGGGGCGATCCGGGTATAGGAAAGTCCACCCTTCTACTACAGGTAGCCAATTTTGTTGCCGGGGATGGAAAAACTGTAATTTACCTTTCCGGTGAGGAATCTTTGAAACAGGTTCGGCTACGTTCTCTACGGCTTAATATACATAATGATAACATTTATCTGCTTAATGAGCAGGATGTAGATTTATTGGATGATTACATTAAGGAGATTAATCCTGAATTAGTTATAGTTGATTCTATTCAAACCGTTTATTCTCCTGAAATATCCTCTATTCCAGGTAGTGTTTCTCAGTTACGGGAGTGTACTGCCCGTATAACTAATATAGCCAAAACTAATGATAAAGCTTTTTTTCTGGTAGGTCATGTAACTAAAGATGGTGTTTTAGCAGGTCCTCGGGTTTTAGAACATATGGTGGATGTGGTGGTCTATTTTGAGGGCGAGAAGAACTACTCATTTCGCCTATTAAGAGGGGTTAAGAACCGTTTCGGTTCCACTGATGAAATAGGTTTGATGGAAATGAGTGGGCAGGGCCTGGTCGAGGTTTTAGACCCTTCCTATGTATTTCTTAGCTCATCCCTACCTGATAGTAACGGTACTGCTATAACTGCCAGTTTTGAAGGGACCAGACCACTTCTAATTGAGGTTCAAGCTCTGGTGGCCACATCTGGTCCGGGTTATCCCCGGCGTATGGCATCGGGAATTGATCAGAATCGTTTGGCTCTAATTATAGCTGTACTGGAAAAAAAGACGGGTTACAATCTTAGTGCCAGCGATGTTTATCTTAAGGTAACCGGAGGGGTATTTCTAAAAGACCCATCAGTAGATTTAGGGATTGCAGCGGCTATTATATCCAGTTACCGAGAAAAAACTATTCCTGCGGATATGGTTTTTATGGGGGAATTAAGTTTAACCGGGCAAATCCGGTCGGTACCTTTTTTAGATCTCAGGCTTAAAGAGATCGAAAAAATGGGTTATAAAAGGGTAGTAATACCGGGGAGTACCTACAGAAATCGGGCCTATAGCACTGGTTTGGACGTACTTGAGGTGAATACTATAGAAGAATTTATTGACTTAATCATGGAGGGATGAGCAGGTGGAAGATTCCTATCAGGAGCAGTTCAGAAAATCCCTACAAATATTGGCCCCGGGTACTTTATTCCGGTTGGGTATAGAAAACATACTGCTGGCCAATACTGGTGGTTTAATAGTTGTAGGGGATTCTCCAGAATTGATGGCTATAGTTAGCGGCGGATTTCATATTAACTGCGATTTTACCCCGGCACGGCTTTATGAACTGGCCAAAATGGATGGAGCTATTATTACCAGTCAGGATGCCGGGAAAATACTAATTGCCAATGCGCAATTAGACCCGGATCCCCATATGCGCTCCAATGAAACCGGAATACGCCATCGTACCGCTGAGCGAGTAGCCCGACAGACTGGCGAACTGGTGGTAGCTATATCCCAAAGGCGTAAGGTTATTACCCTTTATCAGGGTAATATAGTATTTCGCCTGCGTGATTTGCCCTCTATTCTGGTTAAGGCTAATCAGGCTCTGCAAACCTTGGAGAAATACCGCAATGTTATGATAAGAGAATTGCAACACCTGGGGGGACTGGAATTTGAAGATATGGTAACTGTATCCGAAGTATGTGAGGTACTTAAACGCAGTATTAAAGTCTTAAGGGTTGCCAGCGAAATTGAACATTATATTGCGGAGTTAGGCAGTGAAGGGCGCTTAGTAAAAATGCAATTGGACGAGATGATTGCCAATGTAGAAGACGAGGCTCTTCTTATTATTCAGGATTATTCCAATAACCAGGAAAAAATGCCCCATGAATTGCTGGGCACCATGATGCGTTCATTTGAAGAAGATATTTCCGATTCGGTATTTATAGCCCGTTTACTTTCACTCGGGACTGCCAGCAGCCACCTGGATCAGATGGTTGCACCACGGGGGTATCGGATGCTGCAAAAATTACCGCGAATTCCCACCACTATTATCGATAATCTGGTAGATCGGTTTGGCCTCTTAACCCATGTTTTACGGGCTAGCATAGAGGAATTGGATGAGGTTGAAGGTATAGGAGAAGTAAGAGCCCGATCCATTAAAAATGGTCTCAAACGTATGCAGGAACAGCAATTGCTGGAATATATGGTGTAATAGGAACCTGGGAACCGATAAAAAAACCGCTTCGATAAAATTACCTGAAGCGGTTTTTTGTTGCCCATTCCGGTGACAGGGGACGGTTCCTGTGTTACCTAGCTAGGTGACACAGGAACCGTCCCCTGTCACCTTTCTACTTTAGGTCATATTAAAGATACCCAGAATATTGGTTTTCTTATACTCTTTTATAAAGACGTCATATAAGCTAATATCCAGAGTGTTACAGAGTGCCGCAACATAAAAGAGAAGTTTTCCCAACTCATTATAAACTACTTCTTCACAATTCGGACATAAATGTCCTTTCAAGTGACTATCCATATATTGCTTTAACTCTTCAAAGGAACCAATTTGGTCTGGTAGCTGGAGTTTGTTGGCATGTACCGACAGGCAGCCACAGTCAGTTACTGACTTAACTACCGCCCGGTTTACCCGGCAATTGGATTCGGAGAGTTTGGAAAGGATATCAAGGATGCTGCGGTGCCTGATCAGGAGATCACCTACAACATTTTGAAACTCATCACAAATCAAGTCCTTCAAAAGGCTTGCCCCCCTAGCGTGAGATTTTTATAAATTATAGCCGTTGCTACTTAGCCTTGTCAATTGCCTGCCCATCTTCAAGGTGTATCTTAAAGGCTTGAACTGAAGTTTTTTTATGCGGCTCTTTCCCGGAATTATGGCTCTTAGTTGATAAGAAATTAGGCGCAGATAGTAAAGTGCTATTGTAAGAAATTGCTAATTTTTACTGACTGAATTGTTTAGTTAAAGAGAATTATAACTTTTTACTGCGTTTAAGGGAATTTTCCTTTCTCTTTATGTTTTGTATTTTCACGACCCGGCATTAAGGCTAAATATCGGGCAATATGAATGTTTTAGTACGATGACGGATAATAGCCATATAGAATAACCCTGGTTTTTTTAACCGTCCTGGTATAATTATGCAGTTCCTAAAGAAAAATAGTTAGTATGGAGGTGCATATTATGCATACAAAGTTTATATTTTCCAAAAAGCTATTTTTTTTAGCACTCATTTTCGGTGGTTGGGTAGCATTTACGGTGCGCTCTTTCTTGAGCCTGGGGTCGCTATGGAATTCTATCCTGGGGTTAGTAGCGGCAGTGTTTTTTTATCTGGGCAGTTTTCTTATTACAAACCTTGCTCGCAGAAGTATTATTTCTCTGAACCGGATGTTGGATGCTATACCGACAGAAGCATTACTAGGGGGAAGTTCTGGATTGTTCCTGGGTGTTCTGATAGGAGTATTAAGTACCGTCCCTCTTTCCCTCCTGGATGGAGTTGGGGATTTCTTAACCGTCGGGGTATTTTTCCTCAGTGGTTATATGGGATTAAAGATAGGTATTCGTCGTGCACCTGATATGCTTAAACTCCTACCTCGTTCTCCCATAAGCAAAACGAAAACCGATAACCATTTGATAGCCCCGAAAGTACTGGATACCAGTGCCATAATTGATGGTCGTATTTATGATGTTTGTTTAAGCAACTTTCTGGAAGGTCGCCTGGTGGTACCTACATTTGTAATCGAAGAATTGCAACATATAGCTGATTCTTCAGATAATATCAGGCGCAATAAAGGCAGGCGAGGACTGGAGCTTTTGTCTAAAATGCAGAAACATAGCAGCATAAAAATTGATATAATTGAAAGAAATATACCTGAAGAGAAAGACGTGGATAGCAAACTATTACGTCTTTGTAAGCAGATTAACGCCTACATCATTACCAATGATTATAATCTCAACAAAGTGGCCGAACTGCAGGGTATTAAGGTTCTTAACATTAATGAACTTACCAATGCGGTAAAAGTAATTGTCTACCCAGGTGAGACCATGCACATAGCCATTATTAAAGAAGGCAAAGAAATCGGACAGGGAGTAGGCTACCTGGAGGATGGAACCATGGTAGTAGTTGAAGATGCTCACCATGAAATTGGCAATGATCTGGAAGTCATGGTTACCAGTGTATTCCAGACTGCAGCAGGTCGGATGATTTTTACTCGTAAAGTACGGGAAGAAGTCCCAGGCAGCGTTAATCAGCATTTTCAGGAACCACAAGAGGTGAAAGTATATGGCTAACAACCTCCGGGTTGTTATAGCGGCGGCTGGGACCGGAAGCAGGATGAAAAGCAGAATTAACAAGCAGTATATGCTCTTAAATTCCCGACCCATTTTAAGTTACTCGCTAGATGTGTTTGAAAAGTATGAGGCTGTAGATGAAATAGTAATTGTAGCCCATCCTCGGGAAATTGAATACTGTGAAAGGGAAATAGTAAATAAATTTGGCTACCGTAAAGTTAAAAAAGTGATTCCCGGTGGAAAGCAGCGTCAGGACTCAGTGTGGGCGGGATTGTTGCAACTAAACCAGGATACTGATTATGTGGCTGTGCACGATGGTGCGCGGCCGCTTTTAACGTTAGCTCTCCTGGATGATTTGATTAAGGAGGCGGAGGAATGGGGGGCAGCTATCCCCGGTGTTTACGTAAAGGATACCCTGAAAATGGTGGATCGGGATGGCTTTGTGGGCAATACCCTGGACCGGTCCAGTACAGTATTTATTCAGACCCCCCAGGTTTTCCGCTTTAAAGAGATATATCAGGCTTATGAAATGGCGCTGGAAGAAGGCTTTAAGAGTACTGATGATGCGGCTTTATTTGAAAAATATATTGGCCGGGTCAAGGTGGTTCCTGGTAATTATAATAATCTGAAAATAACCACCCCTGAAGACCTGATTATTGTGGAAGCGCTATTAAATATGTAAGTCGGAAGGGGAGAAAGGTTTTGCGTATTGGTAACGGATATGATGTGCACCGCTTGCAGCAGGGCCGGCGCCTTGTTCTGGGCGGAGTAGAGATAGACTATCCCCTGGGGTTACTGGGTCATTCCGATGCTGATGTATTACTGCATGCTATTGGCGATGCCCTTTTAGGAGCGGCTGGTCTGGGGGACATTGGTCGTCATTTCCCTGATAGTGATGAACGCTACCGGGGTATAAGTAGTCTCTATCTGCTGGAGGAAATAGGGAATAAACTGACTGAGGCCGGCTTTACCGTAATTAATATTGACAGTACTATAATAGCTCAGAAACCCCGTTTGGCGCCTTACATAGAAACCATGGTGCAAAATATAGCGCGGGTTTTGCATATTGAAAAGGGACAAGTTAATGTAAAAGCGACTACTACTGAAAGACTAGGATTTGAAGGCCGGGAAGAAGGTATATCCGCTCTGGCAGTGGCCTTGATTGAGTAGTATATCATGGGGACGGTCCTTTTGATATATTTGAGGATTTTGTACAATTAGTGTTTCTCATAAATTGCCTGATAATTTATGGTTGTTATCCTGAGGCAAAGCCGAAGGATCTACGACTCTTCGCTATCGCTCAGAGTGACATATATATTGAATTATGCAAAATTCTAATAAGAAAATAGAATTTTAATAGACGCGGAAACCGGAGCGGCCAAGCAAGGTATGGTTGCCAAGTTAATTATGGTGGTATAATCGAGGTACACAAGGGAGGTACTTTATGAACAAGTTAAAGGTTAGATTTGCACCCAGTCCTACCGGGCCACTACATATAGGCGGGGCCCGTTCGGCTTTGTTTAATTATCTTTTTGCTCGCCATAATAATGGGAATTTGGTAATAAGAAGCGAAGATACTGATTTGGAACGCTCGCGTCGGGAGTATGAAGAGGAAATATTAGAATCCCTGAAATGGCTGGGGATTAGCTGGGATGAGGGACTGCAAGTTGCTGGAGAAGATGGGCCCTATAGGCAGACCGAGCGGTTGGATATATATGCTGAATACACGGAGCGTTTGCTAGAGTCCGGTCAGGCTTATTACTGTTTTTGCAGCGAGGCAGAATTAGAAGAAGAACGCCAGGAAGCTATGAACAGCGGCGAAATGCCCCGTTATTCTGGCAGGTGCCGTCACCTTACCCAGGAGGAAGTCGAAACCCGGCGAGCCCAGGGTGAAAAACCAGCTATTCGATTCAAAGTACCATCCAACCGGATATATGTAGTGGATGACCTGGTCCGGGGCCGGGTTAATTTTGATAGTAATAACATCGGGGATTTTATAATTATAAAATCAGATGGTATCCCCACCTATAATTTTGCGGTAGTTATAGATGATGTGCTGATGGGCATAAGTCACGTTATCAGGGCAGAGGAACATTTGTCCAATACCCCGCGGCAATTGATGATATATGATGCCTTGAACCTGAAACGACCTGAATTTGCTCATATTTCACTCATACTGGGCAGCGACCGCCAGAAAATGAGCAAACGGCATGGGGCTACTTCTCTGATACAATACCGGGAGATGGGTTATTTACCCGAAGCCCTGTTTAATTTTCTTGCCCTTTTAGGCTGGTCCCCGGAAGGAGAGGAGCAGATTCTATCCCCGGAGCAAATAATCTCTGCCTTTACCCTGGAGCGGGTGGCTAAAAATCCGGCTGTCTTTGACCTGGATAAATTAAATTGGATTAACCAGCAACATATTAAACAAAAAGACCATGAGGAATTAAAGGGCCTTATGTTGCCTTACCTGCAGCAGTCAGGCTATAGTGAGAGTATAGCGCAATTAGATAAAACCCAGCTTGATTTGCTGGTAGAGGTATTGCGTGACCGCATTGTTTGTTTGACGGATATTGGCACAGAGCTGGAAGAGTTTTTTGCCCTTCCCCAGTATGAGGCTGACAGCCTGGAGGTTTTACAAGCTGATGGGGTAAACCAGGTTTTAGAGGCTTTTGCCACCGGGTTACCTGATTTTGAGGAAACGGCAGAGATTAAGCAGTTTATCAAAACCCTGACCAAAAGCTTAAAGCTAAAGCCTAAGAATGTGTTTATGCCCCTGCGCTGCGCCTTAACCGGTAAATCCCACGGCCCTGACCTGCCTTACCTGATTTTTATTTGGGGCCGGGAAGAAACCCTGCGCCGCACCCAGGAAAGCATGAAAGTCGTAAGTCGTCAGATGTAAGGAGTCAATTGTAAGCAGTTAGGATTTAGGACGCATATAATCCTGTAGGGGCGAACCGTGTGTTCGCCCGCGGGTAGGCAGTTTATTATCCAGTAAGGTGCCCCAGGGGCTGACACATAGTCTATATCCGGTTTCCCTGTGGGTACGTTCTTTATATGCAAAAATTTACCATTGTTTCACGTGAAACATTTTCACTTTGCGCATAGAGGAACTATTTGAAGGCGGGGAAATAAATTAGTAGTGGTAACTAATAACCCCTGGGGGAGGTTTAACATGAGTAAATATCAAAAATGGACGTTTATATTCTGTATATGTTTAAGCCTGTCAATAATTTTTGGGCAAGTAGCAAAATCCTGGTTTGCCTATGCCACAATAGTGGGGTGGCTTTTGGGTTGTATATTTTTAGTTCTGGCTACTATTACAACACTTAAGGCCTGATCGTCCCCACTTGCCCCCTTGACTTTAGGAACCCGGCTGCATATAATTTTATTAATTCCATATATAAATGCTATGAATGGGATAAGTAGTATGGTAATCGCTGCCAGAGAGAAGGGGTCATCGGCTGAGAGCCTCTTTACAGTACGAAACCGTTACGAAATTGCGCCCGGGAGCAGGTATGTTGAAATTTTGTAGGCATACCCGGTAATACCGTTAGAGTATTAGAGTGGAGTACCTGCGTTAGGCAGGGCTCAACAAGAGTGGAACCGCGGAAATATGGTCTTTCGCCTCTTAACGAGACGGAAGG
>Ga0123335_1009531_pt1 | contig 10041 bp, 9 predicted proteins | sample BiotimSIPDNA_2_FD_89707 | JGI IMG/M metagenome (GOLD analysis project Ga0123335, IMG submission 89707) | Anaerobic biogas reactor microbial communites from Washington, USA - Biogas_R2 time_0 SIP DNA | ecosystem: Engineered > Bioreactor > Anaerobic > Unclassified | place: Washington, USA... | reverse complement strand
GGCGAGCAGGTATACGTCCATCCCGGTTCACCGGCACGGCGCAGAAAGCCGGGGCGAACGCTGAATCCATCTCCTGGTAGATTCTCCGGATGCCCAGTTTGTTCAACGCTTCAAACATTTTCTCCCAGGCGGTCGGGTCAGACGTGTTCGCCTGATTCCAGGAAAAATCGCCCCAGGCCGGCTGCATTCCCATCAGTACCTTCGCCCCCGGACACCTGAGTAGGGTCAACGCAAGCGCAAACAGTTCCGTAAATAATCCTGCTCCCGCCTTCCTGCTCACGCAACGCGCCAACAAATGAAGACGATTCATTTCAAGCGGGCAGGCCCGAACCCTTATGCCGGGTGCCTGGCGCCATGGACTGCGAACATCAGGACGCCCGCTGCGACGGACGCGTTCAAGGACGAAATCGGGCCGCTCATCGGGATGCTGACGGTCTTGTCGCACAGGGACGCGGTCAGGGGGCTGACCCCCTCCCCCTCGCTGCCGATGACCAGCGCGCAAGGCCCGGAAAATGAAACCTTCCGGTAATCCTCGCCTTCCGGCTCCGCCGCGTAAAACCAGACGCCCTGGCTTTGCAGGGATTTGATGGCCTGATTCAGGTTGGTCACCCTGGCGACCTTGATGTGCTCCACCGCTCCGGCGGAAGCCTTGACCGCCGCGGGAGTAAGCCCGGCCGCGCGGTGCATGGGCACGATGACGCCATGCGCGCCGGCGCAGGACGCCGTCCGGATGATGGCGCCCAGGTTGTGCGGGTCGGTCACCTGATCCAGCAGGATGATGAAGGGCTCCTCGCCGGCGTCCTTTGCCGCTTGCATGATCTCCTCAACGCTGGAGTACGAATAAGCGGACGCAAAGGCAATCATGCCTTGATGGTTTTTCGCCAATTGGTCCAGCCGGGTGCGCTCGACCGACTGGATCATGACGCCCGCCTTTTTTGCAAGGCTGACGATTTCGCGCGCCGAGCCGGACAATTCCCCTTTGCTGATCATCAGCTTTTCCAAATCACGCCCGGTTTTGATGGCTTCCCGGATGGGATTGCGGCCTGTGAGCAGAATGGCGGACACGGTTTCTTCCTGGTATTCCTGGGGCAGGCTGGCTGCCGGGAGCGTTGGTTCGGCTACAGCTCCACCCGGTGCGGTGCCAAACTGCCGGAAGAAGCGCTGCTGGGCGGCCGGCCTGTCCTGGGACGGGCGGCTCCCTGGCCCAAAGCGAAGGGACGCCGGGGAAGCCTGAATCCCTTGGGAGCGGCTTGCCTCACCCGGCCTGACGGCTTTCCCGGGAAAACGATTGTCCGTGAAGGGGCGGCCCCTACCCGGACGGGTAGGCCGGGAACTGTCAGTACGGAATCCCTCTTTGGGTTGATTCGAAATGCCAGGCTTTTGCCGAGGGGCCCTCCAAGCGGTCTCCTTCGGCTGGCCGGAGGCTGGCTTTGACGTCCGGGATGATTGACCCGATTGCGGCCTGCCTGCTCCAGCCGGCTTGAAGCCGCCGCGCGTGTTTCCGGTGGACGCACCCGGTTTTGACGGAGCCTGACGCTGCCGTCCCATCGGGTTGGGCTTTGCGGGGGAACCCTTTCCCCCGCGCTTTGTTTCATTTGCCATGGATTGCCTTTCAGGGAGAATGGTCTCCCGCTTTATTCATTCAGTTGGTTCTCGGACGGTATCCCATGCGTTGGAAATGCAACGACTGCAGGAATAGTTTATCAAAGCGCAAAGCCTTTTCCCTTTACTGGAAACCCGTCGTCGGATAATCCCTCAATCGATTGAAGGCGGTGCCGCAGAAGGCTTGCCTGACGCCATCAGCGCATCAATCCGGTCCATCCGTCCGGTCAAGTACAGGTAACCCATCAAAGCTTCAAAGCCTGTGGACGCGCTGTAATCCGATGAAGACGCGGAGCGCGGCGCGGGATGCCTCGGATGCGCGTTGCGTCCCCTCTTGACGATGTCCTGCTCCATTTGTGTGAGCTGCCCCGATATTTTCGCCAGTGTCACCGCCTGTGCGGACGCGTTGACCTTCGACGTGGCGGACAGGTGCATCCCCCTGACGCCCGTCCCCCCCTCCAGGGTCTCCAGCCGCGCGAGCAGGGAGTAAACCGCGTCCCCGATATAGGCCAGTTGGAGCGCGTTGAGAGACTGTGCTTCCGATTCGCTCAGGGGCAGTTTCACTTGGAGAGGGTTGTTTTGGTGTAATGGGAAGGGCTCATTCCCACGATGTTCTTGAACGTCTTGGAAAAATGATAGGGATCCTCCATCCCCACTTCGATGCCGGCCTGGCGAACCGTCATCCCTTCCTTGAGGAGGGTCTTTGCGCGCTCCATCTTGCAGAAGAGCTGGTAGCTCTGCGGCGGCATGCCGACCTCGGATACAAAACGCTTTCGGAAGGTTTCCACCGGCATCCGGCTGAGGCTGGCCATGTCACTGAGGGAAAATGAATCCTTGTACTGGTTTTTCCGCATCGCGTCGATGACTTTGGAAATCTCGTGCGACAATACGGCGTCCATCGCGACGGGCTGGCCGGAATGCGAAGCCAGCATGCCCCACAGCAGCTGTTGCAGCTGCGCGGAGGAGGCTTCCCTGGCCGAGGCAATCCGGACTATCGCCTGGACGACATGCTTGCCAAGCTTCAGCTGGGACGGCAGGGCGCCTTGCTTCATCACACGGTGCGGCAACGCGCCCATTAGCAGCATGAATTCCTTGGCGAGAGGGCCGCCAAAGGTCATCCAGATGACGCGGGCTTCCTGATCTACCTGCATCTGCGCGTTGGCCGTACGGGGCGGTACCATGCAACATTCCCGGTTTCGCACGCGCATTTCTGTCAGGTTCATGGTAAAAGAGCCGCTCTGGCACATGATCAGCAGCCAGTCGTTCTGCGCGATCAGCGGATAAGCCCCCCCGGTGAGCATCGCGGAGCCGGCGGACGCAATCCAAACGCCGCTTGCGGCGGCAAGCGCATCCGGCGTATGAAACCCTTCGACGGATACGGGCAGCCGCTCACCTTGTTCTGAGGTCAATTGAAACAACGCGGACGTGGGCATCGGTTCCTCCTTCAATCTGGTCTGAGTTACTATAACAACCATTTTTAACAATGTCAATATATTGTTCCATATTTTACATGCATCCGGGGTGGATTTGCCCTGCCGGAAGGCATGGGATATAATCAATGCGGTATAAAGGAGTGAATTCGAGTTGAAACGAGTCGCGTACCATAGCGCTTCCACACAAAAAGCGTCGGAAAAGCTCCGGAAGCTCCAGCTGGAGCTGCCTCGGCTCTGTACCGACTATTTCCGTTCCATCTCGCAGATTACCAGCGCGCTGACCCGGCAGGCCTACGCGTATGACCTGCGCCTCTTTTTCCGGTATTTAAGCCAGGAAGAAGCGGACTTCGACGGGGCTGAGCCCGCGTTGATGGGCCAGGAGCATATGCAGCGCGTGACGGCCAGGCATGTTGAGGGGTTTCAGGATTACCTCCAGTTTTACTACCGGCAGGACACGGATGCGCAGCCAACTGACGATGGAAACGGTAGGCAGGTCGCGGTTCAGAACAGGGAACTGGGCATCATGAGGAAGCTCAGTTCCGTACGCTCCTTTTTTGATTATCTGTTCCGGAACGAGATGATATCGGCCAATCATACGGTGCTCGTTTCGATGCCCAAACGGCACAGCAAGCCGATTCTGTATATGGAGCCGGACGAAATCCAGAGAATGATGGACGCGATTTCGGAAGGAACGGGCTTCTCCGAGACACAGCGCGCATACCTGCGCAACACCCGGACGCGTGACACCGCCATCGTTATGATGTTCCTGGGAACCGGCATCCGGGTCAGTGAGCTGGTCGGCCTGGACCTGGACCATCTGGATTTCAACAACAACTCCTTCATGGTGACCCGGAAAGGCGGAAACCAAAGCATTCTTTATTTCCCGGATACCGTCGCTCGCCTGTTACAGGCTTATCTCACTGAACGAACGCAGGTGCAGCCGACGCCCGGGCACGAGCACGCCCTCTTCCTCTCGCTGCAAAAACGGCGGATTACGCAAAGGGCGGTTGAAAACCTGGTCAAGAAATATGCCTTGCTGGGTGCGCCGCTGAAGAAAAAGCTCAGTCCGCACAAGCTTCGCAGCACATTTGGAACCAACCTGTACCAGGAGACCGGCGATATCTATCTGGTGGCGGATACCCTTGGGCACGCGGACGTAAACACCACCCGGAAGCATTACGCCGCCATGTCCGACAGCAAGCGACGCGAAGCAGCCAAGCGCATCAAATTGCCCGATGTCGGGAACGAAACGGCTCGCAACGAAACAGAAACATAAATCATCAAGCAATATTGGCAAACTGGACAAAGCCCTATTGCAAACATATGTTTGCATGTTATAATGTCGTACCACGATCTGGAGGAGAACCATGACCAGGATGCAACAGGGAAAGCGGAAGCATGGCGAGACCCAGGGCATGATTCTGGCATATATCCAGAGCCAGATTGCAGAGAACGGCTATCCCCCCTCCGTACGGGAGATTTGTGACGCGGTCGGTTTGAAGTCCACCTCCACCGTACATGGGCATTTGAAACGCCTGGAACGACAAGGCGCGCTTCGAAGGGATTCGATGAAGACGCGCGCGATTGCCGTGCTGAAGAATGAAGAGCCGCATGACGAAAAATCCGTCCGGTTCGTCCCGCTTTTGGGACCTGTCGCCGCTGGCAGCCCGATCCTGGCTGAGGAAAGCATTTCTGAAACGCTGCCGATTCCTGGGTTTTTGTTGAAAGACGGTGAGCATTTCGCGCTGCTTGTCCGGGGTGACAGCATGATTCAAGCCGGCATTCTCAATGGGGATTATCTGGTTGTCAGGCAACAAAACACCGCAAGCAACGGGGATATCGTCGTTGCCATGCTCGACGGGGACGCGACGGTCAAGCGCTTTTACAAAGAGAAAGGCCATTTCCGCCTGCAGCCCGAGAACGCGGCCATGCAACCGATTATTGCCAAGGAAGTGGAGATACTGGGCAAAGTAGTCTCAGTCTTTCGCGCATTATAGTGACTAATGTAGAAATCGATACTTCGGCAAGAGCCCGTTTCAAAATGAAACGGGCTCCTTTTGGCAAGCCTTGAACGGCATTGACTCTACAATCCATCAGAAGTCCTGGGTTCATCCCTTCGCCATTTTGTTCAAGACTGAACTCGGCATACTCTGGTATGTTATATTAGACTGAAGTCTGGTTTTTATATTATTAATTACTTATATCGTAGTATCCCCGGAACAGCTGATAAAAAGGTGACAATGCGACAAAGTCTTCTTCGAGCCTGTTGGTTAACGTGCCCTCAAACGCCCAGCTTGGCTGAACGCCTTGTTTGACCAAGTAGATTTCCTTGCTGGTGTACCATGGATGAAGTTCCTCCCTAAGATTATCTGGCGTTTTCATGCGTTTGTATTTCTCGCCTTCCAATATAAAGGAGCGACGCTTTAAAATCGGGAGCAGCCCCAGCAATTCATTCGGATTGGAAACCATCCGTTTTCGGAGGGCGTCAAACGCGTTCCTGTTCTCACCCCAGAAACCAAGGCCCCATCCGACCGCGTCCAGGCGGATTTCAAACCAGTACATCACGGACTGCTCCCGCGGCTCACCCCGGCGCCTGAAAGCAATCCAATGATGGTCGCGATATGGCGACTTGTCATGGCTGTATCTAGTGTCCCTGAAAATGCGGGACAACACCTTTGACGGCCTGACCTCCATTTCAGGATCAATCCGCGTCATGGTCGGAGCCAGTGCCTCGATCAGGCGGTAATAGGGCGTTCTCATCCTTCTGATGTACTCGTCCCTGTGTGCCTGCATAAAGGATTTATTGTTGTTAAACCGGATTTCCGCCATGAAATCCAGCATATCCATCTGAAAAATCGCGCCCACAATCAACCTCCCGGCGGTGTTGACACCAAGTATAAGCCGGTAAAAGCTTCGATTCAAGGATGAACGGTTATTGCATCCTGACAAGCCGTGCATTTCCATGGCTAAGCGGGTTGTCATTGGCTAATGTTTTTTTCGTAAACCAAACAAATGGGCGAGCGACATTTGCTGAAGATTGGCTCAGCGATGACTACAGGTGGTGATTTGAACTATATGAACGAACTTATGGGTTTGAGGGTGTTCGCTCCGTCACGAATTCGCTGCGGACAAAGCCCTGAACGACGTCCGTTCTCACCTCCAGCCACCCATCCGCCAGTTCCCTGACTACTTCCATTTGCTGCCCGAACTGCAGGCGCATGATGATTTCAGACGCCAGGTCAGGTCGTGCCCGCAAATTGAGCGTCGAGCCGGCTGAAATGCCGCTTACCCTTACGACGCGCACCGCAATGCCGGGCTTTGTGGTCAGGGGCATCAAGGTCGGCCGCGGCGTAGGCGTCGGGACGGGGCCGGGCGTCGCCAGATAATCGCCCGGTATCGGCGGCGGCAACGAGTAAGCGGTGTCCCGCTGAACCAATTCGGTATTTGGATAGTAAAACCGCATAATCTGCCGCGCATCCCAACCATACGTTTTCGCCATCCACTCGGCGCCGCGCTGACTGAGCCCGACACCGTGCCCATATCGCGTAAAAAGAATTCTGAACTCGTCCTCTTCTTCAACGACGCGAATCAACTCGTTCTGGTTGACGTTGATGGAGAGGGATAGTATCTCCTCGACATCCGGGAAGACCGGAAGGTCGACCGAAACTGGCTGGCCAAGCGGAAGCATGGGCCCCCACCTGGCTTCAGGGTGGAGCGCCGGTTCCGGCGTCAGCGGCGCCTGCTGGTAGGAGACCTCATCGTCATCTTGATCATCGACTGGCGCGCTCGCGCTCGCGGACAAATCAAAACGCACCCAGCGGAGAACGCCCCGCTCGCCGCCAAACCGCGTGGAATGCGGCCAGACCCCACTGACGCCGTCCAGCGTGAAGGTCCCAGCTTCTGACCGGTATCCCCGTTCAGCCAGCCGCGCGGCAAGCCCATCCAGCAATCTGGCATATAGTTGCGGATTGAGGTTGGCTCCGCCGGGATGAACGGTTTTGGGAATGGCCGCGCTGCGCACCACGCTTAGTGGGTTTTCTAGGTCATACTTGTCTTCTTGGATCTGCAGATAATCAATTTGCTCCCTGCCCCAAGCGTTGAGCGCGGACTCGGTCAGGCCGCCGTTGCTGGCCGTGTAGTAGCACTGGGCCAGTTTGCCCTGATAGGTACAGACGACGCCAGTGGTTTCCGATACGGCGCGGATTGCGTTTGTTTTGGTGCCATCCAGGCCGCGGTAGACCTGGTCGTTGGTTCCGTCGACGACGTCGTGGTCCGTTTTGGGATTCAGATTAGCCAGGGCATAGGTTCTTGCCGCGATGGCCTGGGCTTTCAATGCTTCCAGGGGAAAATCGTCCGCCATCTCATAAGGAACGACGCCCTGCAGATACTCCTCAAGGGGGATTTCCATAATCGCTCGAAGCCGGCCGTCAAGCACCGTGACGGACAGGCTTCCCGTATACAGGTTCAAGCCTCCCTGCAGGCGGAGGCCGTTCTCCATCAGCTTGTCCTCCGCCTGGTGGCGGACAAGCGACAGCCGCTCTCCCGCGCGGTAGGCCGCCCCTTCGTAATGCACCCAGAGAACGCCTGAACGTAAGGATATTTCCAGTTTGCTTCCCCGCTGAAACCCAAGCCGGTTGTCAAGCAGGTAACTCCCATAAACACCGACCGTCATCCGGTCCGCCAGCTTCAAGCTTTCCAGCAGGACGCGAACCTTCGAGCTGTCCGCCGCCTTTGCTCCAGGATATGTGAGGTTGGCGAAAAGACAGAAAAGCGCCGCCAGCAACACGACGGCGCGCTTGATGTCTTTTGAGGCTGTCTGTTTCCAGCAGAAACGCATCATCCTTATGAATCTTGAACAGCCAGTCGGTCTGACGCCGGAAACAGGACGGGTTCGGCTTTTCTCGCGATGACGGTCGCATACCGAAAGCGGGAATATCGCATGGTTACGTCCGTGAAACCGCAAAGCTCAAAACGATTCATCAAAGCAAATGGATTGGAGTTAATGTCACTTTCGCTTATTTGCCTGGCTCTGCGTTTGCCAAGCGGAAGCGCAGGAAAAAAGCAGGAGCTTACCGCAAGCAGACGGCCGCCCGGTTTGAGAACGCGGATGATTTCCTGCAAAAACGCGTCTGTCTGGCGGCTGACGCCCAAGCCTTTCGTGATGAATACAGCGTCAAAGCTGTTGTCACGCCAAGGGATGTCCGAATAATCCGCGCGGAGGATCTCCAATCCCTGACTTGCCTGTTCGGCGTCGATTGCTTGCCTTACCCCGGCTTTCACCATGCCGCAGGCCCGCAGGCAGTATCGTTCCTTCAGGCGCATCAGCAATTCTCCCCCGCCGCAATCCACATCCAGCACCGCGTGGTGGTCGTCAACCTCCGCCCAATCTAAAACCGCGCGCTGCCTCGCGTCCAGAGCAGGCCCCTTGCCAAGCAGGAATCGGCCGACAGGCAGTGAGAGTCTGTTTTGCATGCGCACTCCTTTGCCAAGGCGTTACTTGATTCCTTAACATTATATCATATAATTGTAATATATGCACGAGTTTGTTAATAATTTATGCCTCATACTGGTTGTATGTGAGATTGTGAAGATGATTGAGAGGGAATATTCCTTTCCGGTAAACAGCTTGCCTGGGATGACAATTCGGTCATTTATTGTCTATGAGGTGTCACAGAAAAGGGTCGGGCTGCCATCAGAAATCAGGCACCTTCACTGTCCCAGAGAACGCTGCCAGAGTCAGTATTTATGACTGATTCTTCTAATGCTCCATGCACTCCAAGTATCTATTGGCTTGGATGGGGGGATTGCCTGTCAATCCTGTCGCAATTCACACCGATAGCGTACCGAAATACCATCGGGGTACCCTTTGATGACTCGTTCCTCAGTAAAACCACACTTGCGATAAAAGCCTATTGCATCAGCGTCTGTCTGTGCCGTAATTCTATCCAGTCGTTCGGATTCCATCACCTGAAAAATCATTCTTCTTCCGATGCCGCGACGACGACGCTTATTGGATACAGCTATTGCAATAATCTCCGGGACAGCTGCAGATTGTTCCAAAACGAATATTCCTACTCTTTTTCCTCTTGTTTCACTAACAAATATCTTGACAGAAGAATCGCAAATAAAGCGGTCCACTTTTTCTCTGTATTCTTCGTATGTTGGCTGATACATGCAAGCCGAATAGATTGAAAATGCCTCGTCCGAGAACAGCCAGTCTTTATCGCTGCAAATCAAAACTTCCATAATCTACCTACGGATACATATCCCACAGCATCTATTATACCGACAATGTATGAATACTTCTACCGATAAAAACGACTGGAACGCCCCGATTCCCACATCACCCTCAAGCGGCAAAACCTGCAGAGAAAGAATGTGCTAATCTCGGTGATGATGAATTCAAGACAGTGATGACCTTGCCGTCATCAAAGATGTCGTCACCGCCTTCAGACAGAAGGATATCGACCATATACAAATTACGCGCGATTCCCACTACCAATCACCACACAAATCACCGCCATGGGTCCATCGGTTCATAAATTCAGATTGATGAAGAATGAAAGGCAGCTACAGTATGCGATTATGATAACGAACGACGAGAAGCGGTATGCATGAATCAAAGTGCTATCACCGCCGGCATCACCGGGTCGGCTCGCTGAACGTCTCCCGGGAAACGACGGGATGGTTCTGCCGGTACTGTTCCGCGTCCCGTAAGAGGACATCCGCATGTAGTAGGCTGCTCTGCTCCTGTGTGGAGGGGTCCCCCAGCATGATTGCGATTTCTCGCTGGCGTTCTTCCGTTTCCATCAGCCTGACGCCGGCGGTCGTCCGGCCGTCCTGCTCCGACTTGCTGACATGGTAGTGCCGGTTTGCCATCGCTGCCAGCTGGTGCAGGTGGGTGACGCAGACAACCTGCCGGTACCTCGCGATTTCCCATAATTTTCGGGCGATGACGGTCGCAGTCTTCCCGGAAACCCCTGTGTCAATCTCGTCAAAAACCATG
>Ga0123335_1009530_pt1 | contig 10041 bp, 5 predicted proteins | sample BiotimSIPDNA_2_FD_89707 | JGI IMG/M metagenome (GOLD analysis project Ga0123335, IMG submission 89707) | Anaerobic biogas reactor microbial communites from Washington, USA - Biogas_R2 time_0 SIP DNA | ecosystem: Engineered > Bioreactor > Anaerobic > Unclassified | place: Washington, USA... | reverse complement strand
GACTTCGAGCTGACTCTTTGCAATGCTCTCAAGAGCCCTGGTTGTATTGAACTCATAATCGCCACCACCAGGCCATGCTGGTGCAATTGTGATCTCTTCGATTTCGGGACGACCAACAAAGGCCACAACCATAAGACTGTCTTCAGCATTGCCCAGCCCTTTGGCAGAATCAATAAAGCTAAGCAGCCCAGCCGGTTCGTCTGAGTCCGTCAAAAAATCGGTGGCATAAACCGCTCCATCAACCAGAGGCGTTCCGCTAAGCATGATGACTTTCTGACCTTTGCTGATAGCAGTTGAGTTGGCGGTTACAAAACTGTATTCGACGAGAACACCAGACAGAACCCCTTCAGCAAGGTCTACACGATGAATATACATTTTAAGATACTGATCGCCAGTTGCTGATTTTTTGAAATACAGCCCGAGAATGGTCTTATTCTCACCCGGCAAAAAATATCTGCCCTGACCAAGTTGTGCCGGATCAGCAAAGTCGGCAATCAAGGTGGCATCTGAGTAGGCATCGAGGCTGTTTGCATCTTCAAACTTGGATGTGTCTTTTGACAGCACTGTGTAAAAACGGACGGTCTCATTGGTGCTGTTTGTCTCAACATAAAGGTCTATTTTACCATCACCATCAAGGTCGTTTTCTCTTTGTAGATAAGCTAATCTTGCGTTGGTATTATGATCAGCAACAGACTCAAGGTGCTCTTTCTGAGTATTCATAGCGCTTTGAACTGCACTGTCGTTAACTATGCTACCAGCAGTCATTTCTGTGGCTGTCTTCTGGGCTGAAGTTACCAGAACATTCTTGAGAGTGTTTACGAAAGCTGAATAAGAAGCAAGTAATTCATGCTGTTCAAACCTGGTAACTTCCGCCAACATCGCAGCTGCTGTCGTTTCGAGATTGATTTGAAACTTCTCTTTTTCGCTGTCGCGAACTGTTGACCTGAGCGTGATACGGCCAACGACAACCGCTATTTTATAATTAGCTGTTGACGACTGAGGCACATTTTCTATTTTTATTGGCCAATTAGCGCCGGCAGCTTCACTTAAAACAGCAAAAGTGCTGATTGGCGTGCCGTTAACCGAAACGAATGCGGTTTTATAGAGATTGCGAACTTCGCTGTCAACGTTATTGAGAGTGTTGCCGAGCAATGTTGATTCGATCTTGTCGGGCGCGGTCAGAGTGCCGTTGAGGGTAACGTATGAGGTCGGCAGAACCGGACTCTTATCATCAGAATCGCCGCCAAAACAGCCAATAAAGAATACGGCACCAGCCATTACAAAAATAAGAACAACAATTTTTCGAAACAACATGTTATATCTCCCGTTAATCAAAAATGTCAGTTAACCGGCAACTGCACAACAGGCCGTTATAGCACTTCAAAATGATCGATACCCGGTATCACGAAATTAAAATCTTGCTCATTTAAGATCGAAAGGCCCGAACAGCTGCCATGCTCGTGCGCGTAATCGTAATCGTAATCGTAATCGCAATCGATTTTGTTTTTCGATTACGAGCACCGCTTCGCTGAGCACGAGCACGAATAATTTGCCCGGGTATGGTTCAGCTTTAATTGCTATAACCTGACAGGTCGATAAACCGTACCATAAATACGTGATAAAAAAAAGAGGCCCGCGGTAATTTGCGGGCCTCTTTGTGTAGAACTCTGATCAGAGCTTGCGGTAAGCAACTACCTTTTCGTAGGTCTGCAGGCGGAAAGCCTTAGTTACGTTGTAGAGAGTCTCTTTACCAGCGATCAGCAGCACGCCACCTGGCACTAGAATGTTATAGATATTCTCAGCCATGCGCTCTTTTGCCTTTTGTGAGAAGTCAGAGAAAAGGTTGCGGCAGATTACCACGTCGAATTCGCCCAGCTGTTCCATTGCTTCGGGGTTCAGAGTGTTAGTGAACTTGAATTCAACCAGGTTTTTCACTTCGTCTTTTACGCGCAGGTCACCGCGGTCATCTTCGAAGTAGAGGTCGATATATTTCTGGTCGACCTGACGGAACATTTCTCGCTTGTAGATACCGCGCTTGGCGGTATTGAGACAGATATGCGAAATGTCGATACCGGTCACAGTCACGCGCGCCTTGTCAGAATGCACCTCTTCGAGCACGCTCATCGCGGTCGAATAGGCTTCGGGACCGAACGAAGTGCCGCAACAGAGCACCCGTATGGTATCGGCGCCTTCTCTAACTCTGGTTTCGATGAGGTCAGGGATGATAGTAGATACCAGAACCTTGCTCTGGGATGCTTCACCGAAGAATTCGGTAGTCGGATTGGTAATCGAATCATAGAGGTTGACCAGCAGATCGCTGCTTTCTTCGGCACCATAGCGCAGGCTATGGTAATATTCGATCCAGGATGTGAAGAAGAAGCGGCCAAGATTGCGGCCAAGTTTTTGTTCGAGCTGTTTTTTGTCATTGACTTCGACGCCGCACTTCTCAGAGATGATATCGCGCAGAATGAGAGCTTCTTCGGTATTGATACCTTTTTCATCAACAGGAACGTTCTTGAGACGATCGATCAATCTGATCTGGCGTGGTGCGACGACTGATTTGAGCACCTTTTCGATGAGCTCGGAATTATTCTGGGCAGCGGTCTGAATGAAATAGTTGCGGATCCAGCCGTCACGCAGAAAGATGTCTTTAAGCTTGTCTTCAAGGCCATTGACGCCGTCGGCACCGTTGTTCTTGAAATACTTTATGGCTGCAATAACAAGATTCTGGTCATCACTGTCGAGAACCTTGGCGATGGTTGCAGCTGCAGCTTTATCGCCGATTTTGGACAGAGCCAGAATGGCGCGAACTCGCACCGCGTTGTTATCGTCTTTGTCAACCATCTGAATCAGGGCGCTGACGCTGCTCTGACTCTTGATGGCACCGAGAGCCTTGACGATCTGGTAGCGGACTTCCCAGCGCTGGTGCTTGATATGTTTCTGCAGGTCGCTGTCGAGAGACTTGTCAGCAAGCTCGCTGAGAGCGACAACGGCCAGTTTGGCAACTTGTGGATTTTCATCGCCGAGCAGCGGAATAAAGAACTGCTTGAGTTCCTTACTCTTGAATGAGCGCAGGGCTGAGAGCGCGGCGATCCTGATCTGCCAGTCATTGTTTTTGAGGAGTTCCTTGAGCGGAAAGATTGACTTGAGATCTTTCATGTTCTCGAGTGAAAAACATGAATTAACGGCAACACGCCATTCTTTGTCGTTAAGCTTCTGAATGAGCGAATCAACGGCGAGAGTCGAACCGCACTGCCAGATAGTGCGCGAAATGGTTTCGCGAATACGTGAGTTATCGCTTTCAAGCATTTCGAGCAGTCTTTTGGTAATAGCCGGATCTTTTCGGCGGGCAAGAACAGAAGCGGCGGCTTCACGAACATCGCCGTAAGGCTCGGTCATCACGACATTGAACAGGGGTTCGACGAGCTGGCTCGAAGTTGAATTTGCCATGGCCAGACAGGCTTCGCGTCTAACGTGACCGTTAATGTCTTTGAATTTATTGATCAGAGCGGTGAGAGCTCCGTCATAATCGAGCATTTTGGCAATACCGGCAACGACGTTGCGGCGCACGATTTCGTCGGCATCGTCAAGCATGGTCTTAAGTGTGCTGAAAGATTGATCTGAGGGGTTAGCGCCAAGAGTGAGTGCGAACGCCTGTCTGACCGAATCGTCGTGGTGCTGTGCAAACAGAGAAGTAGCACCAGGAATTTCGCTGGCCGGGCATCTGGTCAGAAAATTGAAGATTCTGACGGCAACCGGCGGTTCAACGCGGCCAACGCGATCGAGAGCACATCTGACCGCTTTTTTGCCAATACTCATGATACCTTCAAAAGCTATGTCGGCTATTTCGCTGTCATTGGATTCGAGAGCGCTCATGAGGGTTGCGGCATAGGCTTCATCACCAAACGAAGCAGCAACCCGCACCATATAACGGTATTCAGCTGCATCCTGGTTTTCCATGAGCGAAAGCAAAATAGGTTTTACCGATGCCTGGTCAAGCTTTTTGAGTGACCCCGGATTAGCTTCTTCGATCTGGGCAAGAGATTTGAAGATCAGGCGGCGGGTGCCGCTGTCTTCTTCTTTGAGAAGTTTTGCAAAAAGAGGATCGATGCTCTGCACTGATTCCATCGAGCCAAGGGCGCCGATTGCGGTAAAATATTCAAGAATGTCTACAGATTCAAGAGCGCCGAGAATAATCGGCAGAGCTTTTTCTACCGCAATATTGCCAAGAGCTTCGACAACCGAATATTTAAGAATATCGGAATTCTTATAGGTCTCCATAAGAATATCGACGGCTTTGGGATCCTGAATCTTACCGAGTGATTCAACGGCGGTTGTCTTAACGTTGTCGTCGTCATGATTGATGAACTTGATGACATGGTCGGTAGCCAGCGGCGACTTGATATCGCCGAGAATGACGAGAATCTGGATGATTTCGTCAACGTCTTCCGAGCCGCCGAGGGCATCGACAAGAGGTGGAATGGCCATTGGACCAAGATTACGCAGAATTGTCATGCCAGCGTTTCTGGTATTCAAATCTGAGCTTTTGACGACTGGAATCAGTCCATAAACGGTGTTTTCGTGGCGCATCGAAGCCAGTGCCTCGATAGTGATGTTCTGAACACCCTTATTAGGGTCTCCCAGCGCTTCACAAAGAGCATCGACAACCGGTTTTTCTTCTGGGAACCGGGTGAGCTCGCGAACAGCTTTGCGCCGCTGCGAAGGATCTGAATTTCTGAGTTGTTCAAGTAATGTTGATGAACTTGTCATGTTTTCAGCCTCCTTTGCCCGAAGATTTGCCAAGAAGCCGTTCTACTTCCTGGAGCATCAGATCCGGTTTGATGGGCTTCTGCAGAAAAGAATTGGCGCCGAGGGTGAGTCCCTTCATGACCATTTCTTTTTTGCCTTCGGTAGTGAGAATAATGATGGGTATGTGCTTGAACTTGTCGTTTTCCTTGACCTGGGTGATGAGTTCGAAACCATCCATGCCCGGCATGTTAAGGTCGGTGATGATGATATCTACTTCATTCTTTGACATTGCTTCGATCGCCTCGATGCCATTGTTAGCCTCGAGCACTTTATATCCCGCTTTTTCAAGCGGAAAGCACGCGACTTTTCGCAACATCAAGGAGTCTTCAGCCACTAGTATCGTTTTGGCCATTATCTGGAATCCTCCGGAAATCTGGAATCTTAACTGCAGATTATAATGAGAAAGTAGAATAAATTGCAACCCAAAAACTTATATAAAATGCAATTTGCCTGCAAAAAGAAAGCTGTCCGGCTGTACATCAAGCCGGGCAGCTTTCTTAGACAAAACTGAGGGGATCAGGAACCGATACTGCTGAGAAGAGTGGTCAGACGTTTTCTGGTAATCGGATCACAGTCACCTGACAATCCGCGATTGAGAACCTGGCGGGCGGCAGTCATGTCGTTGCGCTCAAAATGATAAAGAGCGATATAAAGGCTGGCACGACCATTAGCAGGGTTTTGCTGAAGCTCGGCATCAAGAGAAGCAAGACCATAACCAGCGGCAAGTGCAGCAGACTCTGTTTCTCCGCTGCTGGCAAGCACAGAAGCAAGGCCAAGATAGGTTCTGCCGATCTCAGCGTAATCATGTGCGGCGGCAAAGTATTTCATAGCAGTAAGATAAGCTCCGCGCCTGAGAGCATCTTCGCCAACGCTGCGAAAACTTTGAGGCGGTGCATGTGGCGAGCCTGGCAAAGCCAGAACACTGACAAAATCGACCGGTCGTCCGGCAGAATCGGCTTGTCTGCCGTCATTGATGATCTGCTGACAGATCTGCTTCATCGCTTCGTCTTCGACAACCGGCAAAAGCTTGCGAATGCGCGCGATACCTGCATCAATTTTTCCCTCAGCGTAGTCAGCCAGGCCGAGAAGTATCTCGATGCGTGCATCACCTGGCTTGAGCGTGGCAGCATGTGCAGCATAACGTCGCGCCAGTTCAGGCTGATAAAACACGGTCAGATAGAATCTGGCAAGGTTGAAGTGGGCTTCGGCATTGTCTGTATTGTTGCGGGCGATGTGCACCATGGTATTTTCTGCATTTTTGTAGTCGAAACTCTGTAACTGAGCATCAGCAAGCAGATGTGACGTCAGCAGATCTTCGGGGTGTTTGACAAATACTTCCAGAAGCAGGCGGGCTGCGATGGCATGATGACCGGAACCCATAGCAATGCCGGCAGCAAGGCGAGCCTGGTCGACTGTATCGGTGAGAGCCGCTCCCTCATTGTAAATATTGAGAAAAGACTGGTATGATTTATCTCCCAATGCTGATTTTAGCTTAACCAGGTTCTTGCCGAAGCTGTTGAAATCTCTGCGATAAATGTAGAACATGCTGGTAAGAATCTGAAGCTCAAGATAGCGACGGCTGTCGGAAGTATTACGAGCCAACTGGGAGGCGCGCTCGAGACTGGTTGCAGCTGCGTTTAAATCGCCAGTCTCGAGATTGAAGCGAACGAGTTCGAGACTTATTGCGAACGAATTTTGCGTGTCAGCAAGAAACTTGTCGAATGAAAAATCTGCAACTTTGATAGCGGTTGGCATGTTTTCGGACGCTTCTAAAGAGGGTTCAACCGGTTTAGTGGCGACTTTTTTCGGCCTGCGCACGGTCTTTTCGCCAGATGGTGCGACATAGGGATTCAGTTTTATTTCCTGCCCGGCTTCAGTGGTGGCAGCACTTTTCACCGGCAACGGTGCACTTTCTTCCGGCATTTTTTCCGGCATGCTCTGTGCGGGTTGAACTGGTGCCAGACCATTGATCGAATCGAGAATTTCGCGGGCACGGGCGTGACCTGGCTGTACTTTAAGAATCCATTCGAGGTGACTCCTGGCGTCATCATGACGATTGAGTTTTACCAGATTTTCAGCGAGATATACCCGGGCTATTATATTATTCGGAGAATTCTGCAGAACAGCCTGAAACTGGCTGTGACTTTCGGCAAAGCGTTTCAGCGAATACAATGCCTGACCATAACGAAAGCGGGTACGCAAATCAGCGGGCGCATACTTCAGGGCGGCCGCGAAGTTCTCAGCAGCTGCGCTGAAGTTGCTGGCTGCAAAAGCCTTTTCCCCATTGGCAAACAAACCTGAATGATCTATAGAAGCGAAACCTGGCAGGGCAGAAGCTAAGATCAATACACATAAAAATGTGCCAGATAACCATTTGCAATTATACACAGCGTGCCTCCAGAAAAATATTATCTATCAGGACTATCGACACTTATCCCGACAGGCTAAAGAAAGTTTTTTTGCTCAAAGCTATAAACTTTTTGGGCAAAGGTGACGATAAATAAATTGGGATAAGGGAAAAATATGCCTTTTTAACAAGGAAGTTACAAGGGAGCTAATCATGGTTGATTCCATTCATGGACCTGGGAAAAGAATAATAATTACAACTAAGCCCAAGGCCAAAGAGTCTGTCGACAAAAAAAGCGGCTTCGACGAAGCACTTAAAGACAAGACTGTTGGCGGGGAAAAGGTTGACGGGGCTTCTACACATAGAACACCGGCCGAGAACAATCTCAAGATTCTGCAGCAGCAGCAGTTAATGCACATGCAGCGTCTAGAGGAGATTGCACGTCAGGTTAAGGACGGTACTTACCGACTGGTGTCGCCCGAAGTGCTGGCTGAAAAGATATACCAGGTCGTAGCCGACCGCACGACCCGGGAAAAGTTCATCAAGAAGCTCTTGCAGGAAGAGGCCGAAAAGATTTCGCACAAGGGCAAAGGCCAGCTCAGCGACCTTGAGATGAAGAAACTAGTTTACCTGATCTAGGAAAGCGCTGACGAAAAATTTGATGACCCTGAACTCGAAGAGATGATCAGAGAATATTCCTGAGCCTGTCAGCGTGTTGAGGTCATAAAAACCTGCCCGGGCATGATAAATTGCCCGGGATGCTCATGTTCTTCGGTTCTTCTGACAACACCGAGTCGGTTGCCCTGTTGTCCGGCAAGTTTGATCAGTTCGCGAACGTCGTTGGGCAATTTCTGCGGCTTTTCTGAAAGCACAAATTCGCACTGATAAAAGTGCCGGCCCATTACATGGCGACTCTGCCATGAAGGTTCAGGCTGTTGGGCTGTTGCCCTGAAAATATTGAAATAGACATTTTGCGCCAGAATCAGGTCGCCCACGAAAGATTTTGCATCTGAAGTTGCTGACCGGTGATTTACAGCTTCAACTGACATCAAGATGTTTTCTGGGCCGCTCATGGTTTGCGGCCACACAGAGAATGCCCCGAGCAGAAGACTGCCTGTCTGATCGACAGCCATGGCAACGGGCGGAACAGGCGGCTCTGTAACAGATATCTTATGGTAATCCACAGTATTGTTATTTCTCAGATAAAAGCGATAGAGCAAATTATCGGGAGCAGAGTAGACAAATAGAGCGTGCCCCCTGTCAGCATCAGGAACAATGGCGCATAGAGTGCACTCGCTGTCGGCGGCAGAAAGACCGGCAGCCTGCAACCAGCTGCGCAGAATATCAGTTCCCATTACCAGCAGGCGATTACCATTGTATAGTAGCGGAAAACGCTTTCTGGCATGTTTTGACTCAGCAACGATCTGGCAATTGTGTGTCAGGGTGCCGGAAAAGATTGCCCCGGCGGCATTAGCATACCAGCTATAGACAAGCGTCTCTACCTGGCCGGAAGCTTCTTCCTGCTTATGGCAAATTGCCTGAGAAACCGGTAAGCTCAAAATTATGGCCGGTTCCGATGCACCACTGACAATTTCCATCGCTCCATCAACTGTTGCTCTGAGAAGCCGATAATCGTAAACATCGGCTACCGGCATTTCCTCGACCATTTTATCTTCTATTCCATTCCAGACAGAGTCGTAAATTGAGCCGGGCCGCTCCTGCCAGCAGTCGTAGCAGATAAGATATGACGGATGACCGCTGATGCCAGCCGGGATCCAGGTTTGATACCAGCTTGAATTTGGAATCTCATACCAGTTTCGGCCTGAAAATACTTTTGTTTCACCAGACATAATATTTTGTTGTGCGACCTGCTGACTCACCATAAATCCTGGCCCTGGACTAAATGGAGCACCGCGGCTGCGAAATACAGGCCTGCCAGAATGCCCGGGCAATACTGAATCACGCTGATCCTGGTGCTGGCTAAATCCCTGAACGCCAAAGTCAGCGAAGACAGGCAATCCATCAAATACCTGCCGATAAAGTCGGCGAGGAGTAGAATTATAGGCACCCTGTTTTTTATGGCTTATCTTGAGCCGGTTGTTTTTATCAATATGCATGGCCATAGCTGGTTGAGTGGTAATAATTTTCGCAGAAAATTGCTCTGAGCCCTGAGTTGAATCAAGCCTATAGACAACAGAGCTGTTGTGATAATTGAAAAGCGTATACACATCTGCAACCGCTGGATCAGGCAATAACAGGGAAATCAGCAGCAGCAACATTGAAATTTTTGAACAGCTCATCTGCAAATCGCCTCTGACAGTATCATGTGCACAGGGCAACTGAGTGCCCGAACTATTTTGACAGCTTAGCACAAAGTTCACACAGGCACGAATGATTGCTCTATAAAATTAACATAAAAAAGAGAGGGGCATGTCAGCCCCTCTCTTTTTGTTGGGAGTGTCTATTTTACACTAAAAGGACTTGCTCCGTCGGTTTTGACCTCGATTTCGAGAGGTTTGCCAGTAGCTTCGACAGTGCTAACATCTTTTTCATCAACTTCTTCTGTGGCCTTTTTGCGATTCTTGAGAAACTCTTTAGCAGCAGCAGAACTACCGATATACTTAACAAATTCTTTGTCTGAAAGTTTGCCGAGAGTGCGTTCGTCAATAATTCTGGCAATGGCAGCAATATCGTCAGGGTTCTGTCGGCAAAGCTGCTTGGTAAGAGTGCTGAGATCACGAAAAAGTTTCCAGCGTGTTGAGGTAAAAGCTTTGAAAACCTTATCTTTACCACCTTCAATCTCAGTGGCAATGCGGTGTAGAATGATAGCGTTGATGCCCTCTACCGAAAGTAACTGTGTTCCGGTGAGAGTTTCTGGCTCTACG
>Ga0123335_1009528_pt1 | contig 10042 bp, 12 predicted proteins | sample BiotimSIPDNA_2_FD_89707 | JGI IMG/M metagenome (GOLD analysis project Ga0123335, IMG submission 89707) | Anaerobic biogas reactor microbial communites from Washington, USA - Biogas_R2 time_0 SIP DNA | ecosystem: Engineered > Bioreactor > Anaerobic > Unclassified | place: Washington, USA... | reverse complement strand
TTCAGATGTAAAAGGTCAGGAAAATGTTAAAAGAGCACTGGAGGTTGCCGCTGCAGGCCACCATAACATCCTTATGCTAGGGCCTCCAGGTTCAGGAAAAACAATGCTCGCCAAACGCTTACCCACTATTATAATATAATAAATTATTTGTCAGATACTCATTAAATGAATAAATTTGATTTAGTTCCCTGTAAAAAGGTTTTCAACTTTGAATGTAAGTTTTAAGTTAAAAAAGGGAACTGGCCCGGCTGATTAATTTCGGCCGGGTTTTTTACCTTCTCAAACTCTTCAGGTTGTTCCTGCTTGATGCGTTTGGCTTGTTTAATGTACGTTGGATTTGTGGGAAATATTTCAGCCAGCTTTTCAGAAGTTTCTCCCTTATTAACTTCCGGTATTTTTACCGTACCTTTTTTACCTCTGCCTTCACTTAGTTTCTGCCTCTCCTTTGATTCCCGCTCAAGGGTGTTGATAATGTCAGAATAACAAAATCCCTCACCAGACCCTCACCAGGTGAGCCCAGATCAATTATCTTGCTGAAGATGGTATAAAGTATAGCTATAACAGAAAAATCCCTTACAGGTGAATATTCTGATAAGGCCAATTAGAGCCGGTTATCAACACTTTATTAACAATAGCCGGACAATTATTTTAATGGTTATTAAGGGGAGTAAATTTTCAGCTTATAACCGGCTCTAAATGCAAAAGAATATTGAACCGGGATAATATAACCTATTATTTGATCAGGATGATAACCGGCTGAAGTATAATAGTAATATCTTCTGTCTGTAATATGAATCATACACTTGTATAGAATAATAAGCCGGCTTGAATATTCATTCACAATAAAAATTTATAATATTAATGACTACCTATAAGAGGCAATAGTAGCCATAACCTTGTATAGAATAGTAGCCGGCTACTATATACAATCACATAAATTTTATCAGAATTTTGGAGGGGTTCTTGCGAGCCCTCTATTGATGCCTATCTGCCGAGAGCCGGGGGGTGGGTAACAAATTAATATATCCGGCTGTAGCCGGTTAAATAAACGGATTCTTATCAGGGAACCAGATTCATTAATTTATATATTGTGCCCGGCTATATTATGTTAAATATATATATCCTTATAAAGTAACCAGATTGATTAATCAATATATTATACCCGGCTATTGTAGCCGGTTTGGTGTTTATTAAGGCAAATTCTAAATTACATTTACCCCTGTATTATTTATTGATTGTTCAATGATTATTTAATAATATAGTGTATTTTTGTATTCGGACATTCTTTAAGAATGGTTTTGATTGTAGGTTTTGAATCCATTTGAACGTGTTCAGAACAGGAAAACAGGATCCTGCATCAGATTTACTAAGTACTTTGAAATACTCCCTGTCTGAATGTTTACACTTTCATACTATTAAACTTACCTGTGTACCTGGAGAGAGAACCAGGAAGGACAATTCCCACATTGATTAGTCTGGTGTACCTGAGTCCCTGAACCTTCAGATAATAACCGTTAAAGTTATTCATAAGTAAGTTGTTTTTAAGGGGTGTTTATCTAATTTAGATATTCACCCCTTTTTGGTATATATAGAAGACTGTATTTTTTTATTGTTTAACTTAAAACTTACTATTATGAAAACTTCAAAAGTTATTCTTTACAATCGGTACAAAAAAGACAAAGACGGCAAAGTCAAAAAAGTTCAGAAGGAAAAGTTTTCACGTGCAGTCTGTTTACTTGATACTTTGCAGGAAAACAAATTTAAAGATGCTGATTCGTTCTTGACACTTGCAACAAAGATGTTCGATGACAAAAACCAAGTTGATGAGAAAAAACAGAATGCGAGTTGGGAAACTTACCGTATCTGGCGTATTTTGACTCCCGTTTTATTGAAGTTAGAAGTTGAAATTCCTGATTACCTTCAGTAGGAAACCGATTGTTAAGAAATGGTTTGAAACCCGGTGCAATCTGTTTGCATCGGGTTTTTTTGTGCCCTATTCAAACCTATTCACCCCTGACAAAATGAAAAACTCAAAATAGGCTCCAAAAAATGGCGCAGGAATTTTCATCGTATTATGGGGGGGTATTTCAAAAAGTCAAAATGCAAGCAAAATTTCGGGCAGAATTTCAAAATAGCAATAAATAAAAACCAAAAATTAAATGAAATGAAAACAAATAACTTATTCGTGGCTTACTACCGTGTGAGCTCACAAAAACAGGGATCAACCGGCTTAGGACTGGGTGCTCAAAGGGCTTCGGTTGAATCATTCATAAAACATAACGGAAATAAAATTGTGGCTGAATTTGTGGAAGTGGAAAGCGGCCGTAAGAATCACCGGCCACAATTGGAGAAAGCAATTGAATATGCAAAACTCAATAAATGTACTTTAGTTGTAAGCCGGCTCGATCGGCTTTCAAGAAACCTTCATTTTATCACTGAAATGATGGAAAGCAAAGTTGATTTTGTTTGTGCAGACCTGCCAGAATTGAACACACTCACAGCCGGCATTTTTGCAAGTCTTGCACAATATGAATCGGAATTGATTTCGATCCGGACAAAAAAAGCACTTGCACAGGTTAAGGCGAGAGGGGGCAAACTCGGAACTCCGGGTAACCTGAAACCTGAGCACATTGCTTACGGTAGGATAGTGAAAAAAAGACTTGCGAGAGAAAACAAAGCCAACAGGCAGGCATATCACTACGCATCAAAACTACGGGCAAACGGAAAAACTTTACGGGAAATAGCCGGCTTATTAAACAGTGAAGGATATAGAACAAGCCGGGGCAATTTATGGACGGCCCATGGCATAAGATTACTGCTAATAATGTTCTCGGATGGTTCAGGGGACAGCAACATCACAACAGCAAAATAGTGCTCACGCACGGACGGGGCGGTGCAAAAATTGAAGGATTTTTTAATTAGTCAATAAAACATACTGTATAATGAGCCGGATAATATACCCGATTATTAAAACAGCATTAATTATTTGGAGAAATATAGCCGGATAAAATACCTGACTATTAAAATAGCATTAATTACTTAGATATATCCGATTATTAAAACAGCATTAATTATTTGGATATATCCGGTTAAATTGAAGAGTTTATTAATTAATCACTAATATATACTATATGATTAGCCGGTTTACGGAAATAGGCATATATATGGTTATTATTTTACCCGTTCATTTTTTACCTTCTTGAAATATAGCCGGATTTTATTTACTTAATCATTATATAGCCGGTTAAACAAACGGAAAAACTATTGTTATGTTTCATAGCAATAAATACCCGGATTTTATTTTTACCTTACCAAAATGGCTATTTATGGCCGTTTCCGGTTGTTTACTTAGTCCGAACAATTTTAAAACCCCTTTTTTCACCTATTCCGGTAGGTTCTGGGGGACTTTCTTTAATTAAACGGTCATCCGTACCCACTAAATCAGAAAACTCGTTAAAACGAAAGTCTGAAGGTGTTTTTCTGATAACTGAATTTTTATTCCCTGTTTTGATTTTTCTTAGCAACTGAATAAACAAATTTAGTTCAGCATCATTTAAAACATGTAACGCTTCAATGTACGACCAGGAGTCATCACTTGACTGCTGTTTTTCCTGCTGCATCAACAATTCCTGTTCAGCCATTTTTGCCTGATGTGCCTGATAAGATATTTTTGAAAGCAATTCAATCGTAGTGCGTACCTCTGCAATAGCTTTTAGTGCAACTGAATCTTTGCCGGCATCATAATTTCTTTGAAAAATATCTTCAGCACGGGAAATAATTGAATCAATTTTATCAATTAATTTATTATCCGCATGAAGTGACTTTATTTGCCACGCTTTTGTTAACTGTCTTGTCAGGTGATCCTGAGCGTGACGGTACAATGAATCATAAGTCACATTAAACCTCCGGGAAATCTCTTTCAGAGAAGTTCCGCTAACAATTGCCTGATCTATCCTTAGCCGATCGGGGTGAGAACATACCTTACAAATTTGTGCCATTTTTTCTTTAATTTATTTATTTGAGCCGGTTATCAGGTTATACCTGAGAGCCGGTTTATTAATTGATTTCCGCAATAATAAACAATGCATTGCCGGTTATTAATTTATTATTTATGACCTGGCCGGTTATAAACCGGTTCAGGAATATTCCTGAAAAAAACTTCTTAAAAAACATTCTTTTTTAATCCCCGCACTTTTTGTGCGGGAAAAAACTTTATTCATATAACTTTTTTTTCATATAACTTTACTTAATACTACTTTATTTAATACCTTTTTAGCAACTAATTAACTGTCAATAAATTACAGCGATATCTCGACCACATTTCATAGCTTTACCCGACCACATTTCATAGCTTTACCCGACCACATTTCATAGCTTTACCCGACCACATTTCATAGCTGGTTTTTGTGTCGGAAACTATGGTTTCCGTGTCGGAAACTATGGTTTCCGTGTCGGAAACTAATTTATAACAGCGTTTTTTCATTGCTCATCTTCTATATTATTTTCACTAAGCCGGCGGTTTTTCACCTCCATACTGATAAAGACTTTATCATCTGTTGAAATACTAAAGCTCCGAATAACGCCTTTGTACTTCAGTGTAATGAGTCCCATTCTGATTCTTTTACGCTTGTATTCACTCGAAGCCTCATTGTTTCCAAGACCGGCAAGATCAAAAAGCTTGTCCATGCTAATTGGTTCAAAATTGCCATATTTATCCATGCACTCTCTTTGCTGAAATGCATACCTGAGCACAAATAAATACAGGTTTGCAATGGCTGGCGACAATTTGTAATAAATATTGTCATCTATTTTAACGTAACCTTCATTTAAGAGCTCAACGAAATCCCGATCAAGGTGAATCCGGATATCTCCGTTGCTATCTTCTTCAAGTTCATTTGCGCCGGCCATTATGCCTCCAAGAGTACGGAGCCCACGATTATTGGTCAAAGTCATCCGGCAGTCATTGATCCTGGTAAGTCCATGCCAAATAGCCTCCCTTGTTTTTTCGTCATACGGATTAGGCTTTTGCAGAGTCTTTGCAATATCAGTCAGGTTAGTAGTGAAGCTAATAGTTTTCTCACTATATTCACATGGACTGTTTTGTGCAATATTAAGCAGTGCAACAGTGAGCTTACCATCTTCAGCCCGCATAAGTGAGTTCCGTACTTCAATCTTAATATTGGGGCCATATCCGTGATAAATGGATTTGCGGATATGAGTTTCAGCACCTTTGGGCATTACACGGAAGGGCGTGGGAATGGCAAAGTCATTAGGCATCCCGTTTTTAGTAAGATCAAATAAATGATTGTGCTCTTTGGGAGCTAAATTTCTCAGAGTACATAAAAAAGCTTTGAGTTTGGGATTTGATTTTACCGCAGCTATTGTGGCGGTAATTTCATAGTAATCTGATACTGCAAGCCATGTCCAAAGTGCCTTGATAACCATTTTGCGAACATATTGAAGGCTTTCAGGATCATCTTGATATTCCGGGTTACGGAATTGATTAAGGTCTTTTGAAAATGATTTCAAAGAGACTGGCATATTAAAATGTTTCTCCATGTTATGAGCACTTGCCAGTAATGCAGATAATTTAATTTGTTTTTTCATGCTCGTGATTATTGTTGATCATACTCAAAATATCAGGGAAAGTGGGAAAGGTTGGGGCTGCTATCCCTTTCCCCAGCTTGATCGAGCTGTTTCCCTGTGTGTTATTCATATTTCAAAATTCTTCTTTATTCCAGATTGTTTAATTCTCTATTATATTAATCATGTGGTTGTCCGCCAATTCATTTAATATAGATTCTGTCTGCTCTGAAAATTCATCTGAAATTTCATCCATAAGTCCTGACAGCCTAAATTCTAGTAGCCATGCAGTCATCTGTGAACGGCTGTAACTATCTAAGAAGGGAATTTCACCGGCATCACCAAATAAAAACATTCCGTTTCTGTGTAGTATTCTTTCACATTCATTGCCTGCTTTTATCAGGTCTTTAATAGTAAATAATTTTTTATTGTCTTCCATTTTCGTAGTATGGTTAATTAATATTTCAAAAAATTGTTAATTCAACTTTTCATCATTATCAAGAGGCTCATAAGGATTCTGGCCTCGTGCAATCCACTCCTGTTCAATCGCCTCATTGAACATCCGGATAGTTTTATCATCGAGCCTGTTAATTTTTTCGCAAAGCTCTTCAGGTGTTATCCATCGAATGAGCAACTCACCAATAATTAATTCTTTTGGTTGTCTTTTTGTCATAGTGTTACAAGCTTTTGAAAGCCTTGTTTTTTCGATAAATCGTTCAATATGTCCAGCATCCAATCAGACAAAAATTCCCGCTCCGGGATTTCATACATCCGGCTTACTTCGCTAAGTGGCACCAACAAATAAATTATTCCGTCACCCAATTGCCATTCAATACAGTTGTGGAAAACCGGTTGTTTCTTTCGCTTACTGGTTTTACCTTTGATGTTTCTGCTTTTGAAGTTGGCAGCCGGGCCGATATTGTAGAATGTTATTTGTTTTTTCATAGCTCAATAATGATAAGGGAAGCGCTAAAGCGCTCCCCTATGATGGAAATAACAAGCGGTCAAGAGAAAGGCCTAACCGGCCTGCGGGAAATTCCTCTTTGACTCCCGCTATTATCAAAAGAGGATCGTTTTTAAATCTCATATCACTTGCTTTCAGATTCAACCAATAAATAATTTATAACTCCTTCCGGCCAAGGAGGAAGATCATTTTTTGATATTGATCTGCGCCGGGTCGGAATTACAATATCTGAAAAACCTTTCAATTTGAATTCTTCCTGGCGCTGTTTAATGAGCGCATTTAACTTATCATTCTGTTGTTTCAGCCAGGGATCAGAAACAAGCTTTCGGTAATCTACAACAGCCATACCCAGATAAGGTGAGCCGGGTTCAGTAATTACAAGTTTCCCGTTAATCCTTTCAACACGCTGCCCGTCAAGTTCAATAAGATCGCCATTTCGAAGCTGCCCACTTCCGACAGGCCCAAATTTAAGACAGTCAGGATTTTCAACACTCTGAATTTCTGATAACTGCTGTTCAAGAGCCTCTTTCTCAAGATTGTAAATATCAAGCCGGGCTTGAAGCTTCATTAATTCATTATGCATTTCGGGAGGCATTTCAGAAGGTCGCTCATATCCTTCACGGTCCCTGCGCTCACAATACTCATCATACTTCCAATGAAGTTGACGAATTTGCTCTTCGACATCCGGGATAAGTGCCAGACCATCAGTATATTGGTCAACTTTTATTCTGCCTTTATCATCGCCAAGAAGGTTATATAATTCCTGTTGCATACCTCGCTTGTCAAGGTTGCCGGATGGGGTAAGAATATCTGAAGCATTTTTGAATTTTGCGTAAAATTCAGCGTAAATGGGTTCAGCTTCTGTTGAATATCTCATTTTTGCTTTTCTTTTCATAACTACTTGTTTTTAGGTTTGCCAAATCCGGTTGGGAGTAAAGGTTCTTCCGCTTCCGGTTGCTCATTTTTTTGTTTGTTTTTGAGTCCGTAGCCGGTTGGAAAAAGGGGTTCTTCTTCATTCCGTACATTGTGCAATAACTTGTAAGCACTAAGGTCACGACCTTCGATGTGGCCAATTCGATTTTCTGTTTTATAAACTAGTCTGTCCATAGCATTATTTATTTTACATTAATATTATCATATTCAGATTGATACAATGATTCATGCCCACTCGAAAGTGCTGCAGCAGTGAATCGGTTGATTTCCTTCACAGGATCGGGATGCCTTCGGAACATTCGTTGACAATATTCCAAGACACGTTCAGCCGGATAAACAGTCAGAAGCATTTTCAACGAAATAATAAAGTCAGCTTTTTCCGATTCTGATACAGTTTCCGGCCAGACAATTTTGCAATTGAAATGTCGGTTGAGAATTGCCATTTTTTCAAGAATTGGCAATTCGAATCCTGATTCGTACAAACTGACTTTTGGAGCCGGCACACGTAGGATTTTAGCCAGTTGGCTTTGGGTAAGGTTTGATTTTTTTCTTAATTCCGATAGCTTCATAATATATATAACATTTGATTATCAAATAGTTACAAAATTTGAATGTGTTTTTTTTATTAGGTAATCGGAAATATGCTGCGAATTGCAGTGTGTAATTATGACTACAAATATAATACTAATTATAATAAAATGCAACTAAACCGCTGAAAAAGAGCGGGTTTTTTAAAAAAGTGATTAAAAATTTATAATTTTACAACTATGGAAAAACAAATTTTAGCAGCCGGATATGTTCGTGTTTCAACTCCGATTCAGGTAAAGGAAGGTGAATCGCTTTCAACACAGCGCGAACAAATTCGAAATTATGTGAAATCAAGGGGCTGGCGACTGATTGAAGAATATTCTGACGAAGGACTATCAGGCGCAAAAAGTGAATCCCGACCAGGACTACAACAATTATTGAAGGATGCGAAAGCAGGAAAGTTTTCAGTTGTCGTATTCAGCAAGCTATCACGCTTTGCAAGAAATGCAAGGGACTACCAGAATCTTTCTTACGAGCTTGAAAAGGCAGGTGTATTAATAATCAGCATTAAAGAAGGGATTGATAAATCAACTCAGACGGGTAGGCTTATTGCGGGGATTTTATCTCTGTTTGCGGAATGGGAACATGAAACCATCCGAGAGCAAATGTATGAGAATAAAATGGTCCGGTGGCGACAAAGACGGTCCTTTGTGGGGAAGCCTCCGTTTGGATATGTATGGAACAAAACTACAAAAGAACTGGAAATCGTACCGGAAGAAGTCGCTATTTACAGTAGAATTGTAAATATGTATGTTAACCGACATTTGGCCATGCGGGACATAGCGATTAAACTGAATGCGGAAGGTTTGAAATGTAAACGAGCAGTATTCAACGCTGCGGTAATTTCATACATTTTGAAAAATCCCTGTTACTACGGTAGCTATACGGTGAACCGGCACGTTTACGTTGACGGTCCAAGAGGTGCAGGAACAAAGCGGACAAAGACCCTGAAACCTGAAGGCGAAGCAATAGAGTTTCCAATACCGGCAATAATCACAAAAACCGAATGGGATCGGATTCAGGAGGCAACCAAGAAGAACAAAATAAAAGTTAAGCACAAAGGAGAATTTACTGATATGTTTTTCCTTAGAAATGTTGTCAGGTGTGGTGTGTGTGGAGGCAAACTTCAGGCAAGAATCGGGAACAGGCGAAAGGATGGAACGGCTCCCAGGTACTATGTGTGCTATTGGGCGGGAACGAGCAGGAAAAGCATAGAGAGCGGAAGGAAAAATAAATGTAGTTTGCCATTCATACCCGCAGACTATATTGAGAGGCAGGTTTGGAACAGAATAATGATGCTGTTCACCCTGAATCCCAAACAATCATTTGGCAAACTACATGAAAGAGAATCCATAGAAGATAAAATAAAAGCATCAGAGAAAGTCATAACAACCTTGCAAATAAAATTGAAGGCAAAGGAGCGGACAAGGGAAAGGCTTTACAAAATGACGGAATTGGACGAGTGTGATCTGAACGACCTCAATAAACGGCTGCGTCTCAACAAAGAAGAAATTCTATCAATTGAAGGCAATTTATCTGAAAACATGAATGCCAAACAAGAACTGACGGAAAAAATAAAGAAACAACAAGAGCGTAAAATATTTGTAAATGAGCATAAAGAAAATCTTGAACGGCTAAGAAAAGAAATCAATACACTTGAACCGGCTGATAAAAAGATACTCGTTGAGGCAATGTTGGAAAGTCCTGTAACTGTACATTACCAGTATGAGGATTCAAATCACCCGGAGGACGGAGCCGGACCGGTTTTAGACTTCCGTTTACGCTTTAACCCTGAAATAATAAAGAGGTTTATTGAAGAGGGAAAACTATTGAAATTAAATCAAAATAGTCCCTTCAATAATGCCACCACTCACAGTAGAAGAGGCTCTCGAAACAACCAGGATACACTCGGTAGCAGGCAGGATAGACAGTAATACATCACTCATGACCAGAAGACCTTTCAGATCACCTCAT
>Ga0123335_1009526_pt1 | contig 10044 bp, 7 predicted proteins | sample BiotimSIPDNA_2_FD_89707 | JGI IMG/M metagenome (GOLD analysis project Ga0123335, IMG submission 89707) | Anaerobic biogas reactor microbial communites from Washington, USA - Biogas_R2 time_0 SIP DNA | ecosystem: Engineered > Bioreactor > Anaerobic > Unclassified | place: Washington, USA... | reverse complement strand
GCGCGTGAGGAGCTTGACCACGACGAGCCCGGCGAGCCGGGGATGCAAGCATTTGGTGAATCGTTGATTCCCGTTTACTATGGGAACGTCGCGAAATCCGGCTTGGAATATACTGTGGTCGCCGGCGATAATGTCTACAATATTGAATTGACCAGTCAGCCATAAAGCGATGAAATTATGACGAGGATCTTTCGACGAAGCTGCTTAACATTTCTTCTGTTGTTTGCTGCAACAGCGCAAGCATCCGATGCGATTGACGTCGGCACGCGCCTGGAACCGATTGTTGACGACGCACTGATTGAAAAACTCGACGGCGCGTCGCTGCGGCTGCATCCGCCCACGCCTCGGGAGGTCGTCATCAGGTTCGATCGTCCCTGGGAAGGGCGTTTTTCTGGAACCGTTGCGGTAGTGAAAGACGCCGGAAAATATCTGGCGTACTACCGCGGACTGCCGAAATCGTCAAAAGAAGGCGGAGAGACAGTCATCTGCTGCGCCACGAGCGACGACGGCGTCCACTGGACGAAACCGAATCTCGGCTTGGTGGAAATACAGGGAACAAAAGAAAACAATGTGATTATAGCCAAAAGCAGGGAGTCGGGTGGGTTCGCCCCCTTCATCGACACACGCCCCGGCACGCCGGCCGATCAACGCTTCAAGGCCCTCGGCGGAATCTCGTCTTTCGATGCCCCGGAGGGCGAGTGCGGGCTGTATGCCTTCGCCTCGCCCGACGGGATACACTGGCGGCTATTAAGCGACGAAAGAGTCATCACCCGCGAAAAAGGCGAAAAACGCCACGCCTTCGATTCTCCAAACGTCTCTTTCTGGTCCGAACGGGACGGTTGCTACGTCTGTTATTTCCGTTTGTGGGTGGAGAATATGCGTTGGATCGGCCGGACCACCTCGCAGGATTTCATCAACTGGACGCCATACCAAGCAATGACCGGAGACGGGCGGCCGCTCCAGCATCTATACACGAATCAATTTGTCCCTTATCTCCGCGCGCCGCACATTTTTATCGGTTTTCCGACGCGATTCATGAAAAACCGCCGGGTGCTGGGCCTAGACCAAATGGAGGCCATGGGAACGCCGAAAAACTACTTGAAGGATTGCACGGACATCCTGTTGATCTCGACCCGCGGCGGCAATGTGCTGACGCGAACGTTTCTCGAAGCGTTCATTCGCCCGGGCCTTGATCCGCATAACTGGACTTCCCGGGCGAACTACGCCGCACGGGGAATTTTTCAGACCAGCCCCGAGGAGCTTTCCATCTACGTCAAGCACAACACCGGATATCCGACGTCGTACTTGCGTCGTTACACGCTTCGGCCGGACGGCTTTGCATCGGTCTACGCGCCATTCGCCGGCGGCGAGATGACGACGAAACCGCTCCGTTTTTCGGGCGACCGGCTGACGATCAACTTTTCGACGTCGGCCGCCGGGAGCGTGCGGGTCGAGCTTCAAGACGCGGCGGGCCGGCCCCTCCCCGGCTTCGCGCTGGACGATTGCCCCGAAATCATCGGCGATCGGATCGAGCGGACGGTCGCCTGGAAAAACGGCTCGGACTTAGGCGCGTTGTCGGGCAAGCCCATCCGGCTCCGTTTCGTCCTAAAAGACGCCGACGTATTCGCTTTCCGGTTTTTGCGGGATTGATCCCCCCTGGAAAATTGCCGAAATGCGTTTTCAGCGCCGCATCAGGCAGCTCCAGGCCGGATAATCGCGGCCGGGGTCGGCGCATTCCAGCCGGGCGGGACGCAGATGGACGATCTCGAACAAGCGGCCCAACTCGTAGCGGATGTCGTCCTCGTCGACTTGCGGCGGGCCGGCCTCGTCGGTCTCGCTCGATGCGCCGGCCAAACAGAGATAATAAGAACCGGGTCGGGTGACGCGCCAGAGCACGTCGAGATAGCGCGACAAGCGGGTTTCGCGAACGAAATGATACATCCCCGCGTCGTAGACGAAATCGAACTGTCCGGCGTTGGCCGCGAACTCGTGGATGTCGCCCAAGACGAACCGCAGCAGCACGTCGTTTTGCTCGGCGCGGAGCCGCGCACGCTCCAAGGCGATCGGCGAGCAGTCGATGGCCGTGACTTCGAATCGGCGGCGGGCCAGCAGCACCGCGTCCGCGCCCGAGCCGCAGCCGATCTCCAGCACGGTTTGCGGTCGAAGTTGGTACTCGTCCAACACGCGGACCAGTTCGGCGTGGGGTTTGCCCGCGTCCCAACGCGGCGTACCCTCGCGATATACCCCGTCCCAATCGGCGGAGGAGAGATACTTGGTTTTCAACTGCCGGCTCATATACGGACTCCTGCGACAAATATCGGAACCTTCAGTTTGAAGCTTTCCGGCACGCTTTGCAATAGGCCCTGGAGGATTAACCCGCATTTCTCACAACACGGGTGAAATGGACGACAGGGTGCCGCTACTGCGCCACGTTTTCGCGGATGAAGCGGACTTGCGGTTTCCCGCCGCCGGGACTCGGCGTGCCGGTCAGATATTCGGCCATGTATCGCTGCCGCTCGCGGCCGCCGGTGGGCGGCCGGAAGTTATCGCCTTTTTGCAGGACTGGCCTGGTCTCGGTGATGCCGCCGAACTCGCGCGTGCCCGCCGCTTGACAGGGGAACCAGAAGCCGTTGCCCTCCTCGTCGGAGAGATAGAACTCGGGGTAGCAGTGGCCTGGCACCCAAACGGTGCGGGCGGGAATGCCCGCCGCGCGGCAAATGGCAATGAACAACGAGGTGAGTTCCTCGCAGTCGCCGGTGCCGTCCCGCAGCGCGGCCAGCGCGCCCTTGATCGGTCCGTTCTCGTACTTCACCTTTTCGCGGACCCAGTCGTAGATCGCCTCGACTCGTTTCCACGCCTGGGTCTCGTCGGCGCCGACCTCCTTGGCCAACTTGCGAATGGAGGGGTGGCGGCTTTCGATCATCGGACTGGGCGCAAGATACAGACGCACCTCGCGCGGCAGTTTGCCAACGTCGAGAATTACGAAACCGTCGGTATCATCGGGCGGAAGCAGCGTGCAGCGGGTGATTTCGACCGTAATCAAAGCCTTCGCCTCCCGGCTTGCGGCAAGCTGCGGAATGCGCAAGTTCATGATCTTCACCCCGCCGTCGACCATCTGGTAGGTGATTTTCGCTTCGGGCGAAATCTCTTCCTCGGTGACTTTGACTTGCTGTTCGGGCCAGTCGGTGGGGACGGGCGCGTATCCGGTGATTCCGCGGCACGCTCCGCCCACGGCCGTGACGATAATCCCCGTCCGCCAGCAAGTCGTCTGCGAGTCGCCCAATTTCGGGCCGCCGGTCTCGCTCTGCTTGAACTGGGCCGCGGCCGGCGCGACCGCCGCAAACGTCAAGATCGTTGCAATTGCGCTAATTCGCTTCAACATGGTCATGCCTCCTTCAGTCTATTGTAACTTAACAAGAGGGAGGAAACCTGATAAAATTTCGGCAAGCGTTAAGAGTCAGCCCCTGTGAATGGCAGCCGGTCGGCATCCGGGGGGATGCCAGTGCTTCCTGCACTGCTGGACAAGCCGGCAGTGGCACCCGGCCCCCGGCGGATACTCCATGCCGTGCCCCCCGGTGTGTTCACCGGGGGCTAAATGTTACGATATTGCCTTGCCAATTCCCAGATAGCATTGGGCTTGTCCCACAGTGGCACACGGCGAAATTTGCTTACAAGGAACATTGTCATGCCAGAAATCGTGCCCGATAGACAACAAATTCTCGATCTTATGAACGGCTTCCGGCCGGCCTGCGTGATCGGGGCGGCGGCGGAATTGGACGTTTGGACCGCACTGGCCGATGGTCCGCTTTCGGCGGCTGAGTTCGCCGAGCGGCTCGGCGGCGACCTTCGCGCGACCGCGATGCTGTTGGACGCCGTGGCCGCGCTCGGTTTGTTGGACAAGGACGCTGGGCGATACGCCGTCCCGCCGGCGCTGCGCGATTGTCTGATCGCCGGCGGCTCGGACGCGATCCTGCCGATGCTGCGACACGCGACGAACACCTTGCGCGGCTGGTCGCAGTTGGCCTGGACCGTGCGCGGCGGCATTCCCATGCCGCGGCCGGCGAGCATCCGCGGCCCGAGAGCCGACATCGACAGCTTCATCGCCGCCATGCACTCGGTATCCGGCCCTGTGGCCGACGAGGTGGTGCGGAGTTTTTCGCCGCCGCGTTTCAGCCGGTTATTGGACGTGGGCGGGGCCTCGGGCACGTGGACGCTGGCGTTGCTTCGCGCCATGCCCGACGCAACGGCCGTGATCTTCGACCTTCCCGAGGCAATCGCCCAGGCCGAGCGCCGGTTGTCGGGCACGGAGTATGCCGGCCGGGTAACGCTGGCGGCCGGCGATTTCTATCGCGACGAATTCCCCGCGGGAGCCGACTTCGCCTGGATCAGCGCGATCTGCCATCAACACTCGCGGGCGAAGAATCGCGAGTTGTTCGCCAAGGCGCGCCGCGCGCTCGTGCCCGGCGGCGCGATTGCCATCCGCGACGTGGTGATGGAACCGAGCCGGACCATGCCCGTGCAGGGGGCGCTTTTCGCCATCAATATGTTGGTGAACACCGAGGACGGCGGCACGTTCACCTTCGAGGAATACGCCGAAGACCTGCGCGCGGTCGGCTTCGCTGATCCGCGTCTGGCCGTGCGGCACGAGGCGATGAACTCGATCATCACGGCCCGGCGCTAGGGACGACAATTGTCGAACAGCGTGTTCATGGGCGTCCAGGGCGGCAACTCGACCGGCTCTTCCTGGAAGACCTTGAGCACCTCGTTGGAGACGTAGGCCTTTTTGACGATGACGCAGTAAAGATGGTCGTCGAACCATTTGTCGTACATCGTCCAGAGTCCGTTTTTGCCGCGAGTTTTGCCCCAGGAGTTTTCGACCAACCACTTGACCGGCTTGTCGTTTTGGATGTCGACGCCGATCAATACCATGGCGTGGTTGGCGGCGCCGTCGCGGGTCTTCATCCGCTCGGCCTTGCCGAGGGTCAGATCGACGCCGTAGAGCGATCCGTAGTCGTAAAGGCCCGACTGCATGATGCCCTGATCGCGGTCCATGTCGCGGGTGGCGTTGCCGTAGAAAATCACCGGCTGGCCGTCGACGATCGACTTGACCGCCAGGTTTTTCAGCACGTCGATCGGCATATTGACGTAAAACACGTCGGGCGCGCCGACCACGTTGCGCACGCGCCGCAGGCGGTATTGCTTTCCGTAGGGCTGGGTCGGGTCGTTGCAGATGCTGACGTATTGCGACAGATCGACGCCCACCCATTCCTTGTAAAATTTCTGCGGCGTGTATTTTTTCGGCTCGCTCACCTTTTTGTCCTTGTCGGCGTAGCGGTAGGTGAACTCTTCCGGGGGTTGCCCGTAGTTAAGCACTAGGATGCGGTAAATGTCGCGGAGCATCGCGCGTTTCGCCGCGCGCAGCTCTTGCACCGTTTTCTTCTCTTCCGCCATTTTAAGCAGCCGCGCCGCGTCGACGCGCAGCTTCATCTCCAAAACCTCGTTCATCACTTGCGTGTTGCCGGAGGAATAAGTTTCGGGCATGGCTTCCTGGGGCATGACCCCGTATTTCTCGATCAGCGCGACGACGTAGCGCCACCAGCCGCCGTCGTTGATCGGGTCTTTCATAAAGTAATCCATCTCGCGGTCGAAAGGTTCGCAATCGCGCAGCTCGATCACCGTTTCCAGGAAGAAATTGGCCTTCTCCAACTTGTCCCAAAAGGCCAGATGGCTCATCGAGAACTCGAACTCGTCGAGGTTGTATTTTTCGATGACCAGGGGTCGCATGATGTTCAGGCCGGCGTACAACCAACAACGGCCGCTGCGCTGCTGGTCGGTGACGCCCTTGGTTTTGACAATGTGGTTGAACAGATCGTTGTGTTTTTGCACAATGTCGCGGTTGACGGCCATTTTCTTGGCGTCGTTGACCGTCAGGGCGTTGTACAAGGCCCGGATGGAGCCTTCGATTTTCACCGAACCGCGCAGGCTCCGGTTCAATGCTTCGTCCAAACGTCCGTCGTTTTCGGCGGCCCAGGCGGTAAATGTCGCGAAGAAAAACAAAGCCGTCAACGCCGCGCCGCTTACGATGCGAAACCTCATGTCGTCCCTTTCTGGTTAAGTGTCGCCTGGGCAGCAGTGATCGCCGCCGTGCCCGGCTGCAATCGCGCCGGCCGTTTCGAGCGGGCAGTCCCCAAGCAAACGGTTGCCAACTAACCTCTACATACAAATACGCCGTAAACCTCCATTTTTCCATATTAGCGGCGGGCGTGCAACCAAAAACCGATGTCATTCCGGGCGGCTGTAAAGCTGTTTTTCCGGTTTTTTCGATAATTTGCCCGGCCGCCGCATCCGCAAGCGCACTCGCCGCGATGGAACCGGTTGAATAAACCCCGTTTCCATTACAAGTCCAAACGGCGGCCGACGCCGCGGCCGCGGCCGCGGAGGATTTGCGCTTCGCCGGCGTCAACCCGCCTGATCGAACTGCTTCTTCAATTCCTCGACCAGCGCGTTACCCCGGGCGTTGATCGAGATCACGTTGCCGTCCTTGCCGATGAGGATCAACTGCGGAATGCCCGATATGCCGTAGTAGGCAATCGAGGGGCTTGGCCCGTTTTCGCCGTATACGACCGGCCAAGGCAAAGACTTGTCCTCGATGAACTTGTCGAGAAGCTGCTTGTTGCTGTCGCAACTGACGCCGACGACCTCGAAGCCCTTGTCGTGATATTGTTCGTAGAGTTTTTTGAGATTCTCGATCTCCGTGCGGCACGGACCGCACCAGGTGGCGAAGAAATTGACCAACACGACTTTCTCTTTGTAGCTCGCCAGGTCGATCGGTCCGCCGCCGATGACGTTTCCTTCGAGCGTCATGGGCTTGCCCACCAGCGATACGCGGCGAACGGTTCCCTCCAACTGTTTGCCGTAGTTCACGGCTCGCGGATCGTCGCTGGCAAGGAAAATCCGCTCCAGTCTCTGGTAGGTTTCGGCGGTGAATTCCGGCTCGCCGGAGAGGTCGGCCATTCGACCGGCAAGTTGCGCCAACTGGATGTCCGACCCGGCTTCGACCTTTTCTTCAGCCAGAAAGTCCACGAGTTCCGTCGCGCGGTCCTGGATCGTATCCTTGGTGATCTGAACGATTTGAGTTTTCCGGCCGAGGGCGAAGCCGCGGACGTTTCGGGCTAATCTGTGGTGGCCCACTTTCTTCAATTCGGCGGCAAAATCGGCGAGCTTTTCCAGATCGTCGCCCAACGCCTGCGCTTTCGCACTGACGGCCAGCGTCAACTGTTTCTCGTCGGGATTGCCCGCAATGATTTTGCCGGAAGCCTCGACCAACGCTTCGCGCATCTTGGCGACTTCCGCATCGTTGGCCGGCTTGACCTTGGCCAACTTGATGAGGAAATCGACGTAATCTTGCGTCGAGCCTTCCGGCACGGCGTAGGGATCGGGCGGGTTCGGCGCGGCCGGTTCGGCGCTCGAGACAACGGTGGTTAACAGCGAAAACATCAGCGCGCATAAAGCGCCATACAGCATCGATCGCATTTTCTCTATTCCTTCAATTGGTAGGAAATACAGGGGGTGATCGTAGGCAAGCAATTCGTCCTGGTGCTTTGTCAATGTCGAACTGACGGGTGCTCTCTGCTCGTAGTCCCGGTTTTAGCCGGAACGTACGTATAATTGCAGTAACACGAACACGTCGCTCCACGATCGACATGGCAAAAGTTGGCCTTCAGGCCAACGGAGCCGTTATACAATTCGAATAATCCGATTTTACTAAGCCCCGGCAAGAATAGCAAATGGCGTGTGTAGTGGTCCGGCCTACCAGAGCAAAGGCGGCCTATGCAAGCATTCGCCACGACCAAGAAACACAAACACCCCCGCGGCCTGCAATAACACCATTCCGGGGGGTGTCGGTTAAATAGAGGCGCCGGTCGGATTTGAACCGACGATGGCGGATTTGCAATCCGCTGCCTTAGCCACTTGGCTACGGCGCCTTTTCACAACCCAGTGCTTTTCACAACCCAGTGCCACGTCAATCTTCGAGTGAGGGGTTGGGTGCCACTGCTGGCTTGTCCAGCAGTGCTGAAACACGGGTGGGCAAGCCACCCGTGGCACCCGTCAAACAATGTTTGACGAAACACTAGTGAATATTGGTATCGGTTTCGCAGGGGGTAATTCTTACTAATATTCGCCACAACCGGCATACTTTGCCATTCCTTCGCCATTCCATCTGGAATCATAGCAAATCATCCCGGTTTGGAAAAGGGTTGGCCCGTCGGCAATCAGCCATCAGTGGTCGGTCGTCGGCTTTTTGCCGCGAGAGGCGAACAATCATTTGCGTCTGAACTAGATGCGGGTAATACCGGGTGATGGTTACGTTTGCGGGAACTATGCAAGCCCCGCGATAAGCGGCAACGCTCGATGCTTGTTTTCGCCGATAAAATCGAATAATCCCTTAACCGCCTATGCACATGAAAACGAGCAATACCGCCGCAAAAATCTTGTCAATCCTTTTTTCCGGGCGTCGCCGGCGCTTTATCGAACAGCTTGCCGGTGAAGCAGCCCGCGATTGCCGCGGCCGGCTCTGGCGGATTATATGCCGCCAAACCAGAGAGATGTCTCCCCCTGAAATCAGGGGTTACGCAAGGGCCATCGCCGCCGATTTGCTCGAAGAACACGTCGAACATGTGCTGGAACGCCATGACGCCGATGCCGCGTTGCGGGCGAGCGTTATCACAGCCGGCGTCGAGCAACTCGTGGCCACGGCCGTCCGCGATGCGCTGAGCGACCCGATGTGGGAAGCGGAGCGGATCGCCGCTTGACGTTCAATCGCGGGTCAAGTCGTTGGCATACACCCGCCGCTCGGGTTCTCCCGCACCTTGTTTGACGTTGGAAACGGCGATAAAATCACCGTTTTTACCGTTTGAAGGTGGGCTATATGAACATCGCGCGCAATTTGGTGGTTGCCCAGAGCGGCGGCCCCACCCCGGTCATCAATAGTAGTCTACGGGGAATTATCGAGGCGGCACGCGAATTCCAGTCGATCGAGACCGTATTCGCCGCCCGGCACGGCATCGAGGGCGTGCTCAAGGAAGAGCTGCTCGATCTGACGGCGCAACCGGCCGAGGAGGTCGCCCTGCTGCGCTACACCCCGGCCGCCGGCTCGATCGGCACCTGCCGCTACAAGCTGCGTGCGAATCAGGCCGAGGATTTCGAGCGTGTGATCGAGGTGCTCCGCGCGCATCGGGTCGGCTATTTTCTCTACATCGGCGGCAACGACTCGATGGACACGGCCGACAAGATCGCCCGATTGGCCCACGAGCGGGGCCTGGACCTGACGGCCGTCGGCGTGCCGAAGACGATCGACAACGACGTGGGCGACGGCGAGTTCCGGCTGATCGACCACACGCCCGGCTTCGGCTCGGTCGCCCGATACTGGATGCACAAGGTCCAGGAGGCGAACGAGGAGAACGCGGGATCTTGCCCGGCCGATCCGGTGCTGGTGATGCAGGCGATGGGCCGGCGGATCGGCTTCATTCCGGCCGCTGCCCGGCTGGCCGATCCGGCGCGGGAAATGCCCCTGCAAATCTATTTGGCCGAGAGCCATTGCAGCCTGGCCGAGTTGGCCGGCCGGGTTTGCGACCAGTTGCACCGCGCGGGCCGGTGCCTGGTCGTCATCAGCGAGGGGTTCGACGTAGGACAGGTTGGCAACCTGTCCAATGATAATACGGGACAGGTTGACAACCTGTCCTACGTTAAGGACGCGTTCGGCCATATCGCTTTCGGGTCGTCGAAGCAAACCGTCGCACAGGTCGTGGTGAACTATCTGAACCAGGCCGGCCTGCCGTGCAAGGGTTCCGCCCGCGGCAACGTGCCGGGCACCGATCAGCGCCACTCGATGGTCCACGCCTCGACGGTCGATCTGGACGAGGCGTATCGGCTGGGCCAGAAGGCGGTCGAGTTGGCCGCCGCCGGTTCGAGCGGCTTCATGGCCACGATCCTCCGCGAGCCGGGACCGGTCTACAGCGTCCGTTACGACAAGGTCCCGCTGGC
>Ga0123335_1009525_pt1 | contig 10044 bp, 10 predicted proteins | sample BiotimSIPDNA_2_FD_89707 | JGI IMG/M metagenome (GOLD analysis project Ga0123335, IMG submission 89707) | Anaerobic biogas reactor microbial communites from Washington, USA - Biogas_R2 time_0 SIP DNA | ecosystem: Engineered > Bioreactor > Anaerobic > Unclassified | place: Washington, USA... | reverse complement strand
TGACCATCTCCTCCGCTTTGTCACTTTTCTCGCGGATTGAAATGTCCGACTTGAGGCTCTGCTTCATTTTGCGCAAATCATCAAGCGATTTAATTTTGTTCATAATATTTGAGAGTTTTTATTATATAAAATGTTTATTGTTTTAACAGAATAAACAAGGGTTTCCTAAAATAAAGCGTAAAAATAACCATATTATTTCTCATAAACAAAAAGAAATGTTTAGAGGTTGCTGCTAACCATCTCATAAATAAGTTTCATCACCTGAGGATCGTTAAGAGGCAACCCCTCCAGAGCCTCATCGAGCTCTCTTGTGCTGATACTGAAATCGTTCTCGTCAGTAATATAGTTCAAGATTATATTGATCTCAGGATTGGCTCCGAGCAGTAGCACATAAGCATTCGCCAGATCTCCCATCGGAGGACGGTCAATGTGACTCAGGCCATATTCCGCTTTAACTGTAGTACCTACTCCGACTGTAGAGTCAATGGAGAGCGAGCCACCCGCCTGCTCGGCACCCTGCCTTAAGAGTGGGAGTCCAAGTCCCACTTTACGGGTAGTACGGGTGGTACAGTAAGGGTCCGTCACCCTGGCTACCATTTCGGGAGTCATCCCCTTGCCGTCATCCTTGACTGAAATAGAGAGCAGATCGCGTACTACCGATACCAGTACCTCAATCCATATATTTTTGGCTCCAGCCGAAATCGAATTTTGGACAATGTCCAGAATATGCATTGCAAGATCATTCATAATGTCAAGATTCAATCAAGTGAAACAAAGCGTCCCTCCTGCCCTCTGAGAGCCATCGCAACCTCCGCAAAGGAGAGCTCTCTGATATGAAAAGTGCATCCCGAAGAGAGGAAGTCCTCCTGATAATGGGCATCCGAAGAACGAATGAAACGATATTTCGAAAGGTATTTATGCGTTTGGAGCAATTGATTAAAGTCACATCGGGCTGAAATCTCCAGTGAGTCCGGTTTGAGGTCGAATGGAATAAATCCCAGCTGGCAGATCACCGAATCACGGCTCTTGTCGACATGCGCCAGCACAAAAATTCCATCCAGACTCCTGATAAAGGCCTCTACCTGCTCCAAAGACTGGTCAATTGCTGAGATGAGAAGATATTCCTCTTCGCCGAGGATATTTTCATCACGGTCAACCCATAGTTGGTAACCGAATTTTTCAGGGACATTGGGAATAGGAGGAAGATGTTTGCTGAGATATTCCTGCAACTTATCGAGCCGTTCCAGGTCTTCTACAAAAGCGAGACAATGAACCTCTTCCCGTGTGGTGATTTCAGCTCCGCAGAGCACCAGAATACCGTTCTCTTGGCCAAGAGCATGTATCTCAGGACATTGTCGGGTGGTATTGTGGTCGGTTATGCCCACAATGCTGTAACCCTTCTCCCGGGCGCGGCTGACGATGAACCTCGGAGTCATCTCGATGTCACCGCAGGGGGAGAGAAACGTGTGGTTATGCAAATCCCCTCTGTATGACCCAAGCTCCACGGTTGTTATTTTATGAGAGACCAGAGTTTGCCTGTAAATTCAAAACAGGATTTATCAGTACCCAGAATTGGGAGTCCCTCCTCATTTGAAACCTCCATTGCATCCTCATCGGGTTTGAGCCCTTTAACAAGCACGATAGCAGCCAAATCTTTGAGAGATGCCACTGCCATTATGTTTTTGTGTGTCTGGAGAGTTACCCAAACCTCACCTTCCTGTGAAAAGCCCATAACGTCAGAGAGCAGGTCTGATACATATCCGCCCTCAATCTCCCTGTCAAGTCCATTCTCACCTGAGAATACCTGAAGGTCCATTTCTTTTACAAGTTGTCTAATAGTCATATCTTTTTTTACCCCATATTTCTTCCATCATAGCGATGGCCTCGTCCACCTGCAGCTTACCCCTTTTTTGATTGACAAGCTGCATGAATACGCAATTGTTAATACTTTTCTTACCATTGACTATATCTCCGGCGAGAGCCTCACAGCCGGGAGAACCGCAGGCACCGCAGTCTATGCCGGGAAGCGTCTGCTTGAGCGTACGTACCTCCTCCATCTTGCGGATGGCCTCCTTGATATCCCTGCCATATTTCATAAAGGCACGTGGTTGCACCTTATCAAACATCATATAGTCAGCGCAATATTTGCGAAAATCCTTAATGTAGGGGTTAACCCAGGGGGCGGTAGAAGCCCTTTTGTGGAGATTGTCAGCCACTAAAAAACGATTACCCCTCACAAGTATGCCTCCTGAACAAGACTCATCACAGCCGCGAAGTTCCAGAAAGTCCACACCCTCGATATCCCCATTCTCCACCTTTTCCAAAAACTCTATTACATTGCCCATACCGTCAATAGACAAAGCTACACCGCGTGTCGCATTGGCCTCTCCACGAGTGGTAGACCAGCGGATAGCATTGGAGGTAATCTCCTCGTTAACACGAATATTGTTTTCGGTAACAGTGTGGTTACGGTGTGCCATCATCACTTTACTATAGACCAAGTCCATATTGATTACTCCTGTAATAGGAGAAACATATCCTCCAACAGGGTCTTTAACCGCAGCAATCTTGGCCACGCAGGGCGTAAGATAAAATATACCCAGCTCATCCTCAGGAATTCCTACTTCACGATACTTATTCTTATAGTATAGGGCTGTAATCTCCAGAGGAGGCAAAAGCGTCATCAGATTGTCCACCAGTGAGGGAAAACGCACCTGAATCAGACGTACAACAGCGGGACAATAGGAGGAAATCACAGGTCTTTCTTCAGGCGGAGCTTCTTCGATGTAACGATTCATCTCCTCTATGAGATAATCTACACCCAACTCCACCGGGCTTACTTCCGTAAATCCCAGCGAGCCAATAATACGATTGATTTCATTAATCTCTATATCCTCAAACTGGGAATAGAAAAGACTCGGTACCAGCAGTAAACGATGTTTGTAATCAAAAATATGATCGAAATCATCATCTACCACCCTAATCGCATTTGTGGGGCATTCACGATAGCAACGGCCGCAATCGATACAGAGGTCGGAATGGATTGTAGCTTTACCCTCTTTCACCCTTAAGGCCTCAGTCGGACACACCTTAATACAGTGTGAACAACCGATGCAAAGATCCGTCATGATCTCCAGCCCACGGTAATATCTACAATATAGACCCTCTGTCATAAGTTATCAGAATCTAATGAAAAAATCCAAAACAGTACCCTTGTTAACCTCAGAGGTGATATTGAATTCATCCACATTGGCACGAATATTAGGGAGCCCCATACCGGCACCAAAACCCATATCGCGCACCTCCGGAGAGGCGGTAGAGTAGCCCTTTTCCATAGCCTGTGCTATATTTGGGATGCCCGGACCCTCATCATCGAGAACCACCCGGATACCGGACTCATTAACACCGGCGGTGATGACTCCGCGCCAGGCGTGAGCCACAATATTGACTTCAGCTTCATAGAGGGCAACCACCACACGCTTGATTATTGCAGGAGGCACTCCAAGTTGTTTGAGTACCCTCTTGATCTGTGACGAGGCATGGCCGGCTTTGTTAAAATCACCGCCTTCAACTTTATAAACAAGTTCCATAATCAATAAACAGGTTTGAGACCTGCGTTGTAGAGCAGACCGGAAGTCTTAAACATAGAGAACTCGGTAGTAATAATGGTCATATCATTGTCCTCAGCAAGTTCTATCATATCCTGGGTGACTTTCTTGTCACGCACAATAAGAATATATTTAAGGTCGGACATTTCGGCCGTCCTTATGGACTGAATGTTGCTAAGTCCTGTAACAAGCAGAAAATCTGTGATTCTCAGTGTTAGCACATCACTCATCAGATCGGAAGAAAAGGCATACTCAACAGAGTCGTCAAGATTATGTTCTCCGCACACCACCTTCCCTTCAACAAGGGCGACTATCTCTTTTAGTGTCATAACTATTTATAAAAATTATATATTGGAAATTGCAATTATGTCTGTCAGACGACAAATATAGCATCATTAAATGAAAAATGCAACTGCTGTTTGGGCACATGCAAGCCCGAAAGCTGCCGGAAGATAGGAAATGGTACCCACCTGTGATTTCTTGTTTGTTTCCTCTACGGGGATGATGGCTTCGCGATCGGGAAGTTCCTCTGAATAAACCACCTTAAAACCCTTTGTAATACCCTCCTTGCGGAGTTTTTTACGCATGATGTAGGCAAGAGGGCAGTTATATGATTTTGAAATGTCGGCTATCTTCACTTTAGTCATATCAAATTTGGCTCCCGCCCCCATGGAGGAGACGAGTGGTATCCGTTGTGAAACGCAATAGCGTATGAGAGCTATCTTTGGGGAGAGTGTGTCAATGGCATCTACCAGAAAGTCAATAGGGTGTCCGGCGAGGAGCTGCTCCACATTTTCCGGAGTGAGATAATCATTGATAATGGTAAGTGAAAGATCGGGATTTATGTCCAGAAGACGTTCGGCCATCACTTCAGTTTTGGGCCTACCCGTGGTGGACTTCAGCGCAAGCAACTGGCGGTTTCGGTTGGAAACAGAGACATTATCAGAGTCGAGTATCAGCAATGAACCCACACCGGCCCGAGCAAGCATTTCGGCGGCATAGGCACCTACACCTCCAAGCCCTATAACCGCTATATGTGCATTGTGCAATCGATCCATTTGCTCCGGATTCAGGAGCAGCTCTGTCCTCTCCTGCCACATATCAGAGTCCCTTACTTTTTGCCTCGTCCCAAATAGCATCCATCTCCTCGAGTGTCATATCCTTCAGATTGCATCCAAGCTCCCTGCATTTAAGCTCCAGATAGGTAAATCTCTTCTTAAACCTGCGGCAGGTCATCTCCAGAGCAGTATCCGGATTGAGATCATACAGACGTGCCGCATTAACTATAGAAAAGAGCAGATCTCCCAACTCGCTTTCGGCCCTTTCTACCGACTCAGGATCGGAAGCATCCATAGAGTCGAGTTCTGTACGAAATTCCCCTATCTCTTCGGCAACCTTATCCCATACCTGAGATCTCTCCTCCCAGTCAAATCCCACTGCCCGTGCCTTGTCCTGCATCCGGTAGGCCTTGAGTAGCGAAGGCAGGGATTCGGGGACTCCGGAGAGTACGGTCTTGTTGCCATCTTTTTCAGTCTGTTTCAGGGACTCCCAATTGCGTATCACCTGATCGGAATCCTTTACGTAAGTAGTCGCAAAGACATGCGGATGGCGGTAAATGAGTTTCTCGTTGAGCATATTGATGACATCAGTAATGTCAAATGTGCCCTCTTCGCTACCTATCTTGGCATAAAAGACTATATGGAGCAGGATATCGCCCAGCTCCTTTGCTATATTACGCGAGTCACCCGCAAGAATGGCTTCGCTCAATTCATAAGTCTCCTCAATGGTAAGCGGTCTGATGGATTCCATTGTCTGCTCCCTGTCCCAGGGACATTTGGCACGAAGCTCATCCATGATATCGAGGAGTCTTGCAAATGCCTCTAATCTTATATCTCTCTTCATTGGCGGTTGGTGTTAAACATGGCAAAATTACCAAAAGTTTCCCAAATCGGATATGTTTTCATAAATTTGCCACTCAAACAAAACAACTAAATAGATTAAAAACAACAACAATGCAAAATATTCAGTTTATCAGCGCCGACGAGGCAGTAAAAGTGGTAAAATCGGGTGACCATATCCATTTGAGCAGCGTTGCGAGTGCCCCCCAAATCCTGATAAGGGCACTCTGCCGCCGCGGTGATGCGGGCGAACTCAGGGATGTACGTATCCACCACCTCCATACCGAGGGTGAAGCCCCCTACGCTGATCCCAAATATGAAGGCATCTTTTTTCACCAGGCATTTTTCGTGGGAAGCAATGTGCGCAAAAGTGTTCAGGCCGGTTATGCCGACTACATTCCCATCTTACTTGGCGAGACACAGAAACTCTACAGAGGCGGATATCTTCCCTGTAATGTAGCAATGATCCAGGTATCTCCGGTTGATGAGCACGGCTATGTCTCCCTCGGCACCTCAGTTGACGCTACTCTGGCTGCAATCGAATGTGCAGAGCATGTTATAGCTGTTGTAAATAAAAATGTGCCCCGCTCCTGGGGTGATGCGATGATCCCCGTATCGATGATCGATTTGTTTGTCGAAGACAATACTCCTCTTGAACCGGCTCACTTCTCCGAGCCTGACGAAATTGAGAAAGCAATCGGCATCCACTGTGCCAATCTCATAGAGGATGGCGCCACCCTTCAGATGGGTATCGGGGCTATTCCTAATGCAGTATTAGCGCAACTTGGTAATCATAAGAACCTCGGCATCCATACCGAAATGTTTGCAGACGGAGTACTCCCTCTTGTGGAAAAAGGTATTATAAATGGAGCAAATAAAGCGATCGACAAAGGGAAGATGGTAGCCACTTTCCTTATGGGTTCGCAGACTTGTTACGACTTTATAGATGACAACCCGATGGTACTCATGATGGATGTCGCTTACACCAACGACCCCTTTATTATTGCACAAAATCCCAAGGTAACCGCTATCAACTCCGCACTCCAGGTAGATATCACAGGTCAGGTATGCGCCGATTCACTCGGCACCAAATTTTACTCCGGCGTAGGCGGACAGATGGACTTTACTTATGGTGCCTCCAGGTCAGAAGGTGGCAAGGCAATCATAGCGATGCCATCAGCTACTAATAAGGGTATCAGCAAGATAGCTCCGGTACTGACCCCAGGAGCAGGTGTTGTTACCTCCCGCAACCACATCCACTGGTTGGTGACAGAGTATGGTGCAGTAAATCTCTATGGAAAATCCCTCCAGGAGCGCGCCAAGCTTATCATCAGCATTGCTCATCCGGAGGCAAGAGAGGAACTGGACAGAGCGGCATTCGAGCGTTTCGGACCGCATTTTCATTTTGTGACCTAGCCCAGACTACCTTTCTGCCAATTCTTATCAGCGAGAGTACTTGCGTGGGAAGCCTCGAATTCATTTTCGTCTAATGATCCATAATATAAATAATATATTCCCGGAGTGTTTCCTGTGCGATTGACTATGGAGTTCACCAAATTATCCATTGCAGCTTTTTTTATTTTGTTCATATGACTATAGAGTTTCATTAATCCGGTATTTTTACTTACATCCAGCGTAGATAGTGAGTTGTGAGAACAGTTAAGTGCCTGTAATACCGGATTTTTTGTTACGTCAAGCTCAGTGATATTTTGGTTTGAGCAATTAAAAGTAGTTACTTTGCCATATATCGTAACAGTTTGTGCTCCGAGGTTAAAATACACAAAATCATCAAATGTAATCTCGTCTTCCCCGGAGTCTTTTGTACCGTTGTTATTGAGGTCAATCCATATATCGGTGCGGTCAGCCTCAGCGGCATCAAGTTTTAGGCGAAGGCTTTCTCCTACATTCTTGGTGGTAGTAAATGTCATACTATGCGACATTAGAGGTAGTTTCGGAATAATATAGGTTGTGCCTTTGTAAACGATGGTTACGACTCCGTTGGCTTCGGTGATGGTGAGGTTGGGGTCGCCATCCTGACCGGGATCACCTGTTTCGCCCTTTGGACCGGCAGGACCTTCGGAGCCTGTGGGGCCTTGAGGACCCACACTACCGGCCGGGGCATCGGCGCCGGGAGTGCCTTGCGGGCCTCGTGCATATACGGGGTTATTGTTGATGTCTCTGACGAGTTGCCAGGTTTTACCACCGTCGAGGCTCATCTCCCAATAATAGCTATTGTTGATCCTCAAAAGCGGAGTGAAACCATCTTTACCCGGAGTACCGTCGGCGCCGGTAGCACCATCTTGGCCATCCTTGCCATCCTTGCCATCGGTACCGGGGGCGCCATCTTCTCCATCTTTGCCATCCTTGCCATCGGCACCATCCTTACCCTGTGCAGGCACCATTTTGCCATCACTATCTATCAGGAACTCGCCGTTGACAGTCCAGTAGAGCAAACCGTCGCTGTGCTTTTTAACGCCGATTTTCGGCGCAATTCCATCGTTACCGGCCTTTCCCTCAGCTCCATCCTTGCCATCTTTGCCATCGGCACCGGCTGGACCGTGTTTCAAGACCATTTTGGTGCCATCACTCAGAACGAGCTCATAACCACTCTTATCAGCCAATTCCGTATAAGAAACGATATAGACCTTTTTGGTCATGGCATCCACCAACCCCTTGATGGAGCTAACCTCAGAGTTTGCATCACTTGTCACCTGCTTCAAGCTCTCCAGCCAAGCCTTATACTCTGCGATTTTGGCTTTCCTTTCCGCAAGTTCATCAGCTTGCTCTTCACCTTGCTTCTTCAGAAGATCGATCTCACTCCAAAGCTCATCAAGGTCAACGCAGCCTACAACCAGAAACATCGCCAAAATTGTTATTGTTGTAAAAAACTTTTTCATATTGATTATCTATTATTATACAAATTAAAATTCATAAGGAGTAAGCGATTATAACCCGGGAATCCAATTCTTTGAGGTTAGAATGCTTTTATGGTAATCAGTAAATTCATTATCTTCAATACCCTCCATAGCAATCATATACTTTCCCTCTGTCTTTCCTTGACGATTTGGCATTGAATTTACCATTACGCCCATTGCATCTTCCTTTATTTTATTACTATAACACCACATATTCTCTAACTTGGTATTATTGCTGAAATCAAGTGCAGTAATTAAGTTATTATTACAATGAAGATAGAATAATTCGGTGTTCTTGCTCAAGTCGATACTTTTTAGCAAGTTGTCTGGACAGTCTAATTTCTGTAATGTTGTATTATTGGTCACATCAATATTGGTAAGCGCGTTGGTGGAACAGAACAACTTAGTAACTTTACCGTAAATAGTAATGGTTTTTGATCCAATGGTGTATTCCACATAACCGGTGAAATTGGTAATGCTTTCGCCTGCTTCTTTTGCTCCGTTATTATTAAGGTCAATCCACACATCCGCTTGGTCGGCTTCCTCAGCTCCAATGAACAGGTCAATCATTTCACCTATGTTCTTAGTAGTTGTAAGAATCATAGAAGTAGCTGTATAGGCACCTTCTGTGCCCTCATAGTCGTTGCCCTCATTGTCAAGCACATTCCATTTTTTTGCCTTGGCATTAGCTACCTGTGTTTTATTAATGACATTATTAGGAACAGCAGAACTGTACACCCGGAACTCACCGGCAGTTGTGAATGATGATCGGTCAACCAGACTACTAACCAAAGTTCCCATTTCCGCTTCTTTTATTTGGTTTCCGTAACAATAGAGTTTCTCTAATGCGGTATTATTAGGTACATCAAGCGCGGTGAGAGAGTTGGTGTTACAATCAAGAGAAGTTAATGCAGTATTTTTGGTGACATCAAGCTTAGTGAGTGAGTTTTGGTAACAATACAATTCCTGTAATGCAGCATTATGGCTTACGTCAAGCGCAGTGAGACTGTTTTTTGAGCAATTTAAACAAGTTACTTTACCATATATCGTAACAGTTTGTGCTTCGAGGGTGTAATTCGCCCAATCACCAAATGTAACATTATCTTCCCCGGAGTCTTTTTTACCGTTGTTATTGAGGTCAATCCATACATCGGCTTGGTCCTCAGCGGCTGCTCTTAAATCTAATCCAATAGTCTCACCTACGTTCTTGGTGGTGGTGAGGGTCATTTTGAGAGGTTCTACGCCATCGTAGTCATTGCCATCAATGTCCATGACTCGCCAATTTTTCCCCTCTGCTGTAAGTACCTGTGCTTTAGTAATGACATTAGTGGGTTTATCGGGGTCGTGAACATAAAACCAACCTTCAGTTTTACCATCTCTATTTACCAGACTACTCACCAAAATCTCCATTTGTCCTCCCGTTATTTGGTTGCCGCAACAATTAAGTTTCCATAATTCTGTATTATTGGTTACATCAAGTGAGGTAAGAGAGTTTTCACTACACCGCAAGCCCTGTAATGCAGTGTTTTTGGTGACGTCAAGTTCGGTAAGAGAGTTTTCACTACACCACAAGACCTGTAATGCAGTACTATTGGGTAAATTAAGCTTGGTAAGAGAGTTCAT
>Ga0123335_1009524_pt1 | contig 10044 bp, 9 predicted proteins | sample BiotimSIPDNA_2_FD_89707 | JGI IMG/M metagenome (GOLD analysis project Ga0123335, IMG submission 89707) | Anaerobic biogas reactor microbial communites from Washington, USA - Biogas_R2 time_0 SIP DNA | ecosystem: Engineered > Bioreactor > Anaerobic > Unclassified | place: Washington, USA... | reverse complement strand
TGGAAACCACAATTAAACCCATGTCGGCCACAAAGGACGAGTTGTGTCAATTACTCGACGACCTGGAAAAATACCTAAATCTCGCCGCTTGAGCGGCTTGAAATCTGCGAAAGTTCAGATAAATATGATACTTTATAATGTATGCGATAATGCGGGCGGCGGGAAGCGCCCGCCGCTCGACGAACCTTGGAGAACAACCATGATTTTGCGATATGCCGTGTTTTCTGTGCTGCTGACGGTTTGTCTGCCGGTGTTTGCGGCCGACGAAGCGGGGCCGGCCTCGCGCGGAGCGAAGGCCGATGAGTTCTATCGCATCCAAGGCGAGATGAACGAACTGATCGCCAAGTTCGCCGGCTTGCAGATGAAGTATCGCACCGCCTCGGAAGAGCAGCGCGATCAAATCCTGCTGCAATGGAAAGAGTATATCGCTCAAGGCGAAAAACTCGAACCGAAAATGATCGAAGCGGCCAAGGACGCCTTTATCGAATCGCCGCAGGGCGACAAGGAACTCCCCCTGCTGCTTTACAGTTTGCTGATACATTATATTCAACGCGACCAATACGAGCTGGCCTACGAAATCGGCCAAATGCTCATGGAGAATGGGTGCATCGAAAAACACACGGCGAATCTGGCTGGCATTGCCGCCTTCGCCACGAATCATTATGAAGACGCCGAGAAATACTTCCTCGCGGCCGCCGAAAGCGGCTATTTCAACGAGCCGGCCGAAGAGAACTCATTCGCCTCCGCCGGTCTGCTCTTCGTGCAGCATTTCGAGCACAACAAGCAAGCCTGGGCCAGGGAGGAAGTCCTGCGCGACCGCGAGCAGAAAGCCGACAACCTGCCCCGCGTCTTGATGAAAACGTCGAAAGGCGACATCACCCTCGAACTCTTCGAGAACGAGGCGCCGAACACCGTGGCCAACTTCATCTCGCTCGCCGAGAAGGGCTTTTACGACGGATTGACCTTCCATCGCGTGATGGCCGGCTTCATGGCCCAGGGGGGCGATCCGGCCGGCAACGGCACGGGCGGACCGGGCTACAGCATCGCCTGCGAGTGTTACAAACCCAACCACCGCTGCCACTTCCGCGGCTCGCTGAGCATGGCCCACGCCGGCCGAGACACCGGCGGGTCGCAGTTCTTTTTGACCTTCGCCCCCCGGCCGAACCTAAACGGCCTGCACACCGTCTTCGGCCGCGTGATCGACGGCATGGACGTGCTGGCGGAAATCCAGCGGCGCAACCCCGACGACAAGGAAGCCGCCGCGCCCGACCGGATCGTCAAGGTCGAGGTGATTCGAAAACGCCCGCACGAATACGCACCGGTGAAGATGCCGCGATAACGCGACGGCAATCGCGGCGCAGGCCCCGTTTGAAACGGCAAACGGCCGGAGGCGTTACTCCTCCATTACCTCTTTTTCGCGGGCTTTGGCCAGTTCGGTGGCTTGGGCTTCGTAGTCCTTGATGAGTTTTTGGATTTCTTCCTTGAGCTGATCGCGGTCGTCCTCGGAGAAATCCTTGTTTTTTTCGCCGGCGTCGGCCTGCTTGTTGCCGTCGCGGCGGATGTTGCGGACGGCCACCTTGGTCTCCTCGGCCAGTTCCTTGATGCGGGCGACAAGCTTGCGGCGGACTTCGGTCGACAGCGGCGGCACGTTCAAGCGGATCATCCGCCCGTCGTTCTGCGGATTGAATCCCAGGTCGCTCTGCTGGATGGCCTTTTCGATCTCCTTCAATGTGCCCGGATCGTAGGGCCGAATCACGATCTGCGTCGGTTCGGGCGCGCCGACCGAAGCGATCTGTTTGATCGGGACGGGCGAGCCGTAGACCTCGACCTTCAGCGAATCAACCAGTCCGGGATTGGCCCGGCCCGTGCGGATTCCGGCCAAGTCCTCCTTGAGTTTCCGGACGGCCTTTTCCATCCGCTCTTCAACGTCCAGTAGGATTTCGTCGGTGGTCATGGGGAAGAAGTGGCTGATGGTTAGTGGTTGGTGGTTAGTGATTGATGGTTTGTGGCTAGCGGGATGAACTATCACGCACTGGCCACTGGCCACTGACCACTAGCCACTGGCCACAGGCCACTATTCATGAATCAACGTACCAATTCTCTGCCCGAACACAGCGCCCTCGATGTTTCCGTCTTTGCGGAAGTTAAACACAAGGATGGGCATATTGTACTCGGCGCATTTAGTGATAGCTTCGTGGTCCATTACCCGTAGATTTTGTCGCCGGACATCGTCGTAACTGAGTTCGCTGTAGAGGACGGCGTGGGGGTTTTTTTCGGGGTCGTCGCTGTAGACGCCGTCGACGCGGGTGGCCTTCAACAGGACTTCGGCTTCGAGTTCCAGCGCCCGCTGCGCGGCGGCGGTGTCGGTGGTGACGAAGGGGCTGCCGGTGCCGCCGGCGAGGATGACGATCCGCCCTTTTTCCAGGTGCCGCCGCGCCCGGCGGCGAATGTACGGCTCGGCCACTCCGTCGGTCCGCACGGCGGTCAACAGGCGGGTGTCGCAGCCGAGCGATTCGAGCGCGTCTTGCAGCGCCAGGCCGTTGATCATGGTGGCCAACATGCCCATGTAATGGGCCGTGGCCTCGTTGACGCAGGAATTGCCCTCGGTGAACTGAGCGCCGCGAAGGATGTTGCCGCCGCCGATGACGATGGCGATTTGCACTCCATGCTGGGCGGCGTTGTAGGTTTGCCTGGCGATGTGCAGCACGGCGTCCATGGCGATGCCCCGCTCGCCCGGATGAACGAAACCCTCGCCGGAAATCTTCAGCACCACGCGGCGATACTTGGGCGCGCTGCTCGTCCGACTCGACTGGATCATCGGGTTTACTCCTTGGGCAGTTCCCAGTGAATGAAGCGCTTCATCGTAATGCCCGCCTCCTTGGCCGCTTGGCCGACCGTTTTCTTGCCGAACTTCATTTCGTTGGCGATCGGCTGGTCTTCAAGACATTGCGCGGCGTAGAAATCGCGCATGCGTCCTTCGACCATTTTTTCGATGATTTTTTCGGGTTTTCCTTCCTTGCGCGACATTTCGGCGAGGATTTCCCGCTCCTTGGCGACCACGGCCGGATCGAGTTCGTCGCGGCGGAGGACCGACGGCCGCAGCGCGGCGACGTGCATGCAGATGTCCTTGGCCAGTTCGCCGGGCGCTTCGCCCTCGTATTGCAAGAGCACGGCGGCGGCGGCGTTGTGGTGCGCGTATCCGCCCACCGGTCCGTCGAACCGCTCGAATCGCTCGACGCGGAAAACTTCGCGGATGCGGTTCACCAGATCGTCGAACTGGCGGCGGAGCGTGCCCGACCCGCTGGGCGAGGGCTGGTCGAGCAACTCGTCGGCGCTGCCCGCGCCGGGGCCTTCGGCCAGTTGCCGGGCCATGTCGGCGGCCAATTGAACGAACTCCTCGTTCGCCGCCACCGGGGCGCTTTCGCAGCGCAGATCGACCATGCCGGCCCGACTGCCGTCGGGGGCGATGTAAATCGCGATCCGGCCCGAGGTCGTGGACCTTCCGGCCCGTTTTTCCATCAGTTTGGCGCCGCTCTTGCGGAGCAATTCAATTGCCTTTTCGGCGTCTCCGCCCGATTCTTGCAGGGCCTTTTTGCAATCCATCATGGGCAGGCCCGTCATCTGACGAAGCTCCTTGACGGCCGCTGCGGTAATTTCTGCCATTGTCGTCTCCTCGCGTATATCGCTTGCGTGTCGTGAATTTGAAATCGAATTAAACGGAGGCCAATTCGCCTTCGGCGCGTTCCATTTTGGCCGCCCCCGAGGCATTCGTGCCCGCCGCGATGGCGTCGCCCAACAACTTGACGATCAACTCGATCGAGCGGATGCTGTCGTCGTTGCCGGGGATCGGCAGATCGACCTCGTCGGGGTCGCAGTCGGTGTCGATCAGCGCCACGGTGGTGATGCCCAACTTTCGGGCCTCGCTCACCGCGTTCTTCTCTTTTCGCGGATCGATAATCAGCAAGCACTCGGGCAGGCGGTTCATCGACCGGATACCGTTTAGATTGCGATACATCTTGCGATATTCGCGATTGAGCGACGATTGCATCTTTTTCGAGTACGCGGAGATTTCATCGGTGGAACGCAGCCGTTCCAGTTCTTCGAGTCGCGTGAGCCGGCTGCGGATGGTGCGGAAGTTGGTCAAGGTGCCGCCCAGCCAGCGATCGCTGACGAACGGCATTCCGCAGCGGACGCCCTCCTGCTCGATCACGTCGCACGCCTGGCGCTTCGTGCCGACCATTAGCACGAGGCTCCCCTGCGCGGCCAGCTTCTGCAAATATCTCCGCGCCCGCAGAATGCCGCGAATCGTCTCGCGAACGTCGATAATGTGAATTTGGTTGCGCCGGGCGTAGATGTACGGACGCATCTTCGGGTTCCAACGGCTCGCTCGGTGGCCGAAATGAACACCCGCCTCGATCAGGTCTTTCACTAGAACAGTCGCCACAAAACACTCCTTCATAAGGCACACCGGCCATGTCCCCATCTCAGACGGGGCGTCCGGCGTTAGGTCGAAATATTCGGTCTTGTTCAATTGCACCCCGCCCTGGACCGTTCAGAACGGGAAACTTAACAGCCTACCAAAATAGGGATAGACCGTCAACGCCATGAATACTGGGTGATTTGCGCGATTGCGCGCAATTGCCTGCGGCGGGATGCAGTGGATGCAAGAGCACCGGCCACGCATGGGGGGCTGGGTCGGATGCCAGGCGGCCAAAAAGAGCAAACTACCCCGCTAGGACTTGAACACCCTCGAAAAACTCGGGAAAAACGCGTTCTAATTGGTAATAGGATTATTATGATGATTGTGTTGAAGTAATATCTCATGCACATCTGACGGGTTATAGGAAACATCCCATTCCCAAACACCTACCCCACCTTGTGTGGTGGAAGCCTTGCACCATTCACTGAGGAAAGATCGTTTCGATTTGTCTTTTTGGCTGTCCTGGCCTTTTACTTCCAAGACCAGCATCTTGCCGTTTTTCAGCCGAATAAGAAAATCCGGCCTGTACTTCCTGACCACGCCGTTGTTAACGTAGAGAATGTCAAACCCCAGGTGGTCGTTCTTCACCCAAGCTTCAACGTTCTGGTCGTTGTCCAAGATGAAAGCTTCGCTGGCTTCCCAAGTGCTGTCATAAACTGCAAAATTGATGTGCGAGCGCATGGCCCATTCACAGGGCTTGCCGGTGTACCACGTCCGCACGTCGCCCGTACTGCGGATAGGATATTGATTGTCGAAGACCGGAACAAGTTGTTCGGTGTTCTCCGGCCGGATGGCCTCCCAAATGTGTTGGACGATTTTGGTCATGTTCAATGTCAACAGGATTCGACGGCGCAATTCATCCTGGTTGAACAACGGCGGGGAAATTCTGATTCTATCGGAATTGATAACCTTCTCGACCAGCCCGATCACCTGTGCCAAGAGAAATTCACGGTTTCCTTGCCAAGACGGCTTCATCTGGTCGTAAACGTCTCGGGCGGTCTCGAAAATAATCTTCTGCATCCGGAACTTCCGGCCTAGCTCTTGCAGGTCGATCTCCGTAATTCGTTTCAAGTCCGGTTTTCCCCACGGTGTCGACGATCTGACGCAACTGCTCCGCCTGCTGGTCCTTGGTCAACTTCCTGACCGGGGCATCCGATTCTTCATCGCTCTCTTCGTAGTTGCGTCCGTCGATTTCGGCCGCCTCGATGCGGGATTCGGCCTTCTCCAACACCTTGGAGTCGATATGCAGCGTCCGGGCCGGATTGCGCAGTTCGTCAATGCGTATCTTCCCGTGGTCGAAAGCATACTTTACCCGGGCGGCTGTCTCCGTCCGGTTTCCCACGGTAATCATCACTGGCGGCGTCGGCGAACCTTCTTTCTTCCATCGCCCGGCCGTCTCCATCCAATCCTTGCCGAGAAGATAATAGCCGTTGACAACCAAGTCCGGCAACGGCTCCTGCTCCTCGGCCTTGCGGTTCAGGTCGTCCTTAACCTCCGGGTCGTTATAGATATGGTACAGCCGCGACTTGTAATCGGCGGTCAGCTTGCCGTCGTCGCGGATAACCACCCTTGGTGTTTTTACCAACCCGGCTTCAATTGCATCGTTCAGTCCGAAGTCGCTGACGATCCAATCGAAAAGGCTTTCCTCGCTGCTCTTTTTGCCCGAGGGCACGAACGGCGTGGCCGTGAAGTCGTGACAGGCCACAATCCCCCGGGCGCGATGGATGCGGTCCAAACCGCCGATCCACTTCGTGGCCTCTTCCACTTCCGACTTGCTGACGCCTTGGAACTTCGACCCCGACGGCGCCCGCCATGCATGGTGGGCTTCGTCGTTGACGACCAGGATATTCCGGGCGTTTGCCATCTCGCCCAACACCTCGCGGACATACGCCTCGTCGCTCTTTGCTCCCCGCTTGTCAACGCTCCGTTTCTTGGCAATCTGCTCCTCGTTTTCCCAATTCAGCACGTGCCAGTTGTGGACGAGTATCCGCCCTCGGCGCATTGTCTCGGCCAAACCGGCGGGCACGATGTTGAATTCGTCGTAATAATTGCCCGGACTATCGGGGATCAACACCTGTAACCGTTTGCGCACGGTCAATCCGGGGGCAACGATGAAAATGTTTTTCGAGAACCGGGCATCCTGCCCGTCGGCCGCCTTGTTGAGGACCTGCCAGGCCGCCAGCATGGCCATGACGACGGTCTTGCCCGAGCCGGTCGCCATCTTCGAGCAAAGCCGCCGGAACGGCCCGCCGTCGCCGGGAATTTCGATCCCCTGCCGCTCGGCCGGACCGGCTTCGACCATCCATATCAACGTCTCGATGGCTTCCAACTGGCAGAAGAAGAACCGCCGGGATTCCCGTTCCTCGGGGTCACGCCAATGTTCGAGCAGTCTGCGTGTAATGCCCGTGATGCCCGGATAGTTTGCCTCGCGCCACTGCTTAACTCGCGGTCGGATTTGGTTGACCAGCGGCAATTCCCGAAAAATGCCCGGATCGTCAAACGATTTCCCCCCCGGCGTCGCCGTCACGTATCCCGCCGGCCGTCGGCCCTGGTTCTTCGTGAAGAATCGGGTTTGCCGGTGATACGCCCAATAGGCCGACGGTTCCTCGTAGGGCGAATTAATTATCAGTTGGTCGATGGAATATTGCGACATAAGATTTCCCTATCGCCAGTGTTCGGGACGGCTCAGCACATGGCCGTTAGGCTTAACAATTTTGTCGGCGAGTTGACTTTTTTTGTACTTCACCGCATGAATATTGAACCAAGCGGTTGCGGCCTGTTTCAGTTGAGCGGATGATCGCCCGAAGGGAAGAGCAACGACGATTCGTTTTTTGGGAAAGAATCGCCGCACGGCCCTGATTGGAGGAACGAGGTCGCTATCGGCCGATACCACGAGTGCGGCGTCAAAACGGTCTTGAACCGCATCCATGAGCAATTCAGTGGCAATATTGACGTCGGTCATTTTCTCTTCGTAAGAGCGCCACTGGGCATTACACTTCCGGCAGACCATCGCCTTGGCGAGATAATGGCCCTCATACAGAGTGAAGTCGGGGAGGAGCGACAAAGCTTCGAGATAATCGCCCTGTCGTTTGCGTTTTTGGCCCAATTTGTCCTTCAGCCACGGCGGATCACCTGAAATTCCCCCGCTAATCCGGCTGGTGAAATACTTCGTGTGCTCAAGTTTCTGGTCGGGTTTCAACAGGGAAAGAGTTAACCGCCGAAGGTCCAGCCAGTAGTATTTCCGCAAGCCGTTGTCGCGCAAACCATAATACACGTTGAAGCCGTCGATGTAGCAAACAACCCTATTGGGTGGATGTTCCGGTATTGCCATCTTCATGCAAGTCCCTTGACAAACTTTCCGATACTCTCTAACGTATAATGAATTAGAGACTCCCCCGGAGATAGCATCTCCGGGCCCGACGCCTTCGCCAAAAGCGAGGGCGTTTCTTTTTCTCGTTTAATCAAACGCCACTATCGACCGAAAACCGCAATGATGTCGCGGAAACCCTTCGGGGTAGCCCTTGCGGGCGTAGGTCGTGGGGCGTTTTTTATGCGCGGCATGTCTTAACCAATCTCCACGATTTTTAGACTTTCGATGCCCCGGTCATCCACGATCTTCACCGCCGCCCGCTTGAACTCGCCCGGCTCGAACGGAAGCGAAACGGTGCCGCGATAGGCTTCGATCAGTTCTTCGTCGATCTCGGCCTTGAGGTTCTTCGCCAGCCTGGCCCAGCCGTCTTTCGGACCGGCCATGGGAAAAAAGGCCTGCCGGGGAAACAGACTGCGGCCGTCGTAGTCGGGGTCGAGCATCCACATCGCTATCTTGGTCGTGTCGCCCGACTCGATCGCGCCGGTCCGCGTGTTGTAGTAATCGAAGCCGTGGACCTCGATTTCATATTTTCCCGCATGGTCCCCCTTTTTGATTCGCCGCAGTTCCACGTCGGGCTGGCCCATCAACCAATAGGATTCGTTGCTCGACCGCTTCTTTTTCAGGTCGTCGGTCAATAGGTCGGTGTTCATCTGGACCTTCAGCAGCGTAACGCCCGGCCAGTTGGTTTCGTCGATGTCCTTGGCGGCCTCGGGATCGAATTGGAAAGAGGCGAATACGACGACTTGCGGCGTCGGCTTCAGTTGCACGGCCTCTTCCAGTGCCATTTCCACCTGCCGCTGTTCCAATGGGGCATGTTCGGGTCCGAACGAAACGACCACCCGCTGACGGCCGATGCCGTTCTTATCCCCCTTCCGCCCTCCGCCCTCAGCGTTTTCCTTGGTCTCTCCTTCGCATTGCAGCCAGCGGGTAGCGCCCATCGGTTCGAGCCGCGTGAACTCGATCCGCTGTCCCCCGCGGCCGCGGATGCCGCAAGCCAGCAGCTCGTCGCGCCATTGCCGCTGCCGCGCCGTCTCGCCGAATCGGGTAATCGATACGTCCTCGGTGAAGGCCAACTTCGGCTGCCCGTCTAGTTCCCCCACGCCCGGCAGCGTCGGCCGTTTGTCCAGCGTTATGGCCCGTTTCTCGATAACAATTTCCGAGATCGGCCTGACCGCCGGGGCCGGAACCGCCTCGACCGTGAACGGACCGGTCACGCGGACCTTCGACCGGTCCGCGAACGGCTGGTCGTATAGCGTCTCTCGATCGGCGTATTTGGCTATCGCGGCGTCGATCTCCGCGCGGGTCATCCCCTCGCGTATCTCCGGGTTGTTGGCTATCGACTTGAGCGTCACGTGGGGCACGGTCTTGTAGCGGAATCCCCCGCCGACGCCCTCATCCGGCCGGGCCAATTCGTAATAGTCGAAAAGCGCGGTCATCAACCGCTGCTTGGCCAGCGTGATTGCCACCCGCGACGTGTCGCAAGTTATCCACCGCCGACCCCATTGCTCCGCCACGTAGGCCGTCGTCCCCGATCCGCACGTCGGATCAATCACTAGGTCGCCAGGGTCGGTAAACATTAGCATACAGCGTTGGATAACCTTGGTGTTGGTTTCAACAACATACTTCTTATCCGAAGCAAAACCAGCGGTTGTAGTATCAGTCCAAGTGTTGGTGATAGGAAATGCTGGAAAGTCATCAATAAAACGAACGTAATATAATCCACCCAGTGTTGAAGCTAAACGATTTGCATGTTTCAAACATTCCATACCACTTTTGTTCGTTTTCCATCGACTCTTGGCATCTGGTCGCCAATCCTTACCACCAAACGTCACCGGGAACCAACAAGCTGCTCCTTCACCTTTGTCACGGCCAACACTTTGGCTTTGGAGATTATCTATTCGAAATACGCGCGCTTCTTTTGGTAATTTGGATAGTCTCGTACGCTCCTGCGAGGTCATTCGCCTTCTGGTTCCGTCAGCAAGTTCCAGCCAAGAATATGGTCCCCCCATTTCTGATTCCGCAGATTTTTCATGGAACAATGGTCGGTATTTTAGGTTTGCTCGATTACGGGGAGTCGAAACGGGGACGCAGCTAGTATTGACAAGCTGGGGGGCTTTGTGATAGATTTCCGCCATGCCGAGACGAGCACGGGTGACTCCTGGCGGACTGGTTTACCACGTTCTGAACCGAACAG
>Ga0123335_1009514_pt1 | contig 10053 bp, 2 predicted proteins | sample BiotimSIPDNA_2_FD_89707 | JGI IMG/M metagenome (GOLD analysis project Ga0123335, IMG submission 89707) | Anaerobic biogas reactor microbial communites from Washington, USA - Biogas_R2 time_0 SIP DNA | ecosystem: Engineered > Bioreactor > Anaerobic > Unclassified | place: Washington, USA... | reverse complement strand
GGAATCCCCGCGATGGTGGCCCGTGTTGGCGCCCAGAAAACGAATGGGGATCCCCGTGCACCTTGGTTGTGTTGGTCGATTGCACCCGTTTGGCATGGATTGCGGTATTAGAGGGGCAACGCCCCGGAACCATACCAGCCCAGGCCATCGGCCTGGGACATCGAACAAAAAAAGAATAGAGGGCTGAAAGCCCGATCCATCAATGCCCCAAAGGCGATGTTTGTGCGTGAGATGATGGGAATGGAAGAGATGCTCGCGCAGGGTCGCTGAGATCGCAGAGGAGGTTCGGCTCATTGGGGACCATTCGCTCTATCTTGGATACCGGGGATTTCAGGCGAGGGGAAGTTTTTTCATACGCCGGGAGTCTTATGGGTGTTGGGAAGCTCGTTCCCGGGAAATGGCTGTTGCGGGTAGGGATGAGCGTCCCCGCTCATCCGCAAGCGATTGAATGGCGGGTGGGGTATGGTTGTAGAGGATGGCTGAAGCCGCCCCCTCCGGAAGACTAGAATTCTTAGTCTGATGTTTAGCTGACGCAAAACATATGTGGCCCACAGGGCTTACAGCGAGTGCAGTGAGCGATGTTTCAAATCATCCTGTCGAATTGGGTTATTTCGGATAGGATTCGGATGATACAAACTTTCCGACGCAGCCGGAAGATAGGCTGATGGTATCAAGGGTGAATTGGAGATGTATTTCCGGATCTCTCTTGTTTCCCGTCGGTTGAATCAACGGCCTTTTGAACTGGATCGCTTTCTCATCCTCCACAATAGGATTTGTCCCAGCATACGGGCCGAATCGACGATGGGGCGGAATTTGCTCTTGGATGATTTTGGGCGGGGAAGATAATCTATCGGAACGAACAGGAGCGGATACCCGCGATTGAGGCATGCAAGTGTGGCGACGGTTGCGCACGAAAATCCCTTAGGCAAAGCGTGGGCCCATTCAAGGGCATGCTTTCTTGGGAACAAACGCAGTCCGGAGTTGAGATCGGGAATCTTTCTCTTCCACAGAATCGCCACGAGCATGCGAAACACACCTTTTGCAAAACGGCGGGGAAAGTTGTTCCATCCGGATTCAGGACGCCTCATTCCGATGATGTGAGTGTTTTGCTGTCTGGCTTTCCAGAGTGTTACAAGATCCTTGGGGAGATAGGTTCCATCGGCATCCATCCATGCGATCCATTCTCCCGTAGCCGCTATCATTCCGGTCTTTCTGGCGGAACCGCTTCCTTTTCGTGACAAGTGACGGGGCCACTTGATTTTGGGGTGAGAATCAAGATCCGGTGGATGAGGATCATTACAGTCAGTTGATCCATCATCCACGAGAATGATTTCATAGTCCGGAATCTGCACATCCAACTCCCGGATGAGATCCTCGAGGACGCGCCATACGTTATCGCCTTCGTTATAGCAGGGAATCACCACCGACAAGGACGGGGATCCCTGCGCTTGCATCTCAGGGCCAACTGATCTCATGGCGCTTGGGTTTCGCGGTGTCCAATGGTTTGAGAGAGGGGGCAGTAGAATTCTTTCGGGCTGCCAGATCCTCCTCGTTGAGGTGACGAACAGATGCCAAATAGAGCTGTATTTGGGCATCGGATGCCGAGGAAGGCTTTCTGTCGGAGAGGTATCGGAGGATTTTGCCGTTCCACTCAAGCGGTTGGCGATTTTCGTATGCCAACCTGTTTTTGTAGTCTATTTCCGGAAGGGGAACCTGGTAGATCAGGAACGAGGGAGTGTCGCCCGTCGCCCTTTTTGCCAGTTCCTGACCCAGATACTGAAGGCTTTCTCCCGAATAGAGTTTTCCGGGAAGGGGGAAAACTCTGTGTCCATATCCAAGCAGCAGAGGGATTGTAAGCTCATTTGCGATGCCTTCCTGAGGAATGTAGAGATGAGACCCTTTGGGAATGCCACTGGATACATCTGAGACAAAAGCATTGATACCCTGGCAGTCATCTTTCTCCACTAATCCTCTCGATAGAGAGAGGAAAATGAGAACCGATATGACTCCTGATGAAGCGAAGAGACTGCGTCGAAGCCGAGGCAGTTGAGCGGTGATGAGATCCAGAGCAACAGAAATCCCGATACACAAAGCGGATGTGGAATACGACACCAACCGGCGCATGGCGTAGGGTTGGACTGGATTGTTGCGAATGTCCCAGGCAAGGAAAAAGAGCGCAAAGAGACTCACGCTCATCAGCAGAATGATTCCGGGTTTTCTCCGGTTCATCAGGCTCAGAGCCCAGAGCCCCGCATACCCCAGCAATAGCCCAAGCGTGCTGAAATACCATGTAAGGCGCAGCAACGTAAGCGACCTTAGGCTTTCGATTTGGCTGTTGAATGGCCAGTAGAAAAAAGTGTCTGATCCTGCCACATGGGGGCGAACCCACAGTAAACAAACGAACGCACACCCACAAACCCAGCAAAGCGAAATCCAGATGTGGGATTCCCATCTCCAACCCGGGTTTGTGGTAAGGCGCAATGCGGGTGTTTTTCTCCTGTAGATCAATATAATGATGACCGGAATCGTTGACAATCCAATCCACAGAAGACTTGGAATTGGAAGTGATCTAAGGGTGTCGATGGTATAGTCTCCCCCACCGGAAATGAGTGCGGCACATGCGGTCAGTATTCCAGTTCCACACGCAAGCACAGGGATCCATGACTTCCGGAAAAGGATCGTTTGCCCCAGGCAAATCCCCATACAAGCTCCTGCGGGCAGAAGGCCCTCTACCTTTACCGCCGGAAGAAACCCGCAGATGAAAGTAGCAAATCCGATCGCAAATCCTAGGTTTCCACGTTCTTCTGACCCTATCCAGAGATAGACAGCATACACGAACAGCAAGGCGATCAGGAGCTCGGCAAACGCACTCCGTGATAGCCAGAGATGCAAAGGCTGAGCCAACACCATAGCAAAAGCAAGAACTCCAGCCCGACGATTCCTGGACTTGCAGACAATCAGTCCCGAAATCGATGCGAGTGCCACCCAAATGGCGGTGTTGGTCCAGTACATGAGCGGAAATCCACCCAATGCTCCAAACCCGGCTACGACCATAGGGAACGCCAGCGGGAAGAGTGACCTTACCTCATCTTTGCCTTGCCCATCAAAAAAGAGAAAACCGATGGAAGGGTAGCGTTTCCCGATTGTTTCAGGTGAGCTGGCACGCTGTGCTTGGGTCGGCCGCATGCTGATCCATGCCTCATCAGGAGTAGTATTATCACTAATCAGGTGCGACACATCAGCCGTAGGTTTTCCCCGATGAATCAAAGCCATTGCTGTCGCCAGATTGTAACCCTCATCCTGAATGCCAGGAAGGTTTTCGGTTGGTTTCCCCCGGTGAATGATCAGCATTACGAGTGCGCCGGATGCTGCTACTATGGCAAGCATCTGGAGTTTCCGATTCCTGAATGCGCACACTGAGGTGAGGAGCCTTATGGTAAGACCGGCTATCCATCCAATCCACAGCACCCCTTGAATCGCCAACAGGGTTCTGGGTGCCTTCGCCCATTCAGCAAGGAAAATATTGAGAATGGTGAGGATCAACGCAACCGCTCCAACCCACACCTCTGGGTCCGTCCTTCTGGTTGACTGAAGATTCTCCCTCGCTATTTCCTGCAACAGAGTGGATTGGGTGTGGGTTGTTCCATTCCCGGAGAAAGGGCTCAGGCTTATGGAGGTTCTCGTGAGGGTGGGATTCATCTGAAGTATTTATGCCTGCTGTGGTGCGTCTTTCTCAAAATATTCACATTAGGATATTGACAAGGATAAATATCTTTCGAAAACCACAAAGGCGATCGGTTTTCGCTTAGGTCTGTTCTTCTCTTTGGATGAAACGCTGCAGCGGAATACATTTCACCTTCTCCATTCAGAATTCACCACCTCTTGTTCTCATGAAGATGCCCCCCCCCCTCTCTCTTTCCTTGTGTTGGTAGCGACAGTCGCAATCGCACTGACGAGTAATGTTTGGGCCGAAGGAATAGCCGGCCATTCACAACAGATTCCCGTGATCAACGGATCGGTCGAGGGCGACATCAAGGTAAATGAGGGAGGAACACTGAACTTGAACGGGCAGGCCTCTATCAGCGGTAGCTTGATCCTTCCCGGGACGCCGCGACTTCGCTTCAACGGTGGTGCTTCGCCGATAACCCCATTGGATGCTGGAGGTTCCCAGAGTCCTTCGGGATACAAAGTGCAGATCAATCGGGGTGCTACCCTCAATGGAATTACAATCCGAGCGGATGCGGAGGCTCTGCCCGAGGTGTCACAGCCCTCCACCTGCCATGGGACCCGGTGGGTCTCGATCAACCGCAAATCGGACATTCCTGCGGATTTTTCGGATGTGAGAGGCATCAATATCAATTCGGGAGCAGGACCGGTTCCGATTCCTTCGGGGTGCTATGATCAGATCAATGCAAATAAGGGTTCATCTTTGATCCTTGGAATAGAGGGCTCCAATGAGCGCATCCTGTATGAGTTTGGCTCGCTCAATCTCAATGGGGCCACGATTGAGGTTCTTGGACCTGTCCAGATAATTGTTCGAAACGGAATCTCGGTTAACAGTGGAGCCCGCTTGGGTGTATCGGGTTCCGAGTCTTTGCTCTGGCTTGAAGTGTTCAGCGGATCGGTCGACTTAAACGCGCATTCGGTTTTTCATGGATCGATTCTGGCTCCATCGGGGGAAGTCCGTATCAATGCGCATGCTCAGTGCGTCGGCAGAGTCGCTGCCCGCAAGATTGTGGTCAATGGTCACGGCATATTGAAATACGCTCCGGTCGATGAGCAGACCCCTCCGGAGAACCACCCTCCGGTGGCCCGTTCTTCCAGCCACACGATGATCCAGGGGGAAACCCTCGCACTGTTGCTGGAAGCCGAAGATCCGGACGGCGATCCACTTCTCTGGCAGATTCAATCGATTCCAGCTCACGGTGAGTTGTCCACTGCCCAAGGAGTCACGATCGAATTGGGGCAAGAGATTCATCCAGATGATTTCCCTCTCTCCTTTGTGGCGAACCCGGACTTTTCAGGAGAGGACGCTTTGAGTTTCGTCGTATCGGATGGGAAGCTCACCAGCGAAGCCGCAACCGTCAGTATTACGGTCCTTCCGTTTGTTGCTCCACAAGCCGTATTTTCCATCTTTCCCGATGCTTACACCCAAGACTTTCAACCGCCTGTGGAGGTGTCTCTGACCGAAGGCAGTTATCCTTTGGATGCCGATACCGTTCAGTTTGTGGTAAACGGACAGCCGATGGGGCATGTTGATTCTGGGACTTCCCTCCGGCTTGAATGGGGTGGTGACCTCTCGGATGGAGGTTATGAAGTGCGTTTTGAGGTGTCCGATGATCAGGGTCATTCCGTGTCCATCTCGAGGGAATTCATTGTCGATTCGACGCCCCCCGTCGTAAGCGTTCAATGGCCCTCAGTGGCATCGATCACCGAGCATTCCCGGCCAAGCGTGCGGTTTTCGGTTACCGACTCAGTGTCGGAGGTTCAGGCAGGTTCGGTTTCCGTTGAGTTTGGCTCCATAGCATCGGAGCTCACCCATGGGGGGAACACTTTTGTCGCGGTTCCGGACGAACCGTTGGACGATGGTATCTGCGATGTGACCATCCACGCCATGGACGTGGCAGGTAATCCAGTAGTTTACCGAACGTCCTTTTCCGTCGACTCTCCTGTGTCGGCACCGGAAGTGACAGGACTGCCCACCAAAGCCGGTGGTGCTGTCTACGTGGGCGAAGGAGATCCTGTGCAGGGCGCAAAAGTAACAATCCGGGGGCAGGAAGGTGGCGTCCGCACAGACGCGTTCGGAAAATTCATGATCACCGCCTCCGATTTCGATGACCTTGAGGCACGTTTCGAGATATTTGAGTTTTCGGCTCCCGGATACATCACATCCTATAGACGGGTATTGTTGTACCCGGATACGATCAATACGGTTCCACCCGTTTACATGAAGAAAAGGGATCGCGCCGTGACAGTGGTGGGATCATCGGGTGGAACGGCAACCAACTCCGACGGAAGCATTGTTGTTCAGTTCCCGGCTGGAGTATTAACCGGCGATACCCCCATTCAGGCCACCAATTACGACTTCGCGAGGGAGTTGCAGGGACCTTTGCCGATGGCAACCGTGTTCACCTATGCCTTGGAAATGTATCCTGAGGGGTTGACCTTTCCGGAGCCGGTTACGATCCGTTTCAAAAATACACTGGGATTTGACCCGGGGACCACCATTCCGGTCGGGTACTTCAATCCGGAAACCGTTCGTTGGGAACATGAGTCACAGGGAACGGTCCAGGAAGACGGGGAATGGATTGAGTTTCAAGTCACTCACTTTTCCGTATGGGACTGCAACCCAGGTAGGAGAGGCCCAACAACTCCCGTTCCAGACGACAACAACACGACTCCATCGGATAATTCCGGAGACGACAATAGAACAGATCCCTATGTCAGTATCGGGAGGGGATCCGGTCATCAGAAGATCGCATTGCCGTCCTATCAATCGATGGGCCGGGTTTGGAGTCCGGTGCTTCACTACGATAGCAATCTGGCATCGGGGACAGGGATGATAACCGTGCCTTATACAAGCCAGGAGGCGACATTGGGGAGAGGGAAGCCCATCTTTCAGCGATTCACCCTGCATTTCGGTGGTGAGACGGATGAAGTGCAATCGATTACAAATGTTACACAATCCAATATGTACCATGGATCTCTCCGGTTTCGGCGTGAGGATCTCCCAACCGGGATCTATCCTCATAGGTTTGAAATGGCCGATGTCACCACCCAGAAAGCTTCAATTCCAACGTATTTCGGAGATGCTCCAGTTGTGAGTACTAACGTGAATATCGATCCGATTCGTTCATTGTATGCTACTGAACTCGCATCGCTGGTTCAATGGCGAAATGAGTCCACCAGTCCATTTGGGGCAGGCTGGACTTTGTCTTCCGTATCATCTCTTTCGGTTTCCACCGACCGGCGCATGGCCGCAGTGTTCCATGGGGACGGTGGCTACACCCGTTTTGAGGGGGAGCGGAAAGCCCGCTCTCTCCCGACAAAAGAAGTGAATGATGGAGGAGGAAAGGTCACGGCCCTGTCGGTCTCTCCTTCCGGACGGTTCTTCATGGGGACAATAGATGGTGGAGTATATGAACGGAAATCCGAGTATGAAAACAGGCTGATTGCAGGACCTGTGGATGTATTTGCTTTGAAGGTAGGGTACGGCCCTGTCTGGGGTGATTGGGGCAATCCGGAGGACAAAAAGAACGGTGAAAAGGTAAAGGTTCCCTACGAAATCCTTTCGATGTCTGAATCTCCGACGGGGGTGTTGTGGGTCGCCGCAAGCGTTCCGCGAGATGTTCCTCCTCGGGCGATTCATCCGTGGGATGGCTATCCATATGTGATCTTCAGGAAAAATCCCAACAGTAGTGTTCTTGGTACCGTCCTTGCCACGCAGAATCCAGTCTCCCAGATGGCATTCAACCACAAAACCGGGGATCTTCTTTTCATCGAGAACGGTAAGCTTACAGGATTCCGGTATAATTCGATAATCGCATTGGCAAAAACCGTGGCGGAGGCCGATCTTCCGGATCTGGTCGGCTTGGCGGTCGATAACAATCTCAACCGGACCTACGTCAGCACTTCTGATACCGTGTACTGCTTCAAAGGGATGGATCCCTTGAAGGATGAAAACCCGGAAGTGGTCTGCAGTTTGGGTCTGAATTATGAAGAGGTGGACATGCAGGTCATGCCGAACGGAGACCTCTGCATTTTGTTGGGATCAACGGTTATTCGCTTGGATTCAGCAGGAAATCAAATTGGAACCGTTGAGCTTTACGGCGGGGGCTCCTCCATATCGGAATCCTTTGTATCGCTGGCTGCGGACCCCGGGGATAACCTCTTCGCATTGGGCGATCAGGGTGAGCTGTTCAAAATCCTGTCCAATTGGGCAACCCGTTTTCTTAATAGGGACGAAACTGAGGTCCTCGAACCGGTGAATAATGACCAGTGGAGATGGACTGACTTGCACGGCAATGTCAGGATCTATTCTCAAGAAGGCTTGTTGCTGACCGAAACCGATCGCGACGGGAATACGATTTCCTATACCTATGACATGAACGGGCGGGTCACATCGATCAAGGACCCCATCGGTATGGTTACGACAATCCGTTACGGTAGTGATTACATCGCCTCAATATCGGATCCCGCAGGGCGCACCACGAGGTTTTCCCACAACGCTAATGGTCAGCTCATTCGAGTGTCGTATCCGGATGGAAGCTCCCAGACCTTTGACTACGATGAAGAGAATCACATGGTCGCTTTTAAGGATCAGGAGGGGGATCAGACCTCTTTCGAAATCGATGAGGAAGGGATCTACAAATCCATCCAGTTCCCGGATGCTTCCAGGATTCGATTCAGAAGTGCGAGAGCAACAGCCGCAGGGGCAGCACGTCCACGCGCCCCGGGGACGCTCGCTGCCGCCGGGAATCTGCCTTCTCCTGTTTCCGCCGATACCCCCGACATCATCACTACGCCTCTTGGTCATAACTTTGCCTACCTTACCAACTCGAGGGGGCAATTCACCAAGATCGTCGATTCGATAGGTGGTGAGGCGGATTTCGGAAGAGATAAATTGGGACGATTGTTGTGGAAGATTGACCCTCTTGGACGGGAAACCCATTTTTCATACGACCTGAGGGGCAATGTTACCCGTCGTGTTCGTCCGGATGGACTGGACATGACTCTTGACTACCATCCGTCGCTCAACCTCCCTACCCATATCAAGCGTTTCGACGGAGAGTCGATCGATGTCACCTACGACAATAACGGCAAACCGACGCTTATCCGCAATGCGCAGGGCAACGAGACGCGGTCCGAATTCAACAGCCGGGGTCAGGTCACCAGCATCACCAACTCCGAAGGCGAAAGGTGGACTTTTGCCTACGATCTTAAGGGCAACAGAACCAGCACCACCAACCCGTTGGGCAAGTCCACCTCCTACGAATACGACTCGGCCGGAAATGTCACTTCCGAGACCGATCCATCCGGTTTGAAGACCCGATACACCTATGATTCGATGGGACGGCTGCTCACCACGACGCTTCCATCCGGTGGCGTCATCACACGCTCCTATAATAAACGGGGGCAGGTTCTCACCGAAACCGATCCGGAAGGCCGCACCACCTCCTATGAGTATGACGGGCGTGCCCGTTTGGTTGTGAAGACGGATCCCGCCGGAGGAAAGACCCGCATGACATACGATGTGGACGACAACCTCACCGAAGTCGTGAATCCATCTGGAGAGATCCGCACCATGACCTACGATGGAAATCGCCGGATGATCACCCTTCAGGAGGACTCGGATCCGGCCATAACCTTTGTCTACGATGAGGCAGGGCGTGTGATCGAGACAATTGACCCGCAGGGCCGGTCATCGAAGAAGGTCTACGACCTGCTCGGACGCATCACCGAAGAGATCCGGCCTGACGGCAAGAGTGTGTCGTATGAGTATGACGACAATGGCAACATGACCCTCCTCACCGATCCGCAGGGAGCCATCACGCGATGGACCTACGATGAAGTCGGTAACCGGCTCAGCGAAACCGATGCGAGTGGGAACAAGGTATCCTATCATTACGATTCGATCCGCAGGCTCACCTCCATGGTCAATCGCCGGGGCGACACCATCACCTATGAATACGACGCGGCCGGGCGCAAGATCGCAGAGGAGCTCGGCGATGGAGACATCAACGAGTTCACCTATGACGCAGCCGGACGCATGCTCACGGCGGTCAACGCGCATTCGTCGGTAACCTTCACCTACGATGCAGCCGGAAGGATCGCATCGACTTCGCAACCAGCCGGAGATGTTTCTTACGCCTACAATGCGGCTAATCAGACAATATCGAGGACGGATTCAGCCAACGCGGTGACCTATGAATACGATACTGCCGGCCGGATGGTCCAGTTGGGGTCATCCGCATTCGGGGCATTTGGTTTTGAGCATGATGCGGCATCGCGGATGAACCGGGTGCTCTACCCGAATGGGGTGGATCTGGATCT
>Ga0123335_1009509_pt1 | contig 10059 bp, 6 predicted proteins | sample BiotimSIPDNA_2_FD_89707 | JGI IMG/M metagenome (GOLD analysis project Ga0123335, IMG submission 89707) | Anaerobic biogas reactor microbial communites from Washington, USA - Biogas_R2 time_0 SIP DNA | ecosystem: Engineered > Bioreactor > Anaerobic > Unclassified | place: Washington, USA... | reverse complement strand
CATGTTGTTTAACAGGTACTTTACAGAGCTCTGATGAAGTCAGCCCCAGGCAAACTCCGCCGAGCTTACGACCGGGAGCGTTCCCTCGCGGGGCTCAAGGCCTACTTTCGCCGTGCATAGATATTCCCCGTCCCGCCTGAGAGTACACCACAGTGAGAAGCCTTCCTCGCCGTCGCGCATAAGCGTTCCGCAGCTGAGGGTTATGCCCATATCATCGCCGAGCCAGAAAACTATATACTCGCCGAGCACCTGCATGTTATCCCCGGTCGCAGACGGAACGGGCGGACAAGGCTCGCCGCCGGCGAACAGCGAGTTATAAGCGCTGACATAGCCTGTCTGGGTTATGATGACGGCATTCCTGCCGGAAAAACGGCATACCGCTTCCGGTAAGCCTCCGGAGGTATACGCCAGATAAATCGCGAGCGTGGCAAGGCTCGCGTCCGGAGCTCCCTCAAGGCGTTCCTTGCCCTGGCTGAGCATGGCCGACAACACACAGCGCAGTCTCCCGGCGAAGGCCTCCTGAGCAGTTATGTCCGGCACGAGCGCTCCGAGCGGATTCGCTCCGGCTGTTTTCAGGTCTATGACATCCTCCGCGAGCTTTCGCGCCTCGGCCTGTGTCATTGTCTTTCTCGGCAGCAGTTTTCCGCCGACGGAGGCGAGGACACCCAAGCGCACCAGCTCCGCCATTGCCGGGGCGGCCTCGGGAGAAACGATTTTCCCATCCTCGAACATGGATAGGTTCCCCGCTTCTTCGGGAACTTCCCAGCCCGCCGAAATAAGGTATTCAAAGGCGATGAGCGCTGCGGTCTCCCTTGTCGGCGCCCCCTCCTCTCCGAAGTATATAAGCGAGGAGAAAGGCCGGGTCTCCCGATTGATTTTGCTGCGGGTAAGCTGTCCGGTTCCCGTCTGTGAAATCGGGCTGACGGGTTTGGGCTGCTCGGGCGGCGTGCTTGTCTGTGCCGCGGACATATGGAGCTCTCCGCTGCTTCCGGATATGACAGACAGCGCAGCAAGAATTGTGAACATGGTTTTCTTCAGTTTTCTCATCTTCGTCCTCCGATCCGCCGGACCCGGCGGGCACAGCCGCAAAACACCGCGGCGACGCCCGCATAATTGTACCTTACCGTATCATGACTATACCTTGTCCGAAACGCAAAGCGGGACGAAGCCTGTCGCGCCGCAAAAAATTCATCGTGCAAATCAATTGACATAACATAAGTTTTGTTATACCATTAACCTCCTACGAAACTTTCCGGCGGATTTCACGTCATATAAAAAAGCGGACGATTCTGCCGCAACTGGGGGCATGGCGGTGACGGCAAAGCCCATAGGCATCTATATACATATACCGTTTTGCGCCTCGCGCTGCGGATACTGCGACTTTTGCACGACGGCCGGCAAAGACGAGCTCATCCCGTCTTATCAGGAGGCTCTCTTGAGGCATATCGGCGAATTCGGGCCGCGCCTGGTTGGCTACGCGGCCGATACTGTTTATTTCGGCGGCGGCACGCCCAGCTACTACGGAGCCGACAGGCTGGACGCCCTTTTCGATTTTATGAAACGCCGCCTTCCGATACTCAAAAGCGCAGAGGTCACGTTTGAGGCAAATCCCGAGAGCCTTACTAAAAAAGACCTGCGGCGCCTGAGAAACGCGGGCTTCAACCGTGTTTCCATAGGCGCTCAGTCGGCAAACGACACTATCCTCGCTTTCATCGGACGCAGGCACAAATTCGAGCATGTACGCGAGGCCGTGGCGAACGCCCGGGAGGCGGGCTTTGACAATATAAGCCTTGATCTCATATACGGTCTGCCCGCGCAGACCCGCGAGGACTGGGTGGACACGCTTTCAAGAGCAATGGCGCTCTCGCCCCGGCACATATCCTGCTACGGCCTGCACCTTGAGGAGGGAGCGCCGCTTTTCAGATACTCCGGTTCCCCCGTTTTGCCGGACGACGACCTTCAGGCGGACATGTATCTGTACGCTGTGGACGCGCTGGCCGCTCAGGGCTATGTGCAGTATGAAATATCAAATTTCGCGCAAAAAGGCTGCGAATCAAAACACAACCTCAAATACTGGCAGCTCGGAGAATACGTCGGCTTCGGAGCCTCCGCCTCATCGGACGTCGGCGGGCGGCGCTTCACCTGCATAGCCGATGTCGAAAAGTATATAAGCAGCGTTATGGACGCGAGTGCCCCCATAATAACCCATCTTGAAGAGATAACAGCGTATGAACGGGTCAGCGAATATCTTATGCTCGGCCTGCGGACGGTTAACGGAATAAGCGAGGAAGAGTACGGCTCGTTTTACCAAAGCAGCTTCAAGCCGATACGGGAACTGTTGGAAGGTTATATGAAAAGTGGCTATGCGCGCTTGGTAAACGGCCGCTGGAGCTTAACGCCCGCAGGCTTTCTGCTTTCAAATCAGCTTATAGGCGAGCTTCTGGATGTGCAGTCCGAACAGAAATTCAACGTTGGCTCACCCTGGCGCAAAGAAGATTATTTTACCACCCTGTATTGATGTATCAGTTACTCTATTGTTGATAAAATTAACTCCGTTGTAATTTCATTTTGTATTTGAACGGTATATATTAATGGCGTGATAAAACGCCCGGACGGTGATTTATATTAAAATAGTCAGCTCAAAATCAAAATATGATACCCGCACTTCTCCGAGCAAGAGCAAAGCGAAGACGAAGAGCGTGAAAAAAAAGAAGAACAGATCGGGAGCGGCAGTTCTTGCTCTGGCTTTGATCGTCCTTGTAGGCGTAGTCGGACTTATCGTTTACATGGGCATGACGGCAAAAAACAGCGAGGTCGTTTATCCCAATGTGTACGCCATAGGAATAAACTTCGGAGGAAAGACGCTCGAGGAAGCATCGCAGACGCTGCTTGATGCCGAGTATAATAAATACGCCGACGCATCCGTTACGGTCGTTTTTCCGGACGATATCACCCTTGAGGTGACCGCGGCGGAGGCGGGTCTGGTTGCAGACACACAGTCCGCCGCCGCGAATATATATAACTACGGCCGAAACGGTAATTTTATCGAAAACGCCGTCAGCTATTTTCTGTGCACGCTGAAAAAAACCGATATTGAAACTATGTCGGACAACAAGCGGATTAATGAAGCTTATCTGCGCGCGCAGATCGCTCAAACCGCAAAGCAGGTAAACGCGGAGCTGCTGCACAGCTCACTGATCATCGGAGCGGACGAGATAACCATAACCAAGGGCACAAGCGGCGTACTGGTGGACGAGGACGCGGTTTACAAGCTCATCACCGACGCGTTTCTAAGCGGAGCATACGGCCGGATTGACTACACTCCGGGTACGGAATCTCCCACCGAGATAGATCTGCGTGATATATACGGCATTGTATACAAAGAGCCCGTGAACGCCGAATACGACGAGAAGTTCAACGTCATCCCCGGGGAGGACGGCATCTCCTTTGACATAGAGGCGGCGCAGCCGCTTATTGACTCCGCTAAGTTCGGAGAAGTCGTAAGGATACCGCTCGTGCAGACCCCGCCCGAGGTCACGGCGGAAGAGCTTGAATCTCGTCTTTTCCGCGACCTGCTGGCCGGCAAGACAACCGAGATGACAAATATCACATCCCGCTCCAAAAACATTGAGCTTGCCGCGAACGCCGTATCCGGCACCGTGCTTATGCCCGGAGAGGTCTTCAGCTACAACGGAGTAGTCGGCCAGCGTACGGCGGAAAAGGGTTACGGCTACGCTGCTGCTTATATGAACGGCGAGGTAGTCCAGGAGATAGGCGGAGGTGTCTGCCAGGTCTCTTCGACGATATACTACGCCTGCCTGTACGCCGATCTGGAAATAGTATACCGCACCTGCCATCTTTATATCGCTTCTTACGTTCCCTTCGGAATGGACGCCACGGTCAGCTGGCCCGGACCTGACTTCAAGTTTAAAAACAATACCGAATACCCCCTGAAAATAGTCACATATCGCGAGGGGCAAACGATAACCTGCGAGCTTTGGGGAACAAGGACCGACTTTTCATATTCCTACATTGAAATGGAATACACCGAGTGGAAATGGATAGAGCCCGAAGTCACCTATAAGGAAGACCCCTCTATAGCGCCGGGAACCACAAAGCTTGACGACAGCGGCCACTGGGGCTTAAATTGCAGCACCTACAAATGCAAATATGACGAAAACGACAATCTGATAAGCCGTGTTTGGGTCGCCGACAGTTATTACAGCAACTCGGACAAAATTTACCTGTGCGCCGTTGGAGAGCTGTATAATTATCTGACGCCCGAGCAGATAGCGGAATACGAGGCGGTACACGGCAAACCTTCGCCTTCACCGTCTCCCTCACCGGAACCTTCTCCCGACATATCGCCTGAGCCTTCACCCGATACATCACCCGAGCCTTCACCCGACATATCGCCCGAGCCTTCACCCGATACATCACCCGAGACTTCGCCCGATACATCGCCCGAACCTTCGCCCGATGCATCATCCGAACCTTCGCCGGACCCATCCGCGGAGACTTCACCCGAGCCTTAAAACCTAAAATTTGGATTAAACGACATCAGGGGAGCGGTAATATCCGCTCCCCTGATGTCGTTAATTTTCTATAAGTTTATTAAGGGTGCCCCTTTACGGCTTACTCACTTTTTCGGGCGGAACGAAGGCGGCGCCGTGAAAAATTCCGCGGGATCCTTTTTCAGCAGCTCCTCTACCGTCCACGCGTCGCCGGCGCTGGTCATAGCGCCGCTTATTGCGGGCAGGGCGTATTTGCCGATAAACTTTCCGCCCAGAAAATATACGTCACCGGTCATGTTCGCCGCCGCGTCTCCGCACAGGAAGGTCACGAAGGGAGCCCAGGCATCGGGCAGAGCCGTGCCTTCATAGCTGATTATGGGGCCGCCGGATATGGTGGAGGTCTCTTCCTTGTTCATCTTGTCGAATATCTCCATATCCACCGAAGCTCTTGTCTTCGCGCCCGGAGCGAGAGCGTTGCAGGTTATACCGAATTCCTTAAGCTCGCTGGCAAGTCCGTAGGAAAAACCTACGACTCCTGCGTTCGCGGCGCAGTACTCCGCCTGCCGAAGGTCGCCGCCCGTCCATGCGGGTGACGCGCAGTTGACTATGCGCCCCCAGCCCTTGTCGATCATGTGCTGTATGGCATGGCGGATCACATAGAAATAGCCGGTAGGCTTCACAGCGTTGACTCTGTCCCAAAGGTCCCTGGGCATTTTCTGAATGGGGCAAAAGCCGAATGCGGAAGCGATATTCACGATGATATCCACACCGCCGTATACTTCCATAGCGGTATCCACAATTTTTTTAGCGTCATCATAGTCTGAGATGTCCGCGAAGCAGGCAGTAGCCTCGCCGCCCGCCGCCTTAATATCGTCGGCGGTCGTCTGTGCGTCGCCGACATAGATGGCGTATTCCTTCAGCGCCCACTCGCGCATTTCGGGTGAGAGCTTCGCCAGCTTTTCTTCGTCTACTTCCATTTTGCCGTTATACGGCTTGCGGTTATTCGTTATGACCTTTGCACCCTCGGCGGCGATGGACTTCGCTATCGCTCTTCCTATTCCCTGACCGGAGCCTGTTACGATAGCGACTTTACCCTTAAGATAATCACCCATGTATTTAACCTCCATATATAAAATGCTTATATGGGACAATTATAATTCAACGCTGTGCAAATAGCAAGTGCCCGCCGGGCCGCGCGCATAAAAGCCCGGGCCATTTTGACCCGGGCTTTTATGTGTCAAGTGAGGATCAATCGTTTTCGGCAGGCGCTCAGCCCGTTATCTGTCCGCTTGTTGCCGGAGGCGCGCCCGCTTCATCGAAGATAATCGTGAGGGTTATGGTTTCCCCGTCTCTGAAAACCGAGAGCACAGCCATATCACCGGGTTTATAACCCTTTTTGGCGGCTACCAGCTCCGAGGAGGAGGTAATTTCCTTGTCGTCCACCTTGGTTATAATATCGCCCACCTTAAGTCCGGCCACGGCAGCGCAGCTGTTCGGATCTACCGCGACAACATAAGCTCCGACAGCAAGATTGTAGTACTGGGCAAAATCTCTCGACAGGGTCTGCACCGTTATGCCGAAATAAGGCTTCCCGGTAACGTAACCGTATGTTACAAGCTGCTGGACTATATCCATGGCGTCGTCTATCGGTATCGCGAAGCCGAGGCCCTCAACGCCCGCCGAGGCGTACTTGGCGGCGGCTATTCCTATTACCTCGCCGTATTCGTTAATAACGGGTCCGCCGCTGTTTCCGCTGTTTATGGCGGCATCCAGCTGGAACATGTTGATTATGGTGGAGGAATCTACGTTTATCTCTCTGTCAAGAGAGCTGATAATGCCGCTGGTAAAAGAGTAAGTCAGCTCTCCGAGAGGGTTTCCTATCGCGTAAACCGTGTCGCCCACTTCGGAGTTATTCATGGAGCCGATGGTCACGGGCGTGAGTCCGTCGGCGGCGATTTTTAACAGGGCGACGTCATTTTCGGCTTCCTTGCCGACTATAGTGGCGATATACTCCTCGCCGGTAAAGAGCATTACCATTATTGTAAGGCCCTGTTTATCCGCGTCTTCAACCACATGGTAGTTTGTAAGGATGTATCCGTCCGCCGTTATTATAAAACCGGAGCCGGACACCGCGGAAGTTGTAGTCTGCCCGAAGGCGTTGGTCGTTGTTATAGGAGTTGTAACACCTACGGAAGACCGGCAGACCCGCTTATATATCTCATTGGCGCTGAGCTTATCCCCGTCGGCGTTTCCGTTAACCGTTCCCAACTCGGCCGGAAGAGTTGTCGGTGCGGGCACTCCGCCGCTCGAGGCGCCCGGGGCTGCGGGATTCGATGTCATATCCTGCGCCGGTGGGGTCGAGGGAAGAGCGGAAATACGCTCAATACTGACGTTTTTTAAAACGATACCCAAGCCGACTCCACCCGCGCCGCCTATGATAAGGCAGGCAAGGCATATGGCGACTATCTTCAGCGCGAGTCTTTTCTTCTTGGGTCGGACCGAAGGCGCCGCGTAGGAGCGCGGATATTCATGCCGGTACTGCTGCTGATAGTTAAAATCAGAGTTCCCGACCGGGATTTCGTGTGTATACTCGTTATTGCTGTTCTCATATATATCTTCGCTCATTGCAGAATCCTCCTTTTATTCAAAGCGCTGTCGCAGGTTATATCTGCATTGAAGATAACGCTATATTGTGTCCGGAAAGTGAAATAAATAGCAAAAAACTGTTAAATTTAAATTTACGCGTTCATACGAGCCGGCGGCCCATCAAAACTCCCATTGCGGAGGCCATCATAAGCCCCCTTGTCCATCCGGAAGCGTCGCCCAGGCAGTGCAGTCCTTCAACACTCGTGTCGAGCTCCGGTGTCATTTTAACCTTATTGCTGTAAAACTTGACCTCCGGGGAATACAGCAGGGTCTCCTCGCTGGCAAAGCCGGGAACTACGAAATCCATCGCTTTTATGAAATTGATGATGTTTGTCATCGTCCTGTAAGGCATGGCAAAAGTGATGTCGCCCGCCACCGCGTCCGGCAGGGTAGGTCTGATGTTTGAGGCGGAAAGCTCTTCTGCCCATGTTCGCTTGCCGTCGAGAATGTCTCCGAAACGCTGCACGAGTATGTTGCCCGCGCCGAGCATATTGGTGAGCTCCCCGACACGCTGCGCGAAAGCTATGGGCTGCTTGAACGGCTCCGTGAAGTTGTGGGAACACAATATAGCCACGTTGGTGTTTTCGGATTTACGCTCCTTGTAGGAATGTCCGTTGACTACCGACAGGCCGTTGTCGTAGTTTTCCTGCGAAACGAATCCGCCCGGATTCTGGCAGAAGGTTCGGACCTTGTTTTTAAAAGGTTTTGGCCAGCCGATGAGCTTGGATTCATACAGCACGTCGTTTACATGCTCCATAACCTCGGTGCGCACCTCAACGCGAACGCCTATGTCCACGGTGCCCGGCTTATGATGTATGTCGTGTATCGAGCACTGGCGCTCCAGCCAGTCCGCCCCGCCGCGCCCCGCCGCGACAACAACATGCTCGGCAATAAGCTCGCGTGAATTCCCGCTGTCGCTGTCGGATATGACAACGCCCCGGCAGACGCAGTTGTCTATCAGAAGGTCCGTGCACTGGGTGGAAAAAAGTATCTCTACTCCCGACGCGATCAAATGATCCTGGATCGCTTTGTAAAGGCTCTGCGCCTTTTCCGTGCCGAGGTGCCTTATGGGGCAGTCCACCAGCTTTAGGCCCGCCTGTATCGCGCGGCGGCGTATTTCCTTTATTTCCTCGACATTGCCGCGGCCCTCGACATGCTCGTCGGCTCCGAACTGCAGATATATTTTGTCCGTGTAATCTATTATCCTTTGCGCGGCTTCCGCGCCTATGAGCTCGGGGAGCTCACCGCCCACCTCATTGGACAGGGAAAGCTTCCCGTCCGAAAAAGCGCCGGCACCCGAAAAGCCGCTGGTGATGTGGCAATAGGGCCTGCAGTTTACGCATTTGCGGGTAATGTCCTTGGGGCAGCGCCTTTCTTCAACCGGCTTTCCCTTTTCAACCAGCGTAATCTTTTTTCTCGTGCCGAGGCGCAGCATCTCGAGCGCCGTAAAAATACCCGAGGGCCCCGCTCCGATTATGGCTATGTCCGTTTTCATGTTAACCTCCCATGCGCTCACGCCCGTGCCGGGCACACTCATCCGGGCGCGGGATAATACTGCTCCCGCGCTAACGGACGCGCGCCCTTCGCTGCGGCCTTGATACGGTATAATCTTACTTTTAAAGCGGAGCAAAGTCAATGATCATATTCATTTAGCCCGTCGCGGACGAACACCCTTAAAATTATTGACAATGCGCGCGATTTCTGCTAACATCTTCCCATTCAGATAAACGCGATGACGGAGAACAAGATTCGTTTCCTCCCTCAGAGAGCTGCCGGTTGGTGAAAGGCAGCGGGAGAGGCGTTTCCGGCTCACTCCCGAGCGGCCGCCCGAAAGCATTTGCCGTAAGCGCGGACGGGGCTTGTCTCCCCGTTAATAAAGACGCGGCGCAAGGGCGCCGACAAAGCGGGCGGCTTATGCCGCCAAAGAGAGTGGTACCGCGGAAGCAGACGCTTTCGTCTCTCGTGTTTCACGGGAGGCGGGCGTCTTTTTTAGTTGCCGAATCGACCGGAAATTGGAGGAGTAATAATGAAGCTTGCATTTTCAACCCTCGGCTGCCCTGACTTCGACTGGCAGGACATCTACTCAATGGCAAAGGACTTCGGCTTTACAGGAATCGAAATGCGGGGCCTGGGCGACGATATATTTTCCGTTAAAGCCCGCCCCTTTCTCCCCGCGAACATCGAAGCAACCAAGGAATTTCTGCAAAAAAGAAACCTCGAGATCCCCTGCCTGTCCTCCGGCTGTTCGCTCAAGGATGCCGAATGCCGCTGCGATACGGTAGATGAGCTCCGCGAATACATAGACCTCGCCGCGCGGCTAAATACGCCGTATATCCGCGTCCTCGGCGACCCGAAGGCAAAAGCCGAGTGCGACGTGGACGACGAGGAAGTCCTGCGCACGCTGAATCTTCTTTTGCCCTACGCCGAGGAAAAGAGCGTGACGCTGCTTGTGGAGACCTCCGGGGTATACGCGGACACTGCGCGTCTTCGCTCTCTTCTCGAGCGCATCCCGAGCGATAACGTAGGCGCTCTGTGGGACATTCACCATCCCTACAGGTACATGAACGAAAAGCCGGGGCAGACCGTTGAAAATCTCGGCGGATACATAAAGTACACTCATTTTAAAGACAGCGTCATGATTAACGGCGAGGTTTCATACCGCATGATGGGCGAGGGCGATCTTCCCTTCGACGCGATAATGATGGCCCTGCGCAGCATCAACTTCGACGGGTACATATCCTTTGAGTGGATGAAAAGATACGCGCCCGAGCTTATGGACGCCGGCATAGTATTCCCGCACTTCGCGAATTTCATGACCCGTTATATGGAGCATGACGACCGCTCCGGCCGCCTTCAGGACAACGCGAGAAAGACGGGCAAATATGTCTGGCCCAAAAAT
>Ga0123335_1009507_pt1 | contig 10060 bp, 10 predicted proteins | sample BiotimSIPDNA_2_FD_89707 | JGI IMG/M metagenome (GOLD analysis project Ga0123335, IMG submission 89707) | Anaerobic biogas reactor microbial communites from Washington, USA - Biogas_R2 time_0 SIP DNA | ecosystem: Engineered > Bioreactor > Anaerobic > Unclassified | place: Washington, USA... | reverse complement strand
CTGTATGAAAAATGCGTCGGGTACAGACAGGATCTTCATCGAATACCCGAATTGGGGTTCAATGAAAGCAAGACCCACAGCTACATTGCCGACCGCCTGAGAGCCCTGTCCCCGGACAGGCTTCACGCGCAGGTGCAGAGTAGATGTCCTTGTCTGAAATGAGCAAGCCGAAGTCCGATGATACTTGCCCGTTGAATGTGAATGAGTCCATTAAATCACCGCCTTGTGGTTGTATTGTGCGTGGAAATGTGGAATAATTAATGCGAAAAATTTGGATTTATCTAAAAAATTTTTTTATCTTTACATTAGAAACGAGGAACAATTATGAATTTTGTCGATAGGCTGTTCAGAGCATTTATTCTGTTAATGTGTATTATCATCCCGCAGCAATCTGCTTTAGGCACTGTTATCGGTTTTACCGAGGGCGAGCCGATAACCGCAACAAGGCAGGATTACGATTTCGACAACTCAGGACTTCTCATCGGCGGCTACAGTATGGCGCACAAGGGGGAAGCATATGTGCAATATGCAAAGCAGGCAGGGCTTGACTTTGTTGTTTCCGATGTTACCGAGGACTTCCTCAATTTGTGTGATGAATACTCTCTCGGAGTTATCGCAAAGAGCTATGCGTCTCTGCCCTACGGTAAGCTTTCCGAGTGGCTCAAGCTTGACGGTGCAAGCTATGTATGTGAGCATGAAAGTGTTTGGGGTCACGACCTCACCGATGAGCCGAAAACGCAGGCGTTTTCCGACCTTGCGGCGGTTACAGACCATTTTTACTCACAAACCGACGGCAAAATAGCACTCATCAATCTTTTCCCGATGTATGCAAGCGGCGAACAGCTTGGAGTTGAGGCTCAGATAAGCGACAAAAATCAGCGACTTTTCTACCGCCGTGATGCCGCAACCGAGGAGGTTGACCGTTACAAGAGATATATTTCCGACTATATTAACAAAATTGACACCGACTATATCTGTGCCGACATTTACCCGCTCAACGAAACCTCAGACGGTGGGAAGCGCACTATTCGTCCGTGGCTTCGCAATCTTGATATTCTCGGTGAGGCGTGCAGGGAAACCGGACGCGATTTGTGGGTTATTGCACAGTGCACCGGTCAAGTCAGAACCGATACCGTCTATCCGAGCCAATGTGATGAACCGGAGGATATCCGCTGGCAGTCGTATGTCACTCTTTCCTTCGGCGGCAAGGCGATAATCTTTGCGTGCTACGACGGCGGCTGGTGGGATTTCGACTCGCACGCCATTGATGCCGACGGAAACCGCACACCGACATATTACGCAATTCAGGAGGTAACCGAGGAGCTTCACAGCTTTGCGGATATTTACGGCGATTATTCAAATAAGGGCGCATACCTTCTCAATAAGCTTGATTGTGCGGGCTGCTACGAGGATGCCTTCCTGATGCCGCCGACAACCGAAAATCCCCGCATCACCTCGTGTGACCCGTTGCTTGTGGGCTGCTTTGACGGTAAAGACGGAGAATCAAATGCTTATACTGTTGTCAATATGAGCGAGCTTCAAAATGATTCAGACGCGAAATTTGCGATGAACTTCGACAAAGACAAAACCGCAACTGTTTATCAGAAAGGTGAAGCGCAAAGCTTCAATTCCGGCAAGCTTTTAATAACACTCGAAAGCGGCGAAGGTGTGTTTGTCACGGTGAAATAACAGCATCTACCGCCTCTCGGTTCAATTACTCAGCCGCTGCACGAGTGTCCTGCAAGGAATTGTTGTTGAAATTCTGGATGTTGAGCGTGAGCGAAATACCGCCGAGGCCGTTCCAACTTCGCAATAAAGTTATTTTTCACCATAAAGAAATCCCGCAAAGCCGGTATGCTGCCTGCCTTGCGGGATCGCTTTTATAAAAGAGTGTGTTAGGTTGCCAGCCCGGTTGTCTGGTCAATGGTCACAAGCCAGTTTTCATGAAGCGAAATAATATCCGCGTCCACAGCGTCAACCCGCTCGTCACCGTTGACATCAGCGGCTTTGATAAACGCCGCGTCGTCCGTTTCATTCCACTCAACCATCCGGTTTTGGACGAGCGCGCAGATGTCCGCGTCGATAGAGTTGATTAAGCTGTCGCCGTTGGTGTCGCCGTATATAACTATTATCTTTGAGTCGATAACCGCTCCCGAATTGTTCAATAATTGAATCTGTGAATCCGTACCAACCGTACCTCCTGCAGGTAAAGCTTCCCCACCTCTATTAAGTATCTTCCGAGAGTATCAATAAAACGCATACCATCCGTCAGAATTTTTTCCATGACAGTGCTCCTTTAATTCTCACTTTTGAAGCTCATGATCCTTAATAAAAGCCAGTACCTCATCTACCGTCGTGAAAGCTAAGCCGACCACAGTGTCAGCACCGCCGTAATATATAGCGATTTTCCCGCTTTCGCTGTCTGCAAGTGCGGCACAGGGAAAAACAACATTGGGAACATCGCCGACAAATTCATACTGTTCTCTCGGACTCAAAAGATAGCAGCTCGCTCTGCGAAGAACCTTCCATAGCTCATTTATATCGGTTATCATAGCACCCATGCTGTAAGTGAAGCCGTTGCAGCTTGTAATGACACCGTGATAAAAGCAAAGCCAGCCCTCGTCTGTTTCAATAGGAGTCGGACCGGCACCGACCTTGGTCATCTCCCAGTTGTTTTCGGGTTTAATTGTGAAACGATGCTTACCCCAATATGTAAGATCGGGACTTTGACTTAAAAAGATATCTCCGTAGGGTGTGTGCCCCTTGTCGCAGGGCCTTGTAAACATCATATAGTTTCCACCGATTTTGCGCGGGAACAGCACGCCGTTCCTTGATACCGGAAGAACAGCGTTTTCCATTCTATCCCATGCTTCAAAATCGGTTGTCGAGGCAACGCCAATGGAAGTTCCTCTGTCGGTGTGCACTACCCATGAAAGATAAAATTTACCGTCAATCTCACAAAGTCGAGGATCATAGCCGTGGAATATCTTTTTGTCGTTCAGCTTCCAATGAATACCGTCTTTGCTGAAGCCGGTAACAAGGAACTGATCTCTCGTTATGTCATCCATTCTGAAAACGCCCGCAAAGCCGTCCCCGAACGACACAACAGCGGAATTGAAAATGCTGTTTGCATCTTTGACAAATGTGCGGTCGATTATCGGGTTTTCCGTATAACGCCAGACAGGCTCGGTACAACCTTCGGGTTTGTCTTGCCACGGAATGTTCTTAATTTGTTTTCCTATAATTTCAGCCATTTTTATTCCTCCGATATTACTGTTTTCTTTGTTTTATTTGTATAATTCCGGGAGTTCATCAAGCGTGATTACATTTGCACTTTGATAGACCTTTTTAAGCATTACCTCCTCGGTGTACCATTCCGAATAAGCCCCGTCTTCCACGACAAATTGACCTACCCAGGCGCAAAACCACGCCCAACGCGTGTTTGACATTGCGGCGATTTCCAGGTCATACATAGTTCCGTTTTCGGCAAGTGCAACGATTTTGTTCGTCGGGGTAACGCTTTGTGTCCTGTTGAATTTGGCTGTTTGAGCTGTGTATGTCCTGCTCCCGATTTTAGTACCGGGTGCAAAGTTAGTATTTGTATGTAATCGGCAACAGCCGTTGTTAAGATTGTGGTGCATCTGACTGCATATAATTTTCCAATACTGAATATTTGCATTTTATCACATTTTGTACGGGCAGTCAAGGACGGCTCAGCCGACGACGAAGTCGGTCTCCGTTTAATCTCCGCTATCCGGAAGATTGTCTGCTCCCACCGCCGGGCGAATTGGCATAGACGGTTCGATGGATTCATGCATCCGCGACTTTTGCCTCCCCTGCTGACTGAGCGTCGCAAGTGGTAAAATTTTAACGATTTGTGTGCGTAAATCCAGCACTATCAAAGGTTCCGTTACTCTTTAACCCCGGATTTTAACAATAGCTTTTTTGATAGAACATCCACCCAACTTCGTAAAAAAGTTATTTTACACCATAAAGAAATCCCGCAAAGCCGGTGTTCTGCCTGCCTTGCGGGATCGCTTTTATAAAAGAGTGTGTTAGGTTGCCAGCCCTGTTGTCTGGTCAATCGTCACCAGCCAGTTCTCATGCAGCGAGATAATATCCGCATCGATGGAGTCAACCTGCCCGTCGCCGTTGACATCGCCGGCTTTCAGAAACGCCGCGTCTTCGGTTTCGTCCCATTCAATCGTCCAGTTTTGAACCAGAGCGCAGATGTCCGCGTCTATAGCGTTGATTAAACCATCGCCGTTGGTGTCGCCGTAGAGGACGATGGTATAACTTGCAACTACCCCGCTCGTGGCGTCCTCTATGATGTTCACCACCGTACCGGTGCCGATGACAGCCGCCGTGTATTCCGGGGAATAGCCGCCGGCCACATTGACGAAGCCGCTCTCAAACTGCTGCGTTGTCATACCGGGCTGCAAGCCGTAAACCGTGCCGATTTCGCCGTTCACCACGCACCCGGAACCGGCGGCTGAGGTGATATAGAGCGGCCGGAACGGTATGCTGTTCGTGTTCGCGTAAGTTTCCGCGTAAGAACCCGGAACACCAAAGATGGTTAAGTTCTCGCACCCTTCAAACACCCAATCCCCGATGCTCGTCACGGAGTCAGGAATCGTCACGCTCGTCAGGCTCTCGCACGATGCAAATGTGTAATCCCCGATGCTCGTCACGGAGGCCGGGATCGTCACGCTCGTCAAGCCGGCGCATCCTTCAAACGCAAAATTCCCGATGCTCGTCACGGAGTCAGGGATCGTCACGCTCGTCAGGCTGGTGCAATAAGAAAACGCCCCCTCCCCGATGCTCGTCACCGAGTCCGGGATCGTCACGCTCGTCAGGTCGGTGCAATCCCAAAACGCATAATCCCCGATGCTCGTCACGGAGTTCCCGATCGTCACGCTCGTCAAGCCGGTGCTTGAAAACGCCCCCTCCCCGATGCTCGTCACGGAGTCAGGGATCGTCACGCTCGTCAGGCCGTCGCAGTATGCAAACGCCCCCTCCCCGATGCTCGTCACGGAGTTGCCGATCGTCACGCTCGTCAGGCCGGTGCAATCCCAAAACGCATAATCCCCGATGCTCGTTACGGAGTTCCCGATCGTCACGCTCGTCAGGCCGTCGCAGTATGCAAACGCCCCACTCCCGATGCTCGTCACGGAGTCCGAGATCGTCACGCTCGTCAGGCCGGCGCATCCTTCAAACGCCGCCTCCCCGATGCTCGTCACGGAGTAGCCGCCAAGCGTTGAAGGTATTAGCATATCGCCCGCATATGAAATGTCAAAGCCGGTTATTGTTGCTTGATTATCCGTTATCTCATAGATAAATAGTGTTTCAGGATCAAAAACGGTTACAGTAAAGTATACTGTCTGTCCATTGTATGTAACGCTTACTGTATGTTCGCCAATTGATTGCGCGTCATAACCGCTTACTGTGCAATCGCCAACATCAACTGCTGTGACATTACCGCTCTCATCAACAACCACTAAAGAAATCCCGGATATATTCAAGTCTTCTCCAAGAAAATAGGTTGTTTTATCAGGCGGGTTCGACAGCCAAAATCCAGCCAGCGGTGAAAACGGGATATCGTTGTCATTCGCGTAAGTTTGAGCGTAAGAGCCCGGAACGCCAAAGATGGTTACATTATCACAGCCATAAAACGCATAATCCCCGATGCTCGTCACGCAGGCCGGGATCGTCACGCTCGTCAGGCTGTCGCACGATGCAAACGCCTCATCCCCGATGCTCGTCACGGAGTCCGGAATCGTCACGCTCGTCAGGCCGGAGCAATATGCAAACGCATCCCACCCGATGCTCGTCACGGAGTCCGGGATCGTCACACTCGTCAGGTTGGTGCACCCTTCAAACGCAGCATTCCCGATGCTCGTCACGGAGTCCGGGATCGTCACACTCGTCAGGCCGGAACAACCGAAAAACGCCCCATCCCCGATGCTCGTCACGGAGTCCGGGATCGTCACGCTCGTCAGGCCGGCGCATCCTTCAAACGCCCCATACCCGATGCTTGTCGTACCGGTATTCAAGACTACCGAAGTATTCGCCGGCATTGTACCTTTATATTTGTAAGCGACATTGCCTACATATATAAGGCCATTTGGTTGATTATTATACCAGGCTGTATTATCGAAAGCCAAATCCCCGATGCTCATCACGGAGTCCGGGATCGTCACGCTCGTCAGGCCTTCGCACCAATAAAACGCCCTATCCCCGATGCTCGTTACGGAGTCCGGGATCGTCACGCTCGTCAGGCCTTCGCAGCTATAAAACGCGTTAGCCCCGATGCTCGTCACGGAGTTGCCGATTGTCACGCTCGTCAGGCCGCGGCAACACCAAAACGCGTTAACCCCGATGCTCGTCACGGAGTCCGGGATCGTCACGCTCGTCAGGCTTTCGCAATATTCAAACGCACTATCCCCGATGCTCGTCACGGAGTCCGGGATCGTCACGCTCGTCAGGCCGCCGCACCAATAAAACGCCCCTTCCCCGATGCTCGGCACGGAGTCCGGGATCGTCACGCTCGTCAGGCTGTCGCACCATCCAAACGCAAAATCCCCGATGCTCGTCACGGAGTCCGGAATCGTCACGCTCGTCAGGCTGTCGCAGCTATAAAACGCATAATCCCCGATGCTCGTCACCGGGCAGCCGCCAAGTGTCGGTGGTATTATTATCGCCCCGCTTGCCGAATCATCGCAGTTCGTAATCGTCGCTTTTCCGTCCGTGACTTCATAGGTGTAGATCCCTTCGGTCGCGGCGCTCGCTTCCAGTTTCAGCCAATTAAAATTCAGCCAACCAGGCAGTTTTAAATCCAACCCTGCCAAACCCGCCAGCGGAGCAGCGCCGAACATCATGACAAACGCTAATAAGAAGGCTATGGTTGATTTAAATATCTTTTTCATTGTCCAAACACCGGTCCTTTCTTTTAATGATTGTATTTTATATCGAGTCAATACAATATAGTTCGATTATAACAGTTTAATATTTTGTGGGCAATTCGTTTGTTGCATTCGGTTATTTTTCGTTGCATTCGGTAGTTTGCAGGTGAATTTTTGTAATAAAGACATTAAAAAAGCGAGCACAATTTGCGCTCGCTTTAATGTTTAAGGTTCTCCCTCATCTTTGGGGACCTGTCAGCGAATCTGACTGAGGGGTTACTTAGTCAACACCGGTTCCACTTTCATTTTTTAATTTTTATTGTATTCTTCGTTGAGAATTGTCATTTCGCGCATTTCCCGCTTCCAAAGTATGTACATTATCAGCCATATTATTGAATAACATATAATTATAACTCCCGATATTATTAAAATAGAACTTATATCAAATGAAAACCAATAGAGAGCGAGACCTGCAGGGATAAAGCTTATGAGTATCGTCAGGCAATGCGCTATTGATGAACGGAGCATGTTCCAGCCATCTATGTCGTGAAAACACATGCTGCCTAAGGATATCGCACCGAATATGCCGGAAAGCAGCGTTTGCAATGCTATTGCACCTCCCAGCCCGAACCGTTCTATAAGTTCCGGCATACAGATCATCCACTTGCCCTCCGTAAAATAGTTGACGAGCAAGGTCACAACGTTTCCGATAAGCGCACCGATAAATAAGCCTGTGAGGGTTTTGGTGATAAGTCTATGTTTCATTTTTACTTTCCTTTTATTAAAATTTTACGAATATATGCAGCATATCGCCGCGATGTGTAGCATGTTATTTCGTTTTTCATTTCAATTTGAACAACTCCGCTGCCGACAAAATCCCAGCGTTTTACGTACTTTAAATTGATTATCTCGGACTGAGAAATCTTTACAAACCACGTCGGATCTAACAATTCTTCTATGTGCGCCAGAGTATCTTTAATAATATAATCGCCAGACAGCGTTTTAGCTGTTAAATATCGGCCGTCGCGCATAACTGAAATAATGTCCTCAGTGATAATATTGTGTTCCTGAGAGAGCGTTGATGCGGAAACAACCTGATTTTGATCCGAACTCAGTTTTGACAGCAATGCTTCAACTTCGTCGTTTTTTTCCTTGGCTATTATTATAACATCTATGCCCTCAATCGCTTCATCCTGAACAAACCTGAATCTAATACCCATAAAAATTCAACTTTCGTTCCCGCTATAGCTTGCGCACATTATAGCGGTATAATTTTTTTAATACAATGAATTTGTCATAATCGGTCATTTTTTGTCGTATTTGGTAAAACGGCGACAAGTTCTCGGCAAGCCCCAGGCAAAACATTGAGTATTAATTTCTCTAAATCGCCGAGCATGTTGTCGTCAAATATATTCTATTTTGATTATTTTATAATATAAATGCCCTTATGTCAACATAAAACGGCCGTGTATTTCGTTTAAAGAAATCATTTTGCACAAAATTTTACGCGTTACCACCCTGACTTGGAGTGCGCTGAAAAAGTAGACTCCCAGAATTTGGTATCATATGTATAGGAAGGATCAGAGCAGTCCAAGGAATTCGGTGTAGCATAGTGTCTTTTTATTTTTAAACGGGAAATTCAACCCCCTGTCCCCAAATGCAACCCCCTGCTGAACTTTCGTGCCATTATATCAAAATTGCTATTAGTAGGCACAATTCTAAAATGGCTTAATACGACAAAACCACCTCAAAAAAGGTGGTTTTGTTGCTTTATTGGCTCTAATAGGGCTTAAAAGGCATATTCGAGGGGTTTTTGTTTTTGAGTTTTTTGTGTTTCCTGTTGAAAAATTTTAATCATATGATATAATAGTAATGAGTCCTATTAACAACAAAGAGTGTGGTGATGATTTGCAATTGAAAACAATTTTACTTACAGCACTTGGATTTGTGTTTCTGGGGTTGGGCGCAATTGGTTTATTGTTGCCTGTCTGGCCGACAACTCCTTTTGTGTTAGTATCTGTCGCTTGTTTCTCTTCAGCGCCTCGAATTAAAGCCTGTATTATGAAAATTCCATTTTTCAGGGAGCATATCGAAAACTACGAACATAGAACGGGTCTTTCACGTAAAACTGTCTGCCATAGTATGATTTGGTTATGGGGAATGCTGCTTCTTTCTATGGCAATCATTCGAACCTTTTGGATAATAATAATCCTTCTCGTTGTCGGTGTTGCTGTTACAAGCCACATCCTTTGGATGGCAAAAGCCAACTACAGAAAGAAGGCTAAGACAGAATGAAACGTGTATTTGGCACTGTCGAAGCAATATTCGATCTATTATACCTAACCGCAGCACTCATTCTTGGTTTAACGCTTCTAATGTACTCGTCCGGGAATTCTGTGCGTACACTGGCTGGAGTTATGGCTTTGGTTTTAGTCGGCGGCGATGCTTTTCATCTGGTTCCGCGCATCCTCGTTATTAGGACAGGTAGAGAGGAACAACTGCAAAGGGCGCTCGGAACCGGGAAGCAAGTGACTTCCATCACCATGTCATTGTTTTATCTGCTTCTTTGGCAGATTGGAGTGCTCATTTTTTCGCCGAAAGATATAAGCGGATGGTCCTACTCTGTTTATGCGCTAACAATTATACGGATTTTTCTTTGCCTGCTTCCTCAAAACAAATGGCAGGAGCGGTATCCTCCGGTAATATGGGGAGTTTTACGAAATATTCCTTTTTTTCTGCAAGGTGCATTAGTCGCCGGATTATTCTTTTTACATAGAAGCATCAACCCGGGGTTTGGTCAGATGTGGCTCGCTATTGCTCTCAGCTTTCTATTTTATTTACCGGTCGTACTATGGGCAAACAAAAATCCCAGAATCGGCATGTTCATGCTGCCAAAAACCTGTGCTTATTTATGGATGCTGGTGATGTGTCTGTCTCTTTAGATGCAAATATCTCTGAGATATTTACATATACAAAAAAACGAAAGGAGCATTATCATGAACGATTACAAAAAACTCACGAACGAGGTCGGTGCGCCGGTAGCCGACAACGAAAACGCCATTACAGCTGGTCCGCGTGGTCCTGTTGTCATGCAGGACGTATGGTTGATGGAAAAAATGGCGCACTTCAACCGCGAGGTCATCCCTGAACGCCGTATG
>Ga0123335_1009504_pt1 | contig 10063 bp, 8 predicted proteins | sample BiotimSIPDNA_2_FD_89707 | JGI IMG/M metagenome (GOLD analysis project Ga0123335, IMG submission 89707) | Anaerobic biogas reactor microbial communites from Washington, USA - Biogas_R2 time_0 SIP DNA | ecosystem: Engineered > Bioreactor > Anaerobic > Unclassified | place: Washington, USA... | reverse complement strand
GGCTCGGGCGAGTATGCTGGAGCCTTCCTGCGCTTGGCGCTGGTGTCGGCCGTGCTCCTGGCGGCCATCATGGGGTTCTACCAACTTTCCGTCTCCCGGGGACTGGGGCCCCTGTGGCAGGGCGCTTTCATCCTGGCCTCGGCGCTGCTGCTGACGGTGGCCATATTCGCCCGGGCGGGAAGGACCAGCTCCGCGGTGCTCAGGGACCGCTCGCTTTGGCTTATGTACGTTTCCGCAGTGCCCATCCTCTTCACCCTGTGGTTCTTCGGGTTCTGGGCCCTGCTGGTGGTGTCGGAGTCCTCCGGGCTGGGCCTGACCGCCGCGGCGGCCTACGCCGCGCTCTTCGGGGCCGCGGGGGCCCTGGGCTACCCCCTGGGAGGCGTGCTCTGCGACCGGTTTCCCGGGACCAGGGGCAGGAAGCGCCTTTATTTCTTATGCTGCACGGCGGTGGCTCTGCTGGTGCTCCTGATGGTGCCGGTCACCGGGAGCGGGGAGCTGGCTCCCCTGGCCGTGCTGCTGTTCTCCATAGGGGTGCTCTTCGCGGCCATGCAGACCGTGCACATGACCCTGACCTCCGACCTATCACCGCCGGAGATGCGGGGGCAGGCCTTCGGAATGTGGAACCTGGTGGCTGAGGTCGGGGCGGTGATCTCCCCGCTGGTCTGCGGCTGGCTCAGGGACCTTACCGGGGAATGGGCCCCGGCCATGCTCCTTACCGCCTCCCTGCTCGCGGCGAGCGCTGCCCTGGTTATGATGGTGCCAAAGGCTGTCCGATAATGAACACCCGTGGAGAACATTGTCCCTGGTCCGGCAGTTGAGATTAATATACTTGGTCGCTTCATCGCCGCAGATTCACATGGCAGCTCGCTCCAAGAAGGTTCGTGACAAGGTAGTGTTGGCCTACTCCGGCGGATTGGATACCTCCGTGGCCATCAGGTGGTTGCAGCAGAACTATGATCTGGATGTCATAGCCGTAAGCATCAACGTCGGACAGCCAGGGGACCTGCAGGAGGCGGTGGACCGGGCCATGAAGATCGGGGCCATCCAGGCCTACGCCTTCAACGCCACCGACGATTTTGTGAAGGACTACGTCGGACCGTCCCTGAAGGCCAACGCCATGTACATGGGCGCGTACCCATTGGCCACGGCCATAGCCCGCCCGCTGATAGCCAAGATCATGGTGGACATCGCCAGGAAGGAGGGCGCCAAGTACATAGCCCACGGATGCACCGCCAAGGGCAACGACCAGGTGCGCTTCGATGTGAGCATCGGGGCCCTGGCCCCGGAGATCAAGATCATCGCCCCCATGAGGGAATGGGTCATGACCCGTGAGGACGAGATCGAGTATGCCAGGGAGAACGACATCCCCATCAAGGTCAAGAAGGAGTGCCCTTACAGCACTGACGAGAACATCTGGGGACGCAGCTGCGAGTGCGGCATACTCGAGGATGCCATGGCCGAGCCCCCCATGGACGCCTACGAGTGGTCGGTGGACCCCGCGGAGGCCCCGGACCAGCCGGAGTACGTGGAGATCCATTTCCGCAAGGGACTGCCGGTCGGCCTCAACCGGAACAAGCGCATGCCCATGACCGAGATCGTCAAGCGTCTTAACGAGCTGGGCGGGAAGCACGGATACGGCCGGGTGGACCACATAGAGGACCGCCTGGTGGGCATCAAGTCCCGCGAGATATACGAGTGCCCGGCCGCGCTCATCCTCATCAACGCCCACCGGGACCTGGAGAAGATGGTCCTGACCAAGGACGCGTTCAGCTTCAAGCGCTCGGTGGAGCAGCGCTACTCCGAGCTGTGCTACGACGGACTGTGGTTCTCCCCGCTCAAGGAGGCGCTGGACGCCTTCATCGACAAGACCCAGGAGAACGTGGACGGCACCGTAAGGGTGAAGCTCTTCAAGGGCAATGCCACGGTGGTGGGCCGGTCCTCGCCGCACTCACTGTACGACACGGGGCTGGCCACCTACGCGGAGGGCGATCACTTCGACCACAGGTCCGCCGAGGGCTTCATCTACGTGTGGGGACTGCCGCTGCGCAGCGTGGCCAAGGCCCAGAACAAAAAGTGATCTGGATGTCCGAGAAGCAGCTGTGGTCCGGTCGATTCGCCGAGGGTCCCAGCCAGATGACCCTGTCCTTCACCTCCTCGCTGGCGGTGGACAGCATGCTGGCCTGGTACGACATAGCCGGTTCCCTGGCCCACGCCCGCATGCTTGGCAGCGCGGGGATAGTGGACCGTGAGGAGTCCGAACGCATGGTCCAGGGGCTGAGGCAGCTTCTCATTGAACATGAGGAGGGCCGGCTGACCATGTCCCCCGAGCTGGAGGATGTGCACACCAATGTGGAGCATCTCCTCACCGAGATGATAGGGGACGCGGGGAAGAGGCTGCACACCGCGCGCAGCCGCAACGACCAGGTCTCCACCGACTTCCGCATGTTCGTTCGCGACGCCATACTGGACGCGGTGACGCTGCTCATCGACGTGCAGGAGGAGCTGATCAGGCGGGCAGAGGAGGAGAGGAGCACCATCATGCCCGGCTTCACCCACCTGCAGCACGCCCAGCCGGTGAGCCTTGGGTTCCATCTCATGGCCCACGTTTTCCGTTTGCAGCGCGACGCGGAGCGCTTCCTTGACGCCTACAAGCGCCTGAACCAGTGCCCGCTGGGAGCTGGGGCGCTGGCCGGCACCGGCCATGCCATAGACCGGGAGATGACCGCGGCCCTTCTGGGCTTCGACCGACCCACCGACAACGCCATGGACACCGTCAGCGATCGCGATTTCGCCCTGGAGTTCGCATTCGATTGCGCCCAGACCATGATCCACCTTAGCGGAATGGGTGAGGAACTGGTGCTCTGGACCTCCCCCGAGTTCCGCTTCGCGGAGATGTCCGACGCCTTCGCCACCGGCAGCTCCATCATGCCCCAGAAGAAGAACCCCGACGTCGCTGAGCTGGTGCGCGGCCGCAGCTCACTGGCCGTGGGCAACCTGGTGCAGCTCCTGACCCTGATGAAGGGGCTGCCCATGAGCTACAACCGGGACATGCAGGAGGACAAGGCCTCGGCCATGTCCAGCTATCAGACCATGATCTCCTGCCTGCACATGGTGGGACCGATGTACGCCTCCCTGGCCTTCGACCGGGAACGCATGGCCGCTGCCTGCGCCGACGGCTTCCTGAACGCCACGGACCTGGCCGACCACCTGGTGAAGAAGGGGATGCCCTTCCGCCAGGCCCACGAGGTGGTGGGGGCGGCGGTGCAGCATTGCGTGAAGGAGGGGAAGCGCCTGGAATCCCTGAGCGCGGAGGAGCTGAAGGGATTCTCCGACCTGTTGGACGAGGGATCGCTGGAGTATATCAGCCTGGAGAACTGCCTGAGGCGGCGCACCTCCTCTGGAGGGACGGCCCCGGAAAGGGTGGACGATCAGATATCCCAGGCCCGCAAGGTCCTGGAGGCCCATCGCGCGGGATGCGAGGGGGAGAAGGAACGTTTGGAAATGGTTTGGACCCAGCTCAGGAAATGAACCTTCAGCCGTCCAGGCAGGAGAGGGCGTTCCACTCCAGCTCGTGGTCCAGACCGTTGCGGGTGAGCAGCTTGCTGATCTTTTCCGTCACCCGCACCACCTCCCCGCTCTTGGAGGATCCCTTCACGTAGAACTCCTTGCGGTTGGTGGGGAACATGAGGCGCATGCGCCCCTTGCGGTTGTAACCCTCGGGCTTGCGGTTGGCCTGCAGCTCCACCAGGTTCAGGTGGATGAACATCTGCATGATCTCAGGGTCCTCGGGGACCTGGTCGGTCTCCTCCAAGAACATCTTGAGCACCTCGGGGAAGACCTCGGCGATATCCTCGTAATCGATGCGGTCGTTCAGCACCAGGTGCCCGCTGCTCGCTTTCATTGGACTTTTCGATAAGAACTGGATTATTTATAATTATTCGACCCGAGCCGGCCGTGGAGCCCCGCCGGGCTGTCAAGATTATTAGGGTTCCCGTCATTACCTGATGTATGGCCGTGATCCTCACCATCGCCGGCTCCGACTCCGTGGGCGGGGCCGGGGTGGAAGCCGACCTGAAAGCCATCTCCTCCATGGGCGCCCATGGGGCGGTCGCCCTGACCGCCGTCACCGCTCAGAACACCTCCAGGGTCCGGGAGATCTTTCCCCTGCCCGCCGAGGAGGTCACCGCCCAGATCACCGCGGTGATGGAGGACGCCTGCGTCTCCGCGGTCAAGACCGGGATGCTGCATTCGGCCAAGACCGCCCGGGCCGTGGCCTCCCTGCTCGCTGATCTGGACATCCCCCTGGTGGTGGACCCTGTGCTCTTCGCCGGAGTGGGCGCCGCCCTGCACCGTGAGGGACTGGTGGAGGCCCTTCGGAAGGACCTGTTCCCCCTGGCCACGGTGGTCACCCCCAACCGGGAGGAGGCGGAGACCCTCAGCGGAATGACCATAACGGACGGCGGGAGCATGGACCGGGCCGGGGAGGCCATCCTGGACCTGGGGCCCCGGGCGGTGCTGCTGAAGGGCGGGCATCTGCAGGGCGAGATGGCCGTGGACACCCTCTACACCGAGGAGGGCTCCCTGGAGCTGGCCTCCCCCCGATTGGACCGCAAGGTGCATGGGGCGGGATGCACGCTCGCCTCCCTCATCGCCACCGGGCTCGGCCTGGGGCTGGACGAGCGGGAGGCGGTGAAGGAGGCCAAACGGCGCATCTACGACTCCATCGCCATGGCCCTTCCGGTGGGGAAGGGGCTTCTCTGCATCAACCCCCTGGCCACGCTGTACAAGGAGGCCATGGGCCTGAGGATGGTCGAGGAGGTCCGCTCGGCGGTGGAGGTATTGGAGAATCGCTCTCCTCCGGAGCTGGTCCCCGAGGTGGGAATGAATGTGGCCTACGCCCTGCCCTATCCCCAGGGCTACCGTGAGGTGTGCGGCGTCCAGGGGCGCCTGGTGCGCGCCGGGGACCGCGTTCGCATGGCCGGAGAGGTGCGCTTCGGAGGCAGCCGGCACATCGCCAGGGTGGTCATGTCCGCCATGGCCGCGGACCCCACCATGCGCTGCGCCATGAACCTGCGCTTCAGCGAGGAGAACGTCAGGAGGCTGGAGGAGAGCGGCCTCCGCGTGGGTTCCTTCGAACGATCAGAGGAGCCGGAGATGGTGTCCTCCATGGAGTGGGGCACCACGCAGGCTATAAGGAAGTGCGGCGATGTCCCGGACGTGATCTTCGATCGCGGGGGTGTGGGCAAGGAACCGATGATAAGGGTACTGGGGCGGGACCCGCGCGAGGTCCTGTCCAAGGCATCGGTGCTGTTCGGATGAGGGGTGGCCGTGAAGATAGCGATGTTCACCGATTCCTACCTGCCCACCCACGACGGGGTGGTGACCTCACTGCTCCTGACCAAGAGGGAGCTGGAGCGAATGGGCCATCAGGTCTACGTGTTCGCGCCGAAGCCGGCTGATGCGTCCCAGGAGGAGGAGGGCGTGTACTATTTCCGCTCCATAGGCTTCTCCCAATATTCCGGGTACCGCATACCGTTATTCCCCACCAACAAGTGCGAGCTGCTCAGCAAGCTGGATGTCGATGTGATCCATGTGCACGGGCTGCTGTTCCAGGCGGTGCGCAGCATGCTGGCGGGAAGAGAGCTGAAACGGCCGGTGGTGCTCACCTTCCATACCATGGTCACCGAGGCCGCCCGCTTCTACAACTTCACCCCCTTTCCGGACTGGGTCATACAGATGGGGCTCTGGACCTATCTGCGGATACTTCTCCATCGCCCGGAGGTGGTGGTGGCCCCCACCAAGGCCATAAAGAACGAGATAAAGCGCTACGCCCCGCACGTTAAGCGGCTGGAGGTGGTGCCCACCGGTGTGGACCTGGACCGCTTCAACCCGGGCATCGACGGCTCGATGATAAGGGAGCGTTACGGGCTGCATGAGAGGAAGGTCATCCTCCACCTGGGGCGCATAGCCTGGGAGAAGAACATGGACCTGGTGGTCCGGGGGTTCGCCCTGCTCGCGTCGCAGGAGCCGGAGGCCCGGCTGCTCATCGTGGGCGAAGGTCCGGCCAAGGAGCACGTGCGGGAGCTGGCCGACGAGCTGGGAGTGGGGGAGAAGGTCATTTTCACCGGTTTCGTGCCTGACGAGGAGCTCCCGTTGTTCTACGCCGCCTGCGACGTGCTGACCCTGGCCAGCAAGTTCGAGACCCAGGGGCTGGTGGTGCTGGAGGCCATGGCCGTGGGCAAGCCGGTCTCGGGGATAAGGTTCCGGGCGGTGGCCGAGCTGATCCGGGAGGGCGAGAACGGGGAGCTGTTCGAGGAGACCCCGGCCAGCTGGTCCCAGGCCACCCTGCGGCTGCTGCGCGATACCGAGCGCTACCGCCATGGCGCCCTGGCCAAGGCCGCCGAGTTCTCCGCGGGGCAGTGGGCCACCAGGCTCCTGGACATATACAGGTACGCCATAGAGGCCAAGGCCGGGCGGGTCAACAACAAACCTTTTCTAAAGCTCTAGCCCTTCGCACCATTGATGTTCGGCATCGGCGAGGCCTTCTACGACCTTTTCTCACCCCTGGGCCTTGCCGGCTGGCTGATATGCGTCTTCCTGCTGTTCTACATCGACGCCATCATCCTGCCCACCCTCCCGGAGCTGTTCGTGGTCCTGTTCTTCATCGCCGGCCACGGGACCGTCCCGGACTGGGGGCTGTGGTCCCTGTTCGTGCTTACTATAGCGGCGGCCGAGATACTGGGCCTCACCACCCTCTATCTGGTGGTGCGCAGGCTGCGGGTCCCGAAGAAGATATCGTCGGCCATCGACCGCTACCGTCACTTCCTGCTGGTGTCGGACGAGCGCATGATATTGCTGAACCGGGTGGCCCCCATCCTGCCCTTCGTGGGGGCCTTCGTGGCCCTCAGCGGCTGGTCCTACCGCCGCTCCATCTTCTACCTGGTGCTGGGGGGCACCGTCAAGTACGGGCTGATCCTGGCGGCCAGCAGCTTCTTCCTTGCCTACTTCGAACGGGGCACCGCCACAACCGTGACCCTGGTGATGGTGGTGGCCATAGTCGTGATCAGCTTCGTGGTCTCCACCTACCGCAAGAAGAGGATGGCCAGGACGGCCTGATAAAAAAGGGATGGGAAGGAGCTTAGGAAGAGGCCATCTCCACGATCTCCTTCAGGGTTATGGTGAAGACCAGGGTCTTCCCCAGGAGCTCGGTGTTGTAGTTCCGCACGGCGGTGCCGTCGGCCTCGTCCACCATGGTGATGAAGAACGTTCCGATATCGTCCACGCCCTTCACCATGTCACTGTCGCCATCGGTGAGCTGGTGCACCAGGGTGACGGTGTTTGAGTTGCTGTCCACGTTGGTGACCAGAACGTCCCAACCCGCGCTGCCCTCCCCGAAGACATGGTATTCGCCTTGCACGGTCGGCGAGTTCATCACGGTGACCTTGTTGGCCATGGTGTCATGCTCCAGCACCTGGGCCGGCCAGCCGTACACCGGGTCGTAGACGGTGAGGCCCGCGGCGGGGGCCACGCCGTATTCCGCCTGGAAGGAGGCGGCGGTGAAGGTTCGCAGCAGGGGCTCGCTCTGCGCCAGGCTGAAGGTGACCAGCTTGCTGGGGTCCATGTCCCCGTAGGCCTGGTCCGGGGTCAGCACCACGGTCTTGGTCTCCCCGACCCTCATCCCGACCACCGCGGCATCGAAGCCGGAGATCATCTGCCCGCTGCCCACGGTGAAGGCCAGCGGCGTGTACGAGCTGTTGCTGCGAAGGTTGAACGATAGGGTCTTGGGATAGGCGGCGTCATTGGATGCCACGTAGTACAGGGAGGTGTCGAAGACCCGCCCGTCGTTGAGCTTACCGATGTAATCGACCTTGATCTGATCGCCGGCGACCACCACGGTCTTGGTGGATTCCTCGGACTGGCCTCCCTGATAGAGCAGGATGACCACCGTGCTGGCGCTGACCATAAGAACGGCGATCAAAACGATGAGAAGGACGTTGACGGCTCCCGCGGCGTCCCTGGACAACCTATCTGACCTCATAGCCATGCGATTCAGGCAAACCCTTTCCTAAATTTAAAGATTGCTTATTCAGGAAGGTGGCGGGAGACCATGCTGGCCCTGGCCATTCGGCCAGAATCGCTTATTTATATGGGTGGGTCATTACATAGACCACCCTATCAGGCGATAAGATGAGGACCCTCTACATACACGCCGATTTCATGGAGTTCGAGGTCAAGAAGCCCACCCCGTTGGCCGAGGCCATAACCGACCAGGAAAAGACTGGCAGGATGGACGAGGTGCTGGTGGCCTTCCTCACCGTGGAGAAGAAGGACCAGGAGCGGGTCGAGGCCGTGGCCTCGCAGGCCGCCTCGGACATCATGGAGACGGCCAAGAAGGTGGGGGCGGAAAGGATCATGCTGTATCCCTACGCCCACCTCAGCCCCGAGCTCTCCGACGCCGAGACCGGCAAGAGGACGCTCAGGGAGATGGAGCGGCTGATATCCGAGGAGGGGTGGCAGGTGCATCGCGCCCCCTTCGGATGGTACAAGGCCTTCAAGATAAGCTGCAAGGGGCATCCCCTCTCCGAGCTCTCTAGGGAGATCGAGGGAGAGGAGACCGCCGAGGCCCCCAAGGGGGAGGAGCGCTTCATAGTGCTGCTTCCGGACGGAAGCGAGGTGGACCCCCAGGACTTCAAGCAGGGAACCGAGTGCTTCCAGATAATGATGGCCAAGGAGGCGCTTAAGAAGGACTGGCCATCCACCGGCGAGGTCAAGTACACCCGCCTGTGCAAGAAGTTCGGCATCAACTGGGAGAGCATGAGCGACTCCGGGCACATGTGCTTCTCGCCCAAGGGCGCCCTGATGTTCGACCTGGTGGCCGACTACTCCTCGCGCATCGTGAATGACATTTCCCTTCCGGTTTACACCGTCCGCGGCACCAACATGTTCAGCCTGGACGAGGGGCCGGTGGCCGAGCACGCCAAGCTCTTCGGCGATCGACTCTACGTCATCAAGGGGGAGAAGCGCGACTTCGTCATGAGGTACGCCGCCTGCCACCAGCAGTTCGCCATGATGCGGCTCTGGAACATTAGCTACAAGACCCTGCCCTTCGGGGCCTTCGAGGTGGCCGACTCGTATCGCCTGGAGCAGTCCGGGGAGACCATGCTGTGCTTCCGCACCAGGCGGATGAACATGCCCGACCTGCACGTGGTGTGCAAGGACATCCCCGAGTCCGAGGACTGGTTCTCCAGGCTGGACGAGCGCATCTTCAAGGAGGCCAACGACCTGGGGCGGGACTATGAGATGCTGGTCAACTTCTCCTCCTGGAACGCCTACCAGCAGCACAAGGACATGCTCATGGAGATCGTGCGCAAGCACGATAAGCCCGCCCTGCTGCACTTCTACCCGGAGGGCATCAACTACTACTGGACCGTGAACATCGAATATCACATCCTGGACGATCTGAAGCGCGCCAGGGAGATAGGCACGGTTCAGATAGACGTGGGCAACGCCCAGCGCTTCGGCATCACCTACACGGACGAGGGAGGCAAGAAGGTCTTCCCGGTGATACTGCACACCGCGGTCATCGGCACGATCGAGCGTTACCTGTATATGCTGTTCGATACCGCGGTGCGCATGGAATCCCAGGGGAGGCTGGGCACCCTGCCCACCTGGGTCCTGCCGGAGCAGGTGCGCTTCATGAACGTCTCCGAGGCCCACCTGGAAAGGGCCAGGGAGCTGGCGGACAGGGTGCGCAAGGCCCAGATACGCGTCGGGCTGGACGACCGCTCCGAGACGGTGGGAAAGAAGGTCCGGGAGGCCAAGCAGGACTGGGTCGGCTACGCCATCGTGATCGGGGACAAGGAGATGGGCTCCGGAACCCTGACCGTGTACGATCGGGCGCAGAACAAGAACGTGGATATGACCGTGGACGAGCTGATCGCCAAGGTGCGCGGGGAGATCGGGGACATGCCCTTCCGCCCCATGTACCACCCCAGCGAGCTCAGCCGACGCGTGGACATGTGAGGTCGTAAAAGTGCGTATCGTGGAGGTAAACGCCTTCCAT
>Ga0123335_1009500_pt1 | contig 10065 bp, 10 predicted proteins | sample BiotimSIPDNA_2_FD_89707 | JGI IMG/M metagenome (GOLD analysis project Ga0123335, IMG submission 89707) | Anaerobic biogas reactor microbial communites from Washington, USA - Biogas_R2 time_0 SIP DNA | ecosystem: Engineered > Bioreactor > Anaerobic > Unclassified | place: Washington, USA... | reverse complement strand
CGGGGAATACTGGAGACTATTTCCCGGCGCCGCAATGAATTACAAAGGCCGCGCATAGCCAATGTTGACCTGTTGCTCATAGTAATGGCTCATAATCAACCTGCCCCCAGCCTGGTTCTGCTGGATCGTTTACTGATAAATGCCAGCTGTAAAGAATTGACCCCCTATATTATTCTCAACAAAATGGATCTGCCTGAAGATGAGAATGCCTCTATTATTACCTCATATTATCCCCGGAAAGGCTTTAACCTGATTAAGAGCTCAGTGCGTAATAATATTGGCATTGACAGTATAAGAGTAGCTATCGCCAACCGCATAGCCGTATTGGCTGGTCCCTCCGGTACCGGCAAATCCAGCTTGTTAAACCTGCTGGCAGAAGGGGTTGGCATTAAAACCCAGGATGTTAGTAAAAAAATCGGGCGTGGACGACATACCACCAGGCATGTTGAACTTTACCCTTTGCGTAATGGGGGTTTGATTGCCGACACGCCTGGTTTCGGCGTTTTAGACCCGCCAGATATGCAAAGCCGCGAACTGGCATACCATTTTCCTGAGTTTTATGATTTAAGTAACGAATGCAGGTTTGGTGATTGCTTGCATTATGGGGAAAAGGAATGTGCTGTAAAAGAAGCAGTTAAGGAGAACATTATAGCTGAATACAGATACCGTAACTATTTGACCATGTTGGAAGAATTGATTAAAAATGAGAGGTGCTATCGTTGATATTAATTGCTCCCTCTATCCTATCAGCCAACTTTGCTCGGTTGGGGGAAGACATTAAAATAGTAGAAAAAGCCGGCGCCGACTGGTTACATATTGATGTTATGGATGGGAATTTTGTTCCCAATATTACTATTGGCCCGCAGGTAGTGGCCGATATTCGCCTCGAAACAAAACTGCTGCTAGATGTACACCTGATGATAGAAAGGCCTCAGCTGATGATACCAGCTTTTGCAGAAGCTGGGGCTGATATAATAACGGTTCACCTGGAGGCTTGCACCCATTTAAACCGGGTGGTTAACCAGATAAAAGATATGGGCCTTAAGGCCGGAGTAGCTCTAAACCCGGCTACACCGGTAGGACTGCTGGAGGATATCATTGAAGAAATTGACCTCTTGTTGTTGATGACAGTTAATCCTGGATTTGGCGGACAGCAGTTTATACCCTCCAGTATAAAAAAGATTTATCGGGTACGGCAGATGCTTAAACAAATATCCCGATACATTTACCTGGAAGTTGATGGTGGAATAAACGCCGAAATAGCCAAAGATACGGTAAAAGCAGGGGCTAATGTACTGGTCGCCGGTTCCTATATTTTCAAGTCAGCTTCGCCAGAGGCTGCAGTTCAGAGCCTTAGAGTTATTAATACCGGTCTTGACCGGTAAAGATAGTAATGCTAATATTAAAAAAATGAAATAATTTAAGCTTTCTTCGGGGATGGGCGGAATTCCCTATCGGCGGTAAAGCCCGCAAGCCGTAAGGCAGGATCCGGTGTAACTCCGGGGCCGACAGTAATAGTCTGGATGGGAGGAGATAGCAATAGTTGGCTGTGCCTGTATACAGTCTACTAGTAGGTTGCGCCCATGACCCGATTTAATCGGGTTATTTTATTTTGTGGCTGGGAGTTATTTAATGAGAAGCAGTGAAGATGAAAAATATATGCTAAGAGCACTTGATTTAGCTGTCCGGGCGCAGGGAAGAACCAGTCCTAATCCTATGGTGGGGGCAGTGGTGGTCAAGGATAACCAGGTGCTGGGAGAAGGTTACCACAGGAAAGCAGGTACCCCCCATGCTGAAATCCATGCACTGGAGGCAGCAGGAGAAGCTGCCCGGGGCGCCACCCTTTATGTCAATCTAGAACCCTGCAGCCATTACGGCAGGACTCCCCCCTGTGCCGATGCCATAGTCCGGGCAGGAGTAAAAAGAGTAGTAATTGCTGGTCTGGACCCTAATCCTCGGGTATCCGGAAGGGGTTTAAAGATTTTACAGGATGCTGGTATAGAAACCCATACCGGGGTCTTGGAGCAGGAAGCACAGAAATTGAACCTGGCTTTCTTTAAATATATTCAAACGAAAACACCTCTGGTAAGCTTGAAAGTGGCCATGACCCTGGATGGTAAAATTGCTACCAGTACCGGAGATTCCCGGTGGATTAGCGGTGCAGCGTCGCGAAAATATGTACATCAGTTACGCAATGTTTATGATGCCATTATGGTGGGAATAGGCACGGTATTAAAAGATGATCCTATGCTTAACACCCGCCTGGAAGATGAGAATATCCGGGACCCCATCAGGGTGATAATTGATAATAATTTGGATTTACCCCGGTCCAGCAATATAGTTAAGACCGCCCGGCAGCAGAAAACCATAGTTTTTTGCGACCAGCAGGCTGATGATACCAGGCAGGAGTTTTTGGAAGATGCCGGTTGCATGGTAATTAGACTGGCAGGTGAGAACGATAAGTTGCCCCTGGAAGAAGTTTTACGGGTACTGGGGGAAATGGGGATTATGAGCTTGCTAGTGGAAGGCGGCGGGGAAATAAACGGTTACCTGATAGAAAGAGGTTTAATCGATAAAGTTTACTGGTTCATAGCCCCGAAAATCATAGGTGGCCGGGAAGCACCCACCCCTGTCGGGGGCAGGGGAATACAGTATCTTAAGGATGCCCTGCCGCTAAAGTCGATGGAAATACAACGCTTTAATGAGGACATAATGATTACCGGATACCTATAACAGTCGTCAGTCGTCGGACATCAGAAGTTGGAAATTAGAAATTAGGGATCGGAAATCGGGTGTGTCAGTGCGAACATAGGGCGAACATGGGGACTGTCCCTATTGTTTCGCCCGGAACCAAAAGAAACAGAGGGACTGTCCCCGTGTTCGCCCGGCCGAGCAGAGATGTAAGGTGCAAGGAATAAAGCGCGAAGCGCCTCACCCCTTACCTCTTACTCTAAACAGGTTATTAAAAAACAAGTACCAAGCAGAATCTAAATAAAACAAATGAATAGAGGGACAGAGTAAAATGTTTACCGGAATAATCGAATCAATGGGCAGGGTCCGGGGTATTAAACGAGGGGCCCAATCCTTTCAAATTGATATACAGGCAGAAGCCATCCTCGATGATGTCAAACTGGGAGACAGCATTGCGGTAAACGGGGTATGCCTTACCGTAACCAGTTACGATGCCCAGCATTTTATTGCCGATGTGATGCCCGAAACCATGGATAAAACCACCCTCAAACATCTTAAGCCAGATGAATATGTAAACCTTGAACGAGCCTTGCGGCTGGGCGACCGCCTGGGCGGACATATAGTACAGGGCCATGTCGATGCCGTGGGAATTATTAAGGCCAAAGAAAAACGGGATATTGCCTATGTTTATACCATAAAGGCACCCGGACCAGTCCTGCATTACACCGTACCCAAGGGTTCCATTACGGTTGATGGGGTAAGCCTGACCGTTATTAATGTATTACCTGATAGCTTTACCGTATCCCTAATACCCCATAGTGCCGATAAAACCATATTAGGTCGCAAGCAGGCAGGGGATTACGTTAACCTGGAGAGTGATATTCTGGGAAGATATATAGAAAAACTATTACAGACAGGTGGCGATAAGGAAACAAGTACTCTTAGCGTTTCATTTCTGGCTGAAAACGGATTCTTTTAAGGGAGGTATTGACTTTGTTTAATACTATCGAAGAAGCAATCAAAGATGTACAAGAAGGTAAAATGATTATCATAGTCGATGATGAGGACCGGGAGAACGAAGGAGATATCGTAGTAGCAGCAGAGAAAGCCAATTCCGATATTATTAACTTTATGGCTACCCATGCTAAAGGCCTCATATGTGTACCTATGACCGGGGATAGACTGGATGAGCTGGAAATTAAACCTATGGTCCAGGACAATACCGATAATCATGAAACCGCCTTTACCGTTTCGGTTGACTACAAGACCACCACTACCGGGATTTCGGCTTTTGAACGAGCAGAAACCGTAGCTGCTCTGATAAACCCCAACAGCCAACCCCAGGATTTTAGAAAGCCCGGACACATTTTCCCTTTAAGGTATAAAGAGGGAGGAGTTTTACGTCGCACCGGTCATACCGAAGGGTCCATCGACCTGGCCAAACTGGCCGGACTCTACCCGGCAGCAGTCATATGTGAAATAATGAATGATGATGGTACTATGGCCCGGGTTCCGGAACTGATTGAATTCGCCCAGAAGTATGATATGAAGATAATAACCATTGCCGACCTGATTGAATACCGGCGCCGTACTGAGAAACTGGTGGTAAGGGTTGATGATGCCAGGCTGCCCACTATGTATGGCGATTTTACGGCAGTTGCCTATGAATCGCTGCTGGACGGAAAGGGACACATTGCCCTGGTTAAAGGGGTATGGGAACCAGATGAACCGGTTCTGGTAAGAGTTCATTCCGAATGTTTGACCGGAGATGTTTTCGGTTCCAGCCGCTGTGATTGCGGTGAACAGCTGGCAGCGGCCCTGACTATGATTGAAAGGGAAGGCAAGGGCGTTTTACTCTACATGCGTCAGGAAGGACGAGGAATCGGCCTGGTTAATAAAATCAGGGCTTATAAACTTCAAGATAACGGGCGGGATACGGTGGAAGCCAATATTGAACTGGGATTTCCCGCCGACCTGCGTGATTATGGTATCGGAGCTCAGATTCTGGTAGATTTGGGTTTAAAGAAAATGCGGCTTATGACCAATAACCCCAAAAAAATCAGGGGACTGGAAGGATACGGTTTGGAGGTTGTAGAAAGGGTTGCCATTGAAATGGATTGTAAGGTAGAAAATCGGCGCTATTTAACAACCAAGAAAGAGAAGATGGGGCATTTGCTGGCCCATCTATAATAAAATTTTCGGAGGTGCAGCAGTTGAGCAAAACATATGAAGGCAAATTACTGGGGGATAATCAGAAAATAGCCATTATAGTATCCCGTTTTAACGAATTTATTACTAATAAACTGCTATCAGGCTGTCTGGATGCTTTAAGCAGGCATAATGTGAATCTGGATAATGTAGAAATAGCCTGGGTTCCCGGTGCTTTTGAAATGCCCCTGGTAGCTCAAAAAATGACTTCCCGGGGATATGATGCTGTCATTTGCCTGGGAGCAGTGATCCGCGGAGCTACTCCCCACTTTGAATATGTTTCTGCAGAAGTAACCAAAGGTATAGCCCAGGTAGGTTTAAACACAGGTGTGCCGGTAGTCTATGGGGTTATCACTGCAGATACCATCGAACAGGCTATAGAAAGAGCCGGGACCAAAGCCGGCAATAAGGGCGTAGACGCAGCCTTAACCGCCATCGAAATGGTGAACCTGCTCAGGCAACTGTAGAGTGGAGACTTTAAGGTATTAGTTATCTTGCAACATCGTCTTTTATGTAACTTGATTGGTTGTTTAGAGTGAGGAGTGAGGAGCGAACATGGGGACTGTCCCTGCTGTTTCCGCAAGGAACTCAAGGAAACAGAGGGACTGTCCCCGTGTACGCCCGGCTTAACGCAAAAACACACAAGAACCGTCCCCTTGTGCGGGATCCGACCTCCGTTTCGCCCGGCCGACCAGAGGCGTAAAATTAAAAAGAGCTGCTCTTGCGATTACAGAGCAGCTCTTTTTTATCGTTGTTTTTAGAAGGCCAGTACACAGGAAGGGTAATTATCTTTCAGGTACTCGGCGATTTCATCGCTCTGCAAAGCTTTACCCAGTTTTGCAATACTGGGATTATCTTTACCTTCCGGCCTTACCACCAGTACGTTGGCAAAAGGAGAGTCGCCTGGTTCTACAAACAGTGCGCTCATCGGGTCTAGTTTGGCATCCAGAGCATAGTTGGTATTAATGCAGCAGATAGCGGCGTCGTCCAGTACCCGGGGCAGGGTCGCAGCATCAGCCATTTTTATATCCAGTTCTTTGGGGTTCTCTATAATGTCCCGGGTGGTCGCAGTAACACCAGCCCCTTCTTTTAACTTAATTAGTCCGGCTGACTGCAGTACGGCCAGGGCACGTCCACTGTTGGTGGGATCGTTGGGAATACCTACCGTAGCCTTATCGGGTAGTTTGTCCAGCTTATCAATCTTTTTGGAATAAATCCGCATCGGTTCAGTATGAATTTTTACCGTCCAGACCAGATCGGATTTAGTTTCGGCATTGAAATCTTCAAGATAAGGTATGTGCTGGAAGAAGTTGGCGTCAATCTGTTCGTCTTTGAGCGCCGGATTAAGCTGGGCGTAGTCAGTAAATTCTTTAAGTACCAGGTCAACTCCCTCTTCTGCCAGTTTAGGTTTTACCATCTTCAGCATTTTCGTGTGGGGCTCACCGATAACGCCAACTACTAACTTGGTAGCAGGAGTCTTATCTGGGGTTCCTGCCTCCTTCTTATCATTGTCACCGCCGCAGCCTGCCGCCAGGCCCAGGGCCAGAATCAAACAGGCTATTAATATCAAAGATAATTTTTTCTTCACTTATTTACCTCCTTTTAGATACTATTTGGGTTGACCATCTAGTACCCAGCATCTGAATTAGCTGGACCAGTATTAAAAGCACAATAACGGTAATCCACATAACCCCGGTTTGGTAGCGCATATAACCATGATAATAAGCCAGGGTTCCCAATCCCCCCCCTCCTAATATTCCGGCCATGGCTGAATAACCAACCAGATTAATGGCAGTGATTGCTACTCCTAAAACAATAGATGGGACTGCTTCAGGAATTAAAACCTTGCGAATAATCTGCCAGGCATTGGCACCCATGGACAGAGCAGCTTCTATTAAACCCCAATCAATCTCTTTTATAGAGGTTTCAACCAGACGAGCCACAAATGGTATGGCAGCAATAGATAGAGGAACTATAGAGGCTACCGTACCGATAGATGTTCCTACTATTAAACGGGTAAAAGGTATAAGCAGTATAAGCAGGATTATAAAAGGTATGGAACGAAAGGCGTTGACTATACCACCTAACACCTCGTTTATCCGCTGGTTTTCCAGTATATGACCCTTTTCTGTGGTTACCAGAATTAGTGCCAGGGGTAGTCCCACAATATAGCTGACGGCAGTAGAGATAAACACCATATAAATAGTTTCCCAGGTAGCAAATAGTACGGCTCCGGGAATCCAGGCATTTTCACCCAGGGTAGAATTTAAAAAAGCATTAATATCAATAGCGGCAATTGCTTCAATCATTTTCCAGTACCTCGATTTCCAGGCCGTTTTCCCGCAGGAAATCCATAGCCTGATTTATCAGCTCCAGGGTTCCTATTAATTCTACCGTCAGGTTGCCAAAAGGCGTATCCTTTACCCGGTCTATATTACCATATAGGATATTGGCTTTCACATTATATTTCTGCAGCATAGTTGACATCAGAGGTTCTCCGGCGGAGGCCCCAATGAATGAAACCCGAATAAGGCGGCTTGCGGTGGAGCCATTCTTCACCACCGAACGATACAGAATCTCCTCGGGAATCTCCTTATTAATAATGGTGTTAATAAAACTGCGTGATGTAGGAGTGCCGGGATTAGAAAAAATACTTAAAACATCTCCTACTTCCACAATTCTACTATTATCTATAACTGCCACCCGGTCACAGGCGTCTTTTATAACATTCATATCATGGGTAATCAGCAATATAGTAAGCCCTAACTGGCGATTAATGTCTTTTAATAACTTCAAGATAGAACGGGTAGTCTGCGGGTCCAGGGCCGAAGTAGCCTCGTCTGATAATAAAAGCACCGGCTCGTTGGCCAGAGCTCGGGCAATTCCTACCCGCTGCTTTTGCCCACCGCTTAACTGTTCCGGGTAAACCCGGGCTTTATCCGATAATCCTACCAATTCCAGCAGCTCTCCCACTTTCTGACGGGCTTTTTTCTCCGGTACACCGGCAATTTCCAGGGGGAACATGACGTTGTCAAAAACCGTACGCGAAGACAGTAGGTTAAAATGTTGAAAAATCATGCCGATTTTTTGCCGTAGCTGGCGCAGTTCCTGTTTATTCATTAGAGTTACATCCTGGCCATTAATCAGGATATTACCCGTAGTAGGTTCTTCCAACATATTTATACAGCGTATCAGAGTGCTCTTACCCGCACCGCTAAGGCCGATAATGCCAAAAATCTCTCCCTGATTGACGGTAAGGCTAACATCTTTAAGGGCCATAACCTCCTGTTCGCCACCGCTATATATTTTGCTAAGATTATTAATTTGAATCAAATTGATAGGCCTCCCGGTTATATAACTTGTCCACTATTGTATTTCTCTTTGTACAATTATGCGGTTAACCCGCTGATTCTTTATTTTAAAGGTTATACTGTTACTGCGGTTTTCCCCATAAACTATATCGAAATCTTTGTCATTACCGGTATTCTTAATCAGGGTATAATCATTACCATAACCTTCTTCCACCAGGTTATAGGGGTCTCCCACCCTTACTCCTCTGGGACTGGCAGGTTCATTGCCATCTATGTGCATTTTAATCAGGATATTTTCATCTTCACTAAAGGTTAAGAGGCAATTATGCCGTTCAGGCCTGAATATAGTACTCATACCCAGGTCTTTACCCTGGGGATAAACAGATGAAACTTCATCCCAGGTAGATTTCCCCATAGTTAAAATACCATTACCGGTATCAACCTGATAATCCTGTTCCGAAAGTATAGTATCTTTTTCAGGAGTAATGATTTGTACCCGGGGACTGCGAGTGGATATATAAAAGCCAAAAGTAAAAACCAGAACAAGGATAATAGCCACATACATATTACCTTTTTTGTTCACCGCAATCCTTCTCCTTACGACTAAATTCCCCGAAATAATACGTTCTTTTCTATTTTAGTGCTTATAGCGGACACTTGCAATGAATGTTTACTTTCTCACCCATCTAATCTATCCTGATTCTAACTTTACGCTATTTTTCCCGATCAATCCTTGACAGCAATAATAAACGCATATATAATAATTCTTGCTGGAGCAATAACTTAATATTTGTGCGGTAGTGGCGGAATTGGCAGACGCGCTAGATTCAGGTTCTAGTAGTCGCAAGGCTGTGGAGGTTCAAGTCCTCTCTACCGCACCATAGCAAATGACAGGGAGTTAGACAACTCCCTTTTTTCCTATCTTTGATGTCTGGGCAATAGGGTGTAATCATGTTACAATACTGTATACTTTTATAGCAGGAGGGTGATGAAGGTGGCAAAGTATAAGTTAAATCGCAATGATGCTGTATTGATAGTTATTGATTTGCAAGAAAGATTGATGAATGCCATGAAGGACCGGGAGAAAGTGTACAAAAATACTAATCTCCTGCTCAGTACGGCAAAGGAATTTAATATCCCGGTAATACTAAGTGAACAATATCCACGTGGTCTGGGAGAAACAGTGGCGGTAATAAAAGAAAATCTACCAGCAGATTATATTTACGTGGATAAACAAAGTTTCTCCTTATGCGGTGCCGGTCTCTTTGAAAAACTTGCCAACATAGGGAAGAATACCGTAATTGTTTGCGGAAGTGAGACTCATGTTTGTGTTTTTCAAACGGTCAGAGATTTAGTGGAAGCCGGATATAATGTGCACCTGGTCCGGGATGCGGTCTGCTCCCGTTTTGATGAAAACTATGAAAACAGCCTGAGCTTAATGTCCGAACTGGGAGCGGTGGTAACCAATAGCGAAACTGTAGTATTCGATTTGCTGGTAACCGCAGGGACCAAAGAATTTAAAGCCATTTCACCTTTGATAAAATAGACTGGCAAATTCATCCCCAAAACCCCTATAATAAAATATAACACGGATGTTAAATAATACCGGTTTAATATTTTTAGGGGGAGATAAAATGGCATATGGGGATTGGTTACTGTTAAAACGAGAGGATAATATTGCTACCATAACACTGAATCATCCGGAAACTCTTAATTTGGTAAACTGGCAGCTGTTAGAAGAGTTGGATGAAATTCAGAACGTGATTGAAAAGGATGAATCAGTAAGGGCTATTATTATTAATGCTAATGGGGATCATTTTTCCGCAGGTATAGACCTTAAGATCCTGGAAAAAGT
>Ga0123335_1009497_pt1 | contig 10066 bp, 10 predicted proteins | sample BiotimSIPDNA_2_FD_89707 | JGI IMG/M metagenome (GOLD analysis project Ga0123335, IMG submission 89707) | Anaerobic biogas reactor microbial communites from Washington, USA - Biogas_R2 time_0 SIP DNA | ecosystem: Engineered > Bioreactor > Anaerobic > Unclassified | place: Washington, USA... | reverse complement strand
TCATCGATCCGGGTAAATGAAGATGGTACGCAATACGAAAGCTCTGAACAGGTCATTGGCTCTACCCGCATGCATCCACCAGAAATCATCTTTGAAGATAAGATGAGTCTCCACCTTGGAGATCTTTCAATCGAACTGGAGCATCATCCTGGTTCCAACCAGGCAGGAATCTGGGCAATCATTCCTGAGCGAAAGGTTGTTTTTGTCGGTGATAGTGTCGTTGTGGACCAACCTCCTTTTTTGGCATATGCGAATCTCGCAGTTTGGGAGCAGGATCTCAAAGAACTTACCTCCAGAAGGTTCAGTGGTTACCAGGTTATTTCTTCGAGGAGTGGTTTGGTTAACAAAGATCAGATTAAAACCATGGGCAAAAATATCGCATTTATCAAAAAAATCTTTGACAAGCTTTTGGAATCTGATGCTCCACTTGACGTATGGCAGGCAAAGATTCCTGCAATCTCCAGTCGGATGATTGAATTGGATCTATTCAACAGCGAGATTTTTTACAATCGCCTTCATTGGGGCATAACCACATACTACGAATTGTATAACCGGAAAAGAGGATAAAACATGGATGTTTGTTCGGGATACGAACCCCTGGTCGAGGCGACCCGGGGCGGTATCATTGAAAGTTTGCACCTGGGGGCATTGGCTGTTGTCGACACAGAAGGTAACTTGTTGGCTTCGTTTGGAAACCCCGATACGGTGACCTTTCCGCGCAGCTCTATGAAACCTTTTCAGGTATTGCCTTTTGTTGAACGAGATGGTCCAGAGCATTTTGGACTCAATGACGAGGAACTGGCGATCATGTGCGCTTCACACACCGGTACAGATGATCATGTTCGGGTGTTGAAGGGGCTCCACGAAAAGGTGGGGATAAGCCTCGACGATCTTCAATGCGGCGTTCATTGGCCAATCGATAAAGAAACTACCATTGCAATGCGCATGCGAAACGAACAGCCTGATTCATATCGACATAACTGTTCAGGTAAACACAGCGGCATGCTTGCCCATGCCAGGTTGCGCGATCTGAGTTTGGTTGACTACCTGGCTCCTGTCCATCCGGTGCAACAAAGCATCCGGGAAACTATTGCCGGGATGTGTGGAATCCACCGGGATGATCTGATTTATGGAATCGATGGCTGCAGCGCGCCGGTCTATGCAATGCCTTTGAGCAGTTTTGCCTGGGCAACCGCCCGACTTGTCGACCCGATAGACCTGGATAGCAAGCGGCAGCTTGCGTGCCAGAAAATTGTCCGTGCAATGAACGCTTACCCCGAGATGGTTTCCGGACCGGGTCAGGTTGACACTGTTTTCATGCAGGTGATGCAGGGAAAGGTGATTGCCAAGGGAGGTGCTGAAGGTTTTCAACTGCTGGGCATCAGACCCGGGGTTCTCGCTCCAAATTCTAAAGGGATTGGGATTTGCTTTAAAATTACTGATGGCGATACCAATCGACGTGCAACTCATTTAATTCTCGTCGAACTTTTGAAAATCTTTGGGTTCGGTAATGAAATGGACTCAGAGGCATTCGCTGCCTTTAATCAACCAGTCATCAGGAACTTTCGCGGTATTGAAGTAGGAAGATTACGCCTTGCCAGACCAATTAATTTCTTCACATAAAATGTCTTTGGAAAGAGAAGACCGTTTGCGGTCAGAAAAACTTGCAGAAGTGCACGAACGGCTGATGAAGGCTTTTGGCGAACCCCAATGGCATGAGCTGATGCCGGCTGTAGACGAGTTGGTCTGCACAATTCTCTCGCAAAACACTAACGATATAAACCGTGATAAGGCTTATCAGGCTCTTATAAAACGTTATCCCAGTTGGGAAGCTGTACGCGATGCAGACCCTGAAGAGCTACAATACATCATCCGAATTGCAGGATTGGCTCAGCAAAAAGGACCCAATATCCAGTCTGCATTGGAAGCGATCACTGCTGAACAAGGCAAGATCTCCCTGGAATGGCTCAAAACACTTGATGTTGAAGAAGCACGAAACTGGCTAACCCAGTTAAAGGGGGTGGGTCCCAAAACAGCGGCGATTGTGATGGTCTTTTCGCTGGGAATGCCAGCTTTTCCGGTCGATACTCATGTTTACCGTGTGACCGGAAGGATCGGACTGCGACCAGCAAAGATGAATGTCGAAAAGACACACACATACCTGGAAATGATCGGCGATCCAGCGGTTTTTGGACCGCTGCATCTAAATCTGATCACACTTGGACGCGAATATTGCCTGGCTCGTAAACCTAAATGTACCGGCTGTCCGGTAGTGGATATCTGCGACTATCCGGATAAAAACTTTGAACCTTAAGTTGATGAAAATAATTTTGGAAAACCCTTTTGCGGTTTCCCTGGTTTATCAATGGTCGTTCCCTGTAACTTTAATCTGAGGTCAATAACTCACCCTGAAGTGACCAGGGACCCGACCATGTAATCTTTACATCTCGTAACTCGCCAACCAGGTTCTGTTCACTTTCGACGAACACGAGCCTGTTGGTAGGAGTGCGTCCTCGCCATTTATTCTTTGACCAAGATTCAAACAAAACCGGTTGAATTTGCCCGTAAAATTTCTGGTTTATCTGACCTACAACAACTTTTTGCAGGTCTTCCAACAACCGAAACCGACGCATTTTTTCTTCTGAAGGAACATTATCAGCTAACAAAGTTGATGAATAAGTGTTAGGTCTTGGAGAATAACGCGCAAGGTGGGCAACATCGATTTTCAGGTCTTCCAACAGACGATAAGTCTGATCAAAGGCAGCTTCTGTTTCTCCTGGAAAACCAACAATGATGTCCGTACCGATTGAAACCCCTGGAATATGATCCCTGATACGGGCGATTAAATCTCTATAATCCTGGTTGGTGTAACCACGGCGCATAGTGCGCAGCACTTCATCATCACCTGCCTGGACGGGAACTTCAATATGCGGCATCACCTTGGGAAGTTCTGCAACTGCGCTGATCAGTTCATCGGTCATCCAATTGGGATGCGAGGTAAGAAAGCGGATGCGTTCCAAACCACCAATTTCCGACATTTCACGCAGTAATTGTGGAAGGTGCATTTCTCCTGGCAAATCGAGACCATATCTGTCGACAATCTGACCAAGTAAAACCAATTCTTTTGCCCCGTGATCGACCATAACTCTGGCTTCATTAAGGATCTTGCCAGATTCCCGGCTGCGTTCTCTGCCCCTGCGATTGGGGATAACGCAATAGGTGCAATTGTGTGAACAGCCTAATACAATCGGCAGATTCTCGGACACTGTGTGTTCAGCTTCGGTGGTCACCCCAAATTCTGCATCCAAAACTTCGTCTACCTGCCTGCGCCATTCCTCTGAGTCTGAGTGGCTGAAACGCTCTCCCAAAAAGCGCAAAAAGGGTTCAGGATCTGATGGACCAGCGAAAATATCCACCCAGGGATAGCGCTTTTCCATCGCCTGGTTGCCTTTTATGCCAACAAGGCAGCCCATCAGACCGATAATCAGTTCGGGGTTTGTTTGTTTGAGCGGTTTTAGTGAATTAAGTCGCCCAAGAGCACGGTCTTCAGCGCTTTGGCGCACAACACAAGTGTTTAATATGATTAGTCCAGCTTCAGCTGGGTTGTCAGTGACCTGAATATCCAGACTTTCAAGCGCACGGGAAAGACGGTCACTATCTGCCACATTCATTTGGCAGCCTTCAGTCCAAATGTGATATTTCATAGGGCGCAATTATACCGTAGCATTCCTGGTTGAAAATAGTATCGGAAAGGTTGACCCTCAAAAAAACTATTCAAGCCGGGATATTATGACTAATTTGTTTCAAAAAAACTATGGAACCTGATATAATCATTTTTACAACTACAGGAGAGAGAAAAAGATGGATTTCACAATTACTGATTACAAACGATGTAATGTCATTAAAGGTGTAGGTCGGATCGATAGTGCTACCGCGCCTGATCTGGAGAAGACTCTGATGGATCTGGTCGAGGAAAAGAAAACCATTATCCTGGACATGAGTGAGATCAGTTTTGTCTCCAGTTCCGGTTGGTGGGCGATTATCCGTGCGCTAAAAGAAATCGATAAAGTTGCTAATGGAAAATTGGTTCTTGCCGAACTAAATGATAATGTGCGGGATTCGATGGATCTGATTGGCATACTAAATTACTTCTCAACTTATGACAATCTGGTTGAGGCTATTGCCAGTATCTAATCTTCAATAATCAAAAAAAGCGGTCATAAAAGAAATGACCGCTTTTTATATTTAAACTCAACCAGCCTTACTTTATTTCAAGCTTGTAGGTTGCTTTCTCCCTGGTAACTGGAGTCGTGCCTGAGATCACAACAATCACGCTTTTGACACCTGATCCTATTTCTGCTTCTAATCTAAGCTCTTCGCCAGCCTCAACATAATAGTGTTCCACGATGATAGGGCTGCTGTTACGAATCACGCTGACAGCAAAAGTTTGAGGAAGCCGATTTTGTACCCTGGTGAAACCTTCCGCAGTCCACCCACCAGTATCGTTTTCGAGATCTGCAGAATATCCGATGGCAGCAATGGCAAAATCGTCAATCGCCATACCTTTGCCGTTGACTGCCGCATCAGTAACATAATCGAACTGCAGTGTCACACGCTGCCCGGCAAATTTGCTAAGATCCACCGATTCATCGATCCAGCCATGTGTCTGACCATTCCACCCGCAGCCATAGCTGTTGCCCGATGGGTTTTCTGAAGTGCAGTTTTTAGAGGGCAATATTTCCCAGCTTATTCCGTCAGTTGTGGCTGATATGTAAACATAATCGTAATCTTCTTCGATGTCGTACCAGGTTTTAAAAGTCAATTCAACGGGATCGCTGACCTTTGTCAGGTCGAATTCCTGGCTCAAACGCATATTCGATTCATCACCAGTGTTTGACCAAAAATAATATTCACCAGAACTGGGTTTTGAAAATGGCATCAAGCTTACGGCTTCACTTCCAGTGAAAGTCATCGTATAAGAACCGGGGCATTCCAATTCAAAATAATCAGCGCCAAATTGATGGACGTCGCTGTTGATTGTCGTCGGACAACTGTAATGAGTCTCAGTAGCATTCATGTAATAAGGTGAATAGCTCTGATAATCATAACGACCGTCAGCGATACCTGTATTTTGCAGCCAATTTGCAACTGCCCAGTCGGCGAAGACTTCGCTGCCGGTATAGGGAAGATTGGTAGTAGGATTGATAATATTTAACTCGTTCATTACAGCATCAATACTGGTAAACCCGTTCTCATCATGGCTAACTAACGCTTTGGTTGCGTCTTCACCAAATCTATCAAGGAAGTAGACCATAAACAGATAGCTGGCGCCATAATTGCCACTATTCGATCCGAGATCCCCTCCCCAGTCATTCAACTGCAAATCAGGATTACGCATGTAATCCCAATCGAAACCACCTGCATCCAGACCATTGACATGTTCAGCGAGCATTGAAAATCCTTCGTTAACCCAGGTTTCCTCGTTTTTATCCTGATACCAGTGAATCATGTGTTGGAATTCATGAGCAAGTGTTCCATAGGTGTAACTTTCATCCAGCTTGACAGTATCTGAGTTTAGCAGGAACATTTCGTGTGCATTTGAGTATGGGTGCGCGTCCGGATGGAGTTGATCTGCAGAAGAATAATAGCCCGCCAGGTTGCGACCCAATCCGCGGGCATAAAGCACATAAAAACGGGGATCTCCGTCCACACCAGGGTTCCATTCCATACCAAAAAACTCTCTGTTAGTTGGCACAATTTCCTGGTCGAAGGTGCTTGCGAGATCGTTCAGGTCACCCTTGTCAAAACTGACTCCATCCTGAATCCAGAAATACAAATTCTCTCCGACATACTGGAGTGTAGCCTGGATCTGAAAGTTTTCGTTGCTATCGGTATTCGTAACCCAAAACTCTTTCTTTGCACCAACTTCGTAGGGAGCATCCTCATCGATTAATTGAGAGGGCACATTCAGCTTACCAGCCAGTCGTTCTGCCAAATCAATAGGATCATTTATCGGAACAATCATCGCGTTCAGGCTGTCTAAAGTGTCCTGTGCTTCTGTCAATTGCTCGAAATCAAGGTTGATATTTTCAGGGTTTGGCGTGATTTCTGGTGTGGGTGTGATTCCAAAAATGTTGGTTATTGGATAATCTATGTCAACATTCTCTGCAGATCTGACAGCAGCTAAAACACCGAGAGCTGCGAGACAACAGCAGAGCAACATGACACAAAGAACCATGATAATGATCGTGGTGATAAGGATAGGACCGGTTTTTGAATTATTCATAAACAAACTCACTTTCTTGATCACATGATTATACATCCTGAAAAAAGACTGATTGATTTAGCGATATGCAATCGCTGCCTTGTTGAGAAGCTGATAACTGCCAGCTTCGTACGTCCTACGTTTCCCAATTAATATTATTCCATGATTTTTAATTCCGTACGGTCGGGTCCCAATCACGAACTCACAATGACCACTCAAATAGCCAGACCCGCCAAGCGCTCGAACATCCGAAATGCTTTGGAATCGGAACGGGATAAGTACTTCTGCCTGCGCTCCCAGCATCATGACCACGTTCCTTACGAAACGATCGCCTCGCCGGATTGGATTATGAATTGTGGGTGGGTTTTGCTGATTGGGGTAAAATTTTGGCAGATAAACATGAAATACAAATGTCGCTGCTTGGTTCGCTGGTTAATTGTCATTTTTATTTTCGCTATTTCCACTCTGTTTGTCAGTACATCGAACGTTCTTTCTGACAATTCAATCAATTCTTTGGAGAACCTCACCCGCTGGGACGAGTTTAACTTTGTTAGTTGGGAGATCAAATCGCTTTTTGAACGCTTTTCAGCAGCTACAATCTCAATTGAACACTATTTATCCGACGAACAACAGGCTGAATTGGTTTTGCGATACCTTGAACAAGTTGGAATTGTTGAGCGGCTTGAAACAGAGCTTGAAACTTCGAGTTTCGATCCTTCAATAGCGTTTGACCCAGAAGGACGTCAGCGCTCACAGGCAATCCTGGAGGAAGAAACTAAACGAATGCACAGCTATGGAAGGTTGGCAGAATCGATATTGCAAAACCAGACAGAACGCAGCCTGATTGAATTCGGGTTTGGCCTTGGTGGTCAGATATTCCCTCCGGTATTGTTCAAAATTAGTGATTTGCCACTTAATTTGATCATCTCGCCGCGCGACAAAATCGGGACGATTAAGACTTTTAGCCTCAACCCGGGGATGAACGCGGTTGAAAAGGACCAGCTCGAAAACCGCATTTATGAACAATTTGACCTCTCTGCTCTTGTCGAACCAGTTGGGGGTCTGGGAGCTTATCCGACAATGGTCATGCGCAGTCGCAACCTGGACTGGCTAACTGAAGTAGTCGCACATGAGTGGATTCACAACTATTTGACCTTCTATCCGCTTGGTATGCGCTATTTTCATAACAACGATCTGCGTACGATGAACGAAACCCTGGCAAACCTGGCTGGTAAAGAAATTGGACGCCGCACTATGATTAAGTATTATCCCCGACTGGTCAGGTTGTATTATTTTCCTGGTCGACAGGCAAGTACGGTACAGTTTGATGTAACAACGAAGCCTTTCATTTACCGACATGAAATGAGGGAAACCCGATATGTGGTCGATTATCTGTTGGCAGAAGGACAAATTGACCGTGCTGAAGCTTATATGGAAGCCCGACGCCAGTTTTTTTGGGAAAATGGCTATCACCTGCGCAAGATCAACCAGGCTTACTTTGCGTTTTATGGTTCCTACAATGATACCCCCGGAGGGGGAGCTGCAGGCAGCGATCCGATTGGCCCTGCTGTTCAATCCCTGCGTGCCAGGAGCACTAATCTGAAGCAATTCATAGACCAAATGAAATACTTAAAATCCTTTGATGAGCTCCAGGCTGAATTGCAATAGTTCAAAGCCTTATCAAAACAAGCCTTTTGACTTTTTTACTTTATAATCAATCAGACAGAGTGCAAGAGAACCATCTGGAGGAATTGAAAATGCAATTTGGCGAGATGCCCACTAACCCGTTGTTAATCGTAATTTCCGGTCCCTCTGGCATCGGTAAAGATGCCGTTGTTGGCTTGCTGCGCCAAACAAATTCGGATACCCACTTTGTGATCACAATGACCTCTCGTCTTCCGCGAGTTGATGAGGTGGAAGGCCGGGATTATTTCTTTGTAACCAGGGAAGAGTTTGAGCAAAAAATCGAAAATAACGACTTAATAGAATATGCCTGCGTATATTCAGACTATAAAGGTATCCCTAAAACCCAGGTTCGCGAAGCGTTTGCTTCGGGAAAAGACGTAATCATGCGTCTGGACGTCCAGGGTGCGATGACCATTCGCCGTTTATACCCTGAAGCAGTCTTGATTTTTCTGACTGCCAGTTCAGAAGGGGAGTGGATCCAACGCCTGATGGATAGGCGCAGTGAAACCCCCGAAGAACTGGATATCCGGCTGCTTGTCGCTGCTCAAGAATATGAAATGATCAGGGAATTCGATTATATGGTAGTTAACTCTGATCAACACCTCGACAAAACAATCGCCGATATCCAGGCGATCATCCGTGCGGAACACCTTAAAACCAATCCGCGAAAAGTAGAATTATGAGTGATTATCAACCTAACCAGGAAAGTCAATTTAATCAATATGGAACTCCACCTACCACCCCGGTTGTCCGGGGTCCGATGCGTACAAAATCAGTCCTGGTGTGGGTTATTCTCGTTCTAACAGTATTATTTTTCGTAGTTCAAACACTCTTCGAACAAACCACAGGAATCGACTTTCCGTTTTTATATCTCGGGAAAATCAACCAGGCCATTCTGGCTGGTCAGATTTGGCGATTGATTACACCGGTATTCCTGCATGGGAACATATTGCATCTGCTCTCGAACATGTATGCCTTGTATGTGCTCGGACGGAACAACGAAATGGTTAACGGACACCTGCGTTTTGGATTGCTTTATTTTCTGTCTGCATACGGTGGTAACGTGCTCTCTTTTGTCCTCGGAAATTACACTTCGCTGGGTGCGTCTACAGCTGTTTTTGGGCTGCTGGCAGCAGAAGCGGTGTTTATCTGGCAAAACAGAGCGTTTTTTGGCAACCAGGCAGGGCGCAGCCTCAGGAGTATTGTGATGGTGCTCATGCTGAACCTGATGATCGGATTGAGACCAGGAGGGGTGATTGATAACTGGGGTCATTTGGGAGGGTTGATTGCGGGTTTCTTCTTTTCCTACCTTGCTGGCGTGAAGTGGCAAATCGACCGGATCGATGGTGGTTATCCTGCTTTCATTGACCGGCGGGAGAAAAAAGAAATCACCATGGCAGTTGTACTGGTTTTCGTTGCCTTCGCGGCAATCGCCGCGATTCCATTCCTGCGATAAATCATGATGTCTTTTTTTAAACAGGTTATGAATGCAGACGCAGCTTTTTCGCTCAAGCTGGTTGTCGGTGATAGCAAAAAAAACTGGCAGTCCTTTCTCAAATTAATCGGTCACAGTTGTGATTCGTGGTATTGGCTGGTTGGGCTGGTCCTGTTTTGGGTTTTTACAAGAGGACAAGCCAGGCAAAATGCCTTTATGCTAGCATTTATTCTCGGTGTGCTGGCTGTCTTTGTGCTCGGGATCAAGTTTCTTATCCGCAGGCCCAGACCAGAAGGTGAGTGGGGGCAAATCTACCGGATAACCGATCCACATTCCTTTCCATCGGGTCACGCTGCCAGGGCGGTTGCAATTGCAGTATTTTTTGCTCAGTTTCAAATTACCTGGTTAACAATTATTGCCTGGATCTGGGCGATCATGGTCTGCTTTTCGCGGGTTGCCCTGAGATTACATTATTTATCTGATGTCTTCGCCGGGGGATTGATAGGAATTGCAGCCTATTACCTGGGTATGTGGTTTTTTCCCTGGCTTTTTAAAGCTTTGCCTTGGCTAAACTTTTTTATTCAATAAGAATTGATGCCTGGATTAAAAAAGGTGGGCATAAAACCCACCTTAGTCTTACGGAGGGAGCGTTATTAAGCCAGGATCAAACCACTTAGTGC
>Ga0123335_1009496_pt1 | contig 10066 bp, 4 predicted proteins | sample BiotimSIPDNA_2_FD_89707 | JGI IMG/M metagenome (GOLD analysis project Ga0123335, IMG submission 89707) | Anaerobic biogas reactor microbial communites from Washington, USA - Biogas_R2 time_0 SIP DNA | ecosystem: Engineered > Bioreactor > Anaerobic > Unclassified | place: Washington, USA... | reverse complement strand
CAGAGGCCTGGCTGTGCAAGCGAACCCCGTCGGCCGTCACGGTCGGCGGATGCAGCGTGTTGATTTGCCAGTACTTCTGAAAAGCCGGATTCGACGTTGTCATGTCGTCCAGCACGATGATGGTCGCCGGATGGCCAGGAGTGGAGATATTCAGGAAGCAGAATTGCCGCTGGTAATCGCTGATCTTGGCGGAATACGCCCCGACCAGGTTGACGGCATAGTAGCTGAACAGCGGCAGCTGCGTTGACGGCCCGAAGCTGCACGCGACCACCCGGCCGTTGTTAAAATTGGGATTAGTGCGAGCCTGCTCCGGCGTAAGTGGTGCCCCCCGCACGAAACGGGTTCCACCGTCATTGGCCTCGTACCACAGAAACTTCTCCTCCGGGTCAACCGCCAGCATCATGCTCTGGGCGATTGAGCGTTTGTTGAAGTTCATGTCAAAGCCTGTGCCGTAAAACAGGTATTGCGACAGCGGAGCCGCCAGCATTCCGCGGCAGTAAATCTGAAAAGCGCCGGCGTCGGCAAGCTGATGATTGCCAAAATGATACCCGCCGCCCTTGATTTCGGCCACTACGTCGCCGGCCATCAAGCCGAAATTCCACCCGGTTCGTGCAACCATGCCCCCGAGAATCGGCCCGAAATCTATCGTGAGTGGAAGCTGCCAGAGATCGTCGTCCGGCTCGATAGTAGGGTCATTGACGAGCAGGAAAAGCACCTGGTCGCGGTACAGGCCGCCCTGTCGCAGAAATTCGCCCTTGAGCAACCGGCTGCCGCTGTAGGCGTAGCACAGCAGAAAAGTCTGCTGCGCCTTCCAGTAGCCGGAAAAAGCGACGCAGTCGCCGTCGCGAAGCATGTCTCCGTCCGGCAGCCGCATGTAAAGCCAGTAGAGGGGGACATTCTTGATATTCGGATGAAAGACTTCCTGGCCTGACATGCGCTTGAACAGCCAGGCTGCGTGCATTTCGCAACCGAATCGATAGCTGCCATAGGTGATGCCCTGGTTGTGCCGCGGCGATTCATATTCAAAGCGGCGCATGGGCACGAGTTCCTCCAGGACTTTCCAAGCGCAATACTGGTACGGCAGCGGGTCTTCGTCATAGACGGCGATAGCCATCGAAAGAAGGTCGCGGTTAATCTGCATCTCATTGCCGTGGCCATTGACGATCGTCTGCTTGAAGGGCGGCCAGCCGCATTCCATGTCATCGGCCAAGCGCATCAAATGCTGATGGAGCAACTGGCGTTCAGGGTCGGAAATGATGTCATAGCACCAGTCATAGACCCTGGCGGCGGCGTAGATGGCGGCGCCGATTTCGCGGGTGATGTCCAGCTGGTTGCCGTATTCCACCCGGGGCAGATAATCCAGCATCAGCTGCACCGCTTCCCGGCCGACCTTCCGTTCTCCGGTCATAAGATAATAAAAAGCCTTGTTCGCGGCCGCGTCTTCGAGCTTCGTGTTATGGGTGAGTTCGCGGTTCGGCGCAAACGTGAAGACGAACGGCTCTATGGCCTGCTTGCTGACCCTCTCCCAGGCGGCGGCATGCTCCGGATGAGTCAGGTTGGCCTTGATTTGCGGCAGCGTGTCCGGCGTCACCCAGAGGCGCGGGTGCCCCTTGGGCGGCAGCACGGTCGGCTGGTAGTTCACGACTGCCTCCGGAACCGGCGGCGGGCGGTAAGTCGTCACCTCCATCCTATCCAGGCGGAGGCCGCGCGGGAGCCAGACCTTCAGCTGCTGAACCTCACCGTTCAGCGTGAATTTGCCAAGAGTCCTGCGATAAAGCTTTGACTCGGTCAAGGGGAGATATGCGACGCGCCGCGTCGGCCGCTGGTCGTCAATCTGAAGCTTGAGGAACAGGGACTGATGCTTGCTGCGGGCTTTGCGCATCAGCTTCAGGCCATGCTCGTCAACATCCGCTCTGCTGCTCAGTAAAAAACGGCTTGGGCGCTCGGCCTGAATGACAAAGGTGAGGTCGGGGGGCGATTCCCGGTCCAGGCTGTTTTTCTCCTCAACTCCCGGCGCCAGAGTGACGCCCTGGCGGTTTTTCCCAACCGGAATTGCTGTGACCTCGGCACGATCCGATGACAACGTCGCCTGCTCGGCCTCCAGCAACACAAGCTTGTCAACCGGAATTATGACCGGCTGAGCCGACAGCATGGCGACCGAAGACAAGGCAAAAAACAGCATGGCGATTTTCATGGCAAACGTTCTTTCACATTCACTGGTTCGGGTAATGTACAAATAGATTGCGGACACCAGCCCACGTCATGTTTTTCGACGTTCATCGCCGCTGTTAGGGTGGTCAGAACGGCCGTCACAATTCCATATAGTAGGTCACGCTCGTCAACTTGCGATTGAATCCGGCTCTCTCGTAGGCGCGTCGCGCCGGGGCATGGGCGTCGTCAAGACCGGTGATCACGCGGGCTGCTTGCATGCCGCGCTTGCGGAAAATCTCAAAGACGGCCTGGTACATTTGCTGGCCAATGCCCTTCAAGTCACATTCAGGGTCACGGGCGTTATTGCCGATCGTCCCGATTTTCTTCTCATTGTCGGTCGTAAAGCAGATGAAGCCCACCACCTTCCCGTCTTCTTCGCAGACCAGGATATCCCCTGGCGCATTTTCCGTTTTCCGCCGGACTTCCTCGCCCTTGCTCCTGCTATCCCCGGCCGAACCGACCAGCAAGTCGGAGATTTTGTCTCCCAAAGCGTTCCTGGACATCCGTCGAATCGGCGCCCACGCCCGGTTAGCGATATCTATGATCACTTCACGGTCGCTGTCGCAAAAAGCCCTGATCATGATGACGTTCCTTTCTTTTAGGTTTATAATGACTGCCTCGGCCAATGTCACGGCTGGGAAAGCGATGAATATGCATCCTTCCAGGCAATTATCGCCCAATGTTCGCAACCGCTCATTTCCGGCTCGACCATGATCAGGTCGCGACTGCGTAAAGGCTGGCCGCAAGTGACCCTGCGCTCTGGAGCCGACCAGCCAGCTCCAGGCGCATGCGTCTTTTGCCTTATGGCTCGCGGCCGATCTCTTGTTGAGCCAGGGAGCGCTTTAGGTACTCGTCCCTGGTTTCGATCTCGAATTCGCGGATCATGTCCATGACCGATTTTTCCTCGTGCCAGGACGTGAGCATGAGGCAGCCGAGGCGGCCTGGATCAGTGATGGTGACGTGTCGCTGGTATTTGTCTTTCATGGCGCGGAGTTTTTTGAAGTTGTCGTCATAGTGCACCAGGCAGCAGTCGAGATTGACTTCGGCGCACACGTACGGCGTGTCGCTGGTGCTGGCGGCCACCAGTTCGCCGAGCGGATTGATGATCGTGCATGGGTCGCCGCAGCCCATGGCGCCGACGAAATGAGCCTGGCAGGAGTATGCCCAGTAGTTCTGCATCAAGCCGCCATGATACATGGAGCTGAAGACCAGCAGGTCTGGACGTTTTTCCTCGTATTGCTTCCGGAGTTGCTCGAAATGGAGGTCAAAGCAGATGGCGCAGCCGATTGTCCCGATGTCCGTTTTGATCAGCGGGGCGTCTTTGCCGGCTAGGATGCCGTGGACAGTGTTTTCTGCGACGACCAGGTGATTCTTGTTGTAGACGCCGACAACCTCGCCTTTGCGGTCGATGATTTGGGTGGAGTTGCGCCACGTCCCATCCGGCATTTCCCGGCAGGCGGAATAAGCCACCAGGCAGTTGTTGTCGCGGGCTATCTTGGACCAGAAGTCGCGGACTTGGTTCTGGCGGACGCGGTAGTACTCCTGGCGTTGTTGCGGAGCTGGGATGTTCATGAAACGGTCGCTGGCTTCGGGGGTGACGATCAGGTCGGGATGATCGGGCAGAACCCGCGCCACTTGCCCTCCCCAAAAAGCAATCATCTTATCGACGCCTTTTTGGTAAGGCTCGCTGAGGTCATGCTGGATGCGGCTTGAAAAACTTTTGAGACTGGCAATCGTGCAGAGACGTGACATGCGTTCCTCCGCGTGAATTAGGTTGCTGGAAGAAGTCGGCGGCGAAGGAGAGCCTCCGACTGTAAAATCCACTTTTGACCCTGTTTCGCCTAAGTCTATTCAAGCGCCAGCGCCAGGAGTTCGCCCTTGGCAGAGCCGGCGAGCAATTGCCCTCCAACCCAGTCCAGCGTCAACACCGCTCCAGACAAGCGCCCGACCAGCTGCAAGTCGCCTTGCGCCGCTAGCCGGACAATGGCGCCGTCATGCAAGCCGAGGAAAAATTCCCCGTCGCCAACAGCCAGCGTACGCGGCCCGGACGGCAGCGTCAGCATCCGGAGCAATTTCAGCTGCTGGTCGAAAACGTACAGTTTTCCGTTGGCGGTGGCGACGGCGATTTCCGGCGTCCCGTCCTGATCCAGATCAACGATGGCGGCATTGCGCATGGTCGTGTCAAGCATGGCCGGACGATCATAACATGAATTGGTTACGGAGGCCGCCGTCTTGCCGGCGCCGAAGTTCACTTCGTTGAGCGCCTTGCCGTCGGCATCGCGCAATACCAGCCGGTTCTGCACGCCATTGAAAACGTTGGCCACCCGCAGTTCGTTCTGACCATTCCGGAAGAACAGCACGAACTGATGCATAACCTGGTTGTATCCGAAGGAACCGAGATAATCCCGCAAGCCATGACCCCAGCCCTGTTGCCGAACGGCAAGCTTTGGTGAAACGCGATGCAGAACGGGATCGCCGCTTACCAGGCGGCGAACGAGTACATCATGGCTGTCGGGTATCGGAATCAACTCTTCCAGCGGGCCGAACTGGACATAAACCCGTTTTTGCAACTGCCCCTGGCGGTCGAGCGCTTCCAGCGTACCGGCGCTGCCGATATAGAGCATTTCGCCGTGCGGCAAAATGCTCCGGATGCCCGGCGCTGCCGCTCTTTGATAATACGGTGGGAATCGTTGCATCTCCGGCGCCATTTCCGAGGTGAACGTCCAACGGGCTTCGCCCTTGGCGTCCCACCCATGCAACTTATCATCCCAACAGCCGGTCAGCAGCAGTCCGGCCTGCGGCCACCATGCGAGGCGGCCAATGGCACCGGAAACTTCGCGCTGCCAGAGAATCTGGCCATCGGCGAGGTTCACCACTCGCAGCGTCTTGTGTGAGGCAATCGCCGCCTTGTCGTCAAAAATACAGCTCACGCCGGCATAGGGGGCTACTTCCTGGCGCCAGCGAACCGGCAGCGGCACTGATGCCAACGGTGCCGTTACTGCAGGCGCCGGACGCGAAGCCAGCAGCTGCGCGGCCTGCTGTGTCGCCGCAGCATCGCCGTCACCCAATTGGCCGATATTTCCCGTCACCGTCAAGGTGGCGTCCGGTTCCCGCAGGACAAAGCCGTCCGCCGTCCAATTCCAGAGCGTCGGGCGTGGGGTCGCCAGTGCGGCGGCCTCGGCGCTCAGAGCTGCGCTTCTGGTCTCAAGCGGCGCACCGGGCCGGACGACGGACACCAGACGACGGACATCGCCCTTCTTCAGTGCGCCGGTATCCTGCTGCCAGGTTAAAATGTTCGGACCAATGCGGTCGACGCGCCCGCCGGCTTCCAATACTGCGAGGGCGTCAATCGAAGTGCTCAGCGTGTATTCCCGGGCATCGCCGGAGGCGTTGAGTTGCAGCCGGAAATCACCGTTCCCAGCGGGAGTCATGCTGTTGATGTAGGATTGCGAGACGAAGCGGTTGTCCAGGCGCGCTGAACCGAGATCGCGGACGGCTGTCACCGTGTCGGTGGCAAGCAGATATTCGCCGCGCTTGGCAAGCCAGGTGCGCTGCCAGTCAAAGCCGTTGAAGTCTTTCACGAACCCAGTCACCCAGCAGTACGGCCCGACGCTGCCCGACGCGATGATGTCGCTGCCGTATGGCTGCTCCAAATCAGCGAGATTGTCCCCAAACGGCGTCAGCGTATTTTCAAAGCCGCGCAGCACCGTCACCCCGGCCAGCGTAGCATTGACCAATGCGAAATTGTGCTGCGTCTCGCGGATGCCGTGGTCGTACTTGGTGTCGACCAGGAGGTAATCGCCGCTGCGGTCGGACGTGGAACGATAACTAAGATATTGCAGCTCGGTCTCCTGCGGCGCGTCGGGTTTGGCAGTACGGTAAAAATTCCATTTGCCGAGGTTTTCCCGAATGCTGTCGTGCGGATAAGCCGCAGCCGGCCAGAAGGATTGTCCGAGCCGAAATCCGTCGAGATCAAATACTTTTGTAGAGAACACTCCGGCGTTTTTCTTGTTCTGCACTATCTCGACCAGCGCCTGGTCCTGAGCGAGATACGCGCCGGTAAGCAAGGTCCACAAACTCGTAAAGCTGTGGTTGCCGTCGTCGTTGCCCGGCCCGAGGTCGGAGAGCAGCGATAGATTGCGGGCGTAATCGCGCAAGGCAGGATGATCCACATAGCGGTGTCCCTGCAACAGCGCGTAGTAGAATTGCAATTCCGTGCTGGTGCCCATCCAGAAAAGCGGGATATGTCCATTGATGATCGCCGTATAGAGCGGCTCCATGGCGTTCTTGCCTATGCGCAGCCCTTCGGCGGTGTCAAAAGAGGGATAATCTTTGTGGAGATAACGCGCCGCAGTGTAAGCAAGCAGCGCCTCCCAGCCGTAATGACGGTGGGGGCGCACGGGCTTGTATTCGTCGTAACGCCGGTAGGGACTGTGGTGGTCTTTGCGGGTCAGGCGGTAAACGAGCTGATCGTAAATTTTCTGCGTCACCTGTTGGCGCTCGGCATCGGTGAAGAGCGGATTCTCATCGACCATGTCCCAGTAGAGAAGCATGAAGGCGCCGCGATAGTGATAGACCTTGACAATCGGCTCGGCGTGGTCATGATATGATTCGTCGTCACGGGCGAAGAGTTCGTCCTTCGTGGCTTCGTCCTTGGGAAAAGCCAGGCGCATGAATTCATCCTTGTAGTAGGGATCGTTGGTGATGTAGAGCATGGCGAGGTTTTTCGCCAGCGAATTCCAGCCGAAGTACCCCTTGTTGCCGTAGCCGGCCGACTCCTCCCAGAGCGGAATATCCTTGACGTCGCGGGCGACTTCATAGTCGGGTGAAAGCGTGACATCCGAAAGGAATCCCAGCGTCAACTCGCCGTGCTTGCCGCCGGTCTTTTCCAAGTGTCCGATCAACTTGTCAACTGCTGCGGCGTCCCCGGTCGCATCGCTGCCTCCGGCGAGGATCACGTTGAACTTGTCGCCAAAGGGATTGTGAAGGCTGCGGACTTCGCTGCCGCCCTTGCCCGGGTAACGCGCATCAAGCAAGGCAAAATGCCGGTTGTAGAGATTGGATACGGTGCGATTGCGGTCGCGGTTGCCGATCAGGATCAGATTGCGGTCGAGTTCTTCGGCATTCTCATAAGCCGAATGCGGCAGCACCGGCAATTCGCTCCCGGCGAGCCGCTTGAGAGCTTCATTGAGCTTCGTGGCCAGAGCCGCGTCACCGACAATCGCCGCAGCCGGTTTCCCGTCGCGCACGAGTACTGTGGCGAGATTCCGATCCTTGACAATGATTTCCGCCTTGCCGAACTGGGAGGCGGGATCGGCTTTGCTCACGGCACACGGCGCGGCGACCAGCAGGACGCACCACAGCAAACACAGCGACATATTGGTTTTCATCACTCAACCTTGACTTGAGAGTACCGAGTTCACCTGTCGGTTATCCAGAATTTCCTGCTGTTAAGTAATCTACCATACCCAAAAAGGGAGTCAACCAGAATGCTTGTTAATATGCCGAGTTTTGTAATTAGGTCAGCGATTGATACTTGGAGTTCCGGCAAGCTACTGAGCTAGGCATACCCAGGGTAAGGCATTTTAGTGGACAGTGGACAATGGATGTTATTTATCAGCCTGATTGCAAAACATCAAATCCATGTTAATTTTTTCTTGCGCTTGAATCTTCAAAATCAGAAAAACTATGAGCTTCTCCCAAAACCATGCCCTGAAGGGCATCCCAGAACTGAGCGTCAAGACCTCGGCCGACCTAAACCTTCGCCTTGTCATAAGGCCGCGTCAACGCCGACGCGGCCTTCCCTGTTTCCTTCGCATGTCAACCGTTATCCACTCATTCAACCTATTCAACCCTTAGGAGCCCTCTCATGGCTGCATCATCCTCGGCTGCCCCGGTTTCAATCGTCCTGGTCGGCATTGGCGGCTATGGCAACACCGCTGTCGACGCCTTGCTGAAAAATCCGCTTAGGCAAGATTGGCAGCTGGTCGGTGTCGTCGATCCGGTGGCTGAGAAAGCCGCCGCCTACGCTGAACTGAAGAGCCTTGGACTGCCCTTTTACAACACTCTGGATGAGTTCTACCAGGTTGGCAAGGCCGATTTGGCCTTCATCTCGTCGCCCATTCAATTTCATGCTCCGCAGACCTGCACGGCCCTGGCGCATGGCACGAATGTGCTCTGTGAAAAACCGGCTTGCGCGACGATTCAGGAAGCTAGGCAGATGTCGGCTGCCCGCGATGCCGCAGGCCGTTTCGCCGCCATCGGCTACCAGTGGTCGTACGCCCAGGCCGTACTGGACTTAAAGGCCGACATCCAGGCCGGACGCCTCGGCCAGCCGCGGCGCCTGAAGACGATGTGGCTCTGGCCCCGTAACGACGCCTACTACGCCCGCAACAACTGGGCCGGCGCCCGCCAAAGCCCGCAGGGCGACTGGATTCTTGACAGCCCGGCCAGCAACGCCTGCGCACACTACCTGCACAATATGCTGTTTGTGCTGGGACGGTCAGGCCAGGCCGCCGCCGCCCAGCCGCGCTCGGTACAGGCGGAACTGTACCGCGCCAACCCCATCACAAGCTACGACACCGCAGCCATGCGCATCATGACCGACGATGACGTCGAAATCCTCTTCTACACGACCCATGCCGTGTCAAGAAACAGCGGACTCGAACTCATTTATGAATTCGATGAGGCCACGGCCACCTACAATACCAGCAAACACCTGGTCGTGCATTTCAACAACGGCACGGTCAAGGACTACGGCACGCCGGCTGGCCAGACCTACCTGAAATACCGGGACGCCATCGCTACGGTGCAGGGCGAAAAAACCATGGCGTGTACTATCGACTCCGCCACGCCGCACATCATCTGCATCAACGCCGCCGAAAATTCCGTCAACAACGAAATCGCCGAATTCCCTGCTGGCCTAGTCTACAAGATGGGCGTGCCCGGCAGTCAAGTCCGGGTGATGACCGGCCTGACTGAGCGCTTCACGAAGGCGTATCAGTCCAACATCCTGCCTGCCGAACTCGGCGCCTGCTCCTGGGCGCGTCTCGGAAAAATCGTGGACACAACCAGCTACGACGTCTTCTGCGGCTGAACTGCGCTGTGCGGCAATCACCCACTCAGAACATCTCACGGACTCTGACAGTTGAATCTACATTATTGTTAATGTGCGAGACCTGTGACAGGATTTCGCGCATTGCCTGAAGTTTTTCTGTCACGTTTTGGACTTTTCCAAGGCCGATGATGCATTTTCAAGGAGAAGGCCTGATTTTTTTGTATTTTTTGATTTTTTTAACAGCAAAAAAAGACGACAAATCCTCACACCGCCCTATTCTCCCCTGATGACAAGGTTATCGAGCCATGCTTGGGCATCTGACATGGCGGCGCCTGTAATCATATATTTGTCCCCGGTATTGCGAAAGCGAATGCGGCTTGGGCTTTTGAAGGCCGGATCATAGCGCCGCAGGAGTCGCATGTCAAGCGTCGCGATATGCCATTGGCCGTCGTTGACGAGTTCGCCGGCCTGGACGTTGGCGATGCCGTGCGTGTCGTGCCCTGGCGTGGTGCAGAGGAACAGCCAAGTCGCAGGCAAATCCGGCCGAGGATAGAGATTCACCGCGACGCCCCAGGGCGCTCCAGGCGTTATTTTATAGTCGAATTGCAGGATCGGGTAGAGGTCGACATCCCATTTCATAGGGCGGATCTGGATGCACAACGTTCCTTCCATGAGCCGTGCGGGTTCACGGTTGGCAAGCACTTTGGCGAGGCCGCCGAAGCGCCCGAGTTCGCCGGCATCACAGATGCCTGAAAAGGTCTCCAGCGGTTCAATTGCTGGGCAATGTCCAATCAAACT
>Ga0123335_1009495_pt1 | contig 10067 bp, 6 predicted proteins | sample BiotimSIPDNA_2_FD_89707 | JGI IMG/M metagenome (GOLD analysis project Ga0123335, IMG submission 89707) | Anaerobic biogas reactor microbial communites from Washington, USA - Biogas_R2 time_0 SIP DNA | ecosystem: Engineered > Bioreactor > Anaerobic > Unclassified | place: Washington, USA... | reverse complement strand
TATTTCATCAAACAAGGTTCTGCTGATGGAAGGACTGTTATCTGGATGTCGTCGCTGACCTCGTGGACACATTCTCCTTGGCTGGGAGTGGGTGTTGGAGGCTTTAGGCATGCTTGTGCGGAGGGAATAGCAGAGATGTGGAATGCCAATCCAGAGAATAGATTGTTCAACTCGGCGGGTGTGACTGACTATGCCTATAACGATTTGCTGAAGATTCTTGTGGAGCAAGGGCTGGCTGGTGCTGTTCTGTGTGTATCAGTGATGACAGTAGCCATGATTCGACTCTATCGTAGAAGCAAGCCTTTGTTTGCAGGAACATTGTCACTATTGGTGTTCTCCATGTTCTCTTATCCTTTTGAGTTGATGCCATATCGTGTGGTCATCATACTGATTGTTGCATGGAGTGAATCTGATCATGAGGAGGTAAGGCAAGGACGGATGCTCGGAAAACCGCAATGCTCTCTTGGAAGATGTTGGGCTATCTTTTACACTTGTGTGTTTATCATGATGAGTCTCTATATCAGCCATGAGACAGAGAGAAGGAAAGAGGTGGATAAGGACGTGGGACTTTTCTCTGGCATGCATCAGGAAGCATTCATCACAGATTATTACGAACTGCAGTCTGATGAACTTGACAATGCTCAGTTCCTGTTTGACTTTGCCAAGACTTTGAGGGAAAGCAAGCGTTATCAAGACAGTAATGCCATCCTGCAGAAAGGCGTGCAGGTCTCTGCTGATCCCATGTTCTATGTCATCATGGGCAACAACTATCGGGACGAGAAGCATTACGCCCTTGCAGAGGTGTCATACAAGAAGGCATTTGCCATCATGCCGAACAGATTATATCCTTTGTATCAGTTGATGCTGATGTATGAGGAGATGAATGAGGTGAAGAGGATGAAAGAGATGGCAAAAAGAGTAATAGAAACAAATCCTAAAGTAGAATCTCCTGCAACGAAGGAGATGAAGCGGAAGGCAAAAGAAAGAATATAACAAGAACGTTCTTGAACTTGCCCTTAACCCAACAAGGGCGGCTGACCAGACAGCATAACAGGAGCGGAATCCGAAAAGCTAACGAGTAGGAAATTTTTAATCTTTTATCAAATGAACAAAAAAGTAAAAAAACAATCGGTTTGACCTTTGTCGTAGGATGTATGGCAGGAGGATGTGCCCTTACATCTTCTTCCTTCTTGGGCAATGGTAATGTTGAGCCATTATTGATGGACAATGTTGAATCTTTTACATCATCAAGTGACTATCCATGCTCAAAGCTCCAAATTGAATTAATTTACTGTTGGCATACCAGTTATTATAGAAGGCAAAAAAAGACTGGTCAAAGAATAAGTACTGACCGATACTATGGTAATTATGAAAAAAAGAACCTTTTTATATCCATCAAAAGTGTATGATGATGCATTAAACTTTGGTTTCGTGAATTCACACGAGCATCCCGAATATTGTCATCGCCATGCTGAAACTGATTATTATCTAGGCAACGGTGTACTGTATCCAAAGTATGAAGGAGATAATTGTAAAGGTTGTGGATGGAAAGGTTAGCTCAGAATTGTGCCTGCAAATGAATTCAAAGGTGGAGAAAAAATCAATGATTATTAAAGATGGCATCAAGTAAATAAAAGAATCTTCATTTAGTTTGGTTGGTGATTCTCTATTCAAGAATCACCAACCAGATGAGAATTCAAAGAAAATGTGGAAATTATGAAAAATTTTTCATACGTAATAATAATATTAATAACATTTGCATGTACTGGCGGAAATGTCAATTCTTCTGATTTAACGTACACTTTACCTGATTCCGCTAGTATGGATACATATTACTTGGAAAATTATAAATATTTTCCCATAAAAAATAACAGCATACAAGGAGGAATCGTTGATGTAGCTACGAATCAAAATGAATGTTATGTTCTGGATAGAAATAACAATATTACTAAGATTAGCCTTACCGATGGAAGCATACTTTCAACGATGAACAGAATTGGTCATGCAAAAGGTGAACTCATCAGTCCTAAATGTATATGTGCAGATAATCAGTATCTTTATGTGTTTGACAATGGAAGGAGTAGTATTGAAGTGTTTGACAAAAATCTATCTTATATGAAAAGAATTCCAGCTGGCTCTTTTGTTTCCGAGATCTTGAAAATCGACAATGGATTCCTATGTTATAATCGATACGGTCAGGAAGTAAGTTATATGGATGATCATGGAAAGATTTTATACAGCAAACAACTAACAGAATCGTCAAATAGACAGATATCGTATGGATGTAAAGCAATGAAGGAATCTGCCGATCATCAAATTTATGTCAAAGGCGAATGTTCAGATTCCATATTCAAATGGAATGGTCGTACTATAGAGCCTTATTGCCATGTCATTTATAGTGAAAACTCAAAGAGAACGTCTGAAAACAAAGTATTTACTGTAGACTTTTTGCCATTAAACAACCGCATTGTAATTTGTTATTTAAGAGGAATATATTTTAACTACGTATTATGTTCCGGGAACAGTATTAAACATATAATGGCAAAAAACTTTTCTATACTCCAAGATGGAATGCAGGCAACACCCATATTGAAATTGATGAAATTGACGCTTGTGAACCATTTATTAATTTCACAAAACAACAAAAAAGATCTTCTGAATATCTCCTAATAAAATATGACATGAATTCTATAAAATGATGACGAACACTCCAAAATTTCAAATTGCGGCTCTTCTATTCATGGTATTCTTCTACCATGCGCATGCCCAACAGGTGACGCTTCCCGATGCTATCCGCATTGCACAGCAGAACTCTTTTGACGCCAAACTGGCAAGATACTCCTTTCTTGCAAGTTACTGGACGTATCGATCCTTCAAGGCAGAACAGTTGCCTTCCGTGAACCTGAATGGAGGCATAATGAACTTTGACCATTCCATCGTGGAGACCCGAAACTACGAGGATGGCAAGGTGAGGTATGTGGGCAACAACTCTCTGTCTAACAGTATGACACTCTCGCTGGACCAAAAGATAACTGCCACGGGTGGTACGGTGTCTCTCCAGTCTTATCTGTATCGATTGGATCAATTCACCTACAACGAGAAGACCTACAACTCCATTCCCATGAGAATCAGCTATACTCAACCGCTACGCTCATACAATTCCATGAAATGGGATAAAAAAATTGTCCCTATAGAGTATGAGATTGCGCAGAAGAATTATATGACCTCTATGCAAGACATTGCATTGAGGACTACGAGCCTGTTCTTCAGTGTGCTCACAGCTCAGTCTGACTATAAACAAAGTGTATCCACACTATCGGATCGTGAGGCTCTTTATGAGATGGCTCAACGACGCTTAGCACTGGGAACTACAACCAAGAGCGAGGTTCTCCAGATGGAGTTGTCGTTGCTCAATGCCCGTGTGGCAGTCAGCAGAAACCAGTTGTCGCTCAATGATGCCATGTATGACCTGTTCTCTTATCTGCGTGTCAGTGATTATTCCAATGCAGAGTTGCAAGCTCCGCTTGTCATACCAAACATGCTGGTAAGTGCCGATATGGTTTTACAGAAAGCCATTTCTAACTCCTCACATACTCGGGAGCAGAAACTTCAAATGCTGGAAGCGGAGAGAGCCCTGAGGCAGGCAAAGGCTAACAAGGGAATACAGATGACACTAAATGGTCAGGTAGGATTCACGCAGACAGGCAATAGTTTCAGTTCTGCCTATAGTCGTTTGAGAGACAACGAGATTGTGGGACTCACCCTATCACTTCCCATCTTTGACTGGGGAGTGAGCAAGGGACGCATCAAGATGGCACAGTCGCAGTTGGATGTGACAAGAACAAAGATAGAGCAGTCGCATCAAGACTATGTGGAAGAACTGAGAAGAAAGGTGATGCACTTCAACTCACAGCCCTCTCTCTGCAAGGATGCCATGAGAGCGCAGGAGATAGCGGAAGAGAGGTATGACATCACCCGAAGACGGTTTGAGACAGGAGCCATTTCTGTGACGGATCTCAACACGGCTCAACAGGAGATGGAATCTGCCAAGGCGCAATATATACTCCAACTACAGAGTTTTTGGACAGATTATTATCATCTGCAGAAATCAACATTATATGATTGGACCACGAACTCTGAGATGATGGTGGATTTTGAATCTTTGGTCAAACAACAATAATAAAACCACAATAGTATGAAAATAAATATGAATACGAGATTAGTGATAGTGGCCATGCTTGCATTAACTGCTGTTTCTTGCAAGAATGACAAGAAGGATGGCGAAGAGGAAGTTTTCTTTGCAGAGCAGGAACAAGCCATTGCGGAAGTGGATACCATATCCTTGACTATACAGACCTTTCCAAGGCAGATTCTTTGTAATGGGCGACTGGCTGCTATCCGCAAGGCAGAACTCATGTGTCCGAAGGGCGGAGACGTGCTTCAGAGCGTGAATGTGCAGAATGGACAACATGTGGTGACGGGTACATTGCTGGCTGTAGCAGAGACAAGAGACCGTTCTGTTGATTTAGACAAGGCGCACCATGATCTGGAGAGAGCCAAGGTGGAACTTCAGGACAAACTGATTGGTCTGGGATACGATGTCATCTCTTCTGACAACTGGAATACCATTGTTCCTGCGGATGTGCTGAAGCGTGCTGAGGTGACCTCTGGATATTATTCTGCCAAGTTCGCTCTTCAGTCAGCACAGACAGCCTTGTCTGACTGTAGGCTGACAGCCCCCTTCAGTGGTCGCATTGCCGACTTAGTGGCTCGTCCGCACCAACGAGGTGACAGGTTCTGCACGCTGATTGACGACTCGTATTTCGACGTGGAGTTCAAGGTGCTGGAAGCAGAACTGTCATTCATGCACAAGGGACAGGTGGTGAAGGTGACCCCTTTTGTTCATGAAGATGAAGCTTACGAAGGGACTGTGACCGAGATAAATCCAACCATAGATACAAAGGGACTGGTGAGCGTGAAGGCAAGAATTAAGAACACAGCAGATCGACTCATGGACGGCATGAACGTGAAAGTTGTGGTGGAAAACATGGTGCCGAACATGTTTGTTGTTCCCAAGGAGGCGGTGGTAGAGCGTGATGGCTATCATGTGGTATTCATGTATGACGAGAAGACCCATCGTGCCGTATGGACTTACGTGGATATTGCTTACAGCAACCTGACAAGTTTTGCCATCACAGGCTGTGAGAAGAAGGAAACGGAAATTCATGAAGGGCAGAAGGTCATCACCTCTGGCAATCTCAACTTGGCAGATGATACGGAAGTGACCATCGCAAGGGAAGAATAAACTCTTTCTTTCAAATTGTTTTAACATATTATAAAAAGCTATTTGTCAATGCTTAAACAACTTCTACATCGACCTATCGCAGTGACGATGGTGCTGATAGCCATCATGGCTGTCGGCATTCTGTCGCTCACTTATATTCCTGTCTCGCTCATGCCCGAGATAGACATACCACGCATCACTGTGCAGATGTCCAACCCCGGTGCATCCATTAGCGAGGTGGAGCAACAGTTAGTAACTCCTATGCGCAATCAACTCTCGCAGGTGTCGGGACTCAAAGACATAGAAACACAGTCTCGTCGTGATGCCGGAAGCATTGCATTGTCCTTTGAACCAGGCACAGACATGGATCTGCTCTTCATCGACGTGAATGAGAAAATAGATCGTGCCATGAACTTCATGCCAAAAGATGTGGAACGTCCAAAGGTAGTCAAAGCCAGTGCCATGGACATTCCTTCCTTTTACGTGGACATCAGTTCCAAGTCATCTGCATCAGACGCTGATGACAGCCAGATAGGAAGACTGTCCTCATTGGTTCGCAATGTGATTGTGAAGCGCATAGAGCAATTACCTCAGACTGCCATGGTGGACTTCAGCGGTACAGCAGGAACTGAGATTCAATGTGTGCCAGACATGAGCAGGCTTGAATCGTTAGGCATGACCACACATGACATAGAAACTGCCATCAGTGACAACAATATAGTATTGGGAGCACTGAGTGTGTCGAGCGGTATCTACAGATACAGCATCCATTTTGACTCACAGATTCTGAACAAGGAGGACATTGAAAACATCTATCTGCATCATGAAGGCAGAATGCTTCAATTGAAGGATGTGTGTGAGGTCAAGGAAGTGACGGCTGTGAGAAGCGGTATCGTACGCAGCGATGGCAAGGATGCCATTTCGCTGGCTGTCATCAAACAGAATGATGTTCAAATGGCAGACCTACAGGAAAGCATGGAAAACCTGCTTGTGGAACTGCGTAAGGACTATCCAGATGTCTGTTTCAACATGACGAGAGATCAGACACAACTGCTGACTTATTCCATGAGCAATCTTGAGTGGAATCTGCTGTTGGGTGCTTTCTTGGCTTGTCTGATTCTGTTTCTCTTTGACAGAGGGTGGCGCACACCGTTGCTCATCATCATTTCCATTCCTTTCTCACTCATATTGACATTGCTCAGTTTCTATGTGCTGGGCATCTCCCTCAATGTCATTTCCCTATCTGGACTGATATTGGGTGTGGGCATGATTGTGGACAATGCCATCATCGTCATTGACAATATCCAGCAGAGGGGAGATGCCGTGAGTGGCACTAAAGAGGTATTCATGCCAATGCTCAGTTCTGTTTTGACCACTTGTTCTGTCTTTATTCCTCTCATCTTCCTCAGCGGAACAGCGGGTGCACTTTTCTATGACCAGGCCATGGGAGTTACCATCGCTTTGTTTGCCTCACTTGCTGTTTCAGCAACCGTAGTTCCTGTGTACTATTATGCTCTGCACAAGAAATGGATGCAGAATGGGGTGAAGCGGACAAAACCTATTACCCAAACAGAAAAGACCTTAATGAAATACTATGAGAAAGGTATGCGATGGACACTTCGCCATGCAAAAACCTGCGTTACCCTTGCAATATCTGCCATTGCTCTTATTGTTGTGGTGTTCTCCTATGTAAAGAAGGAGAGAATGCCATCCATTGAGCATGAGGATGCACTGATGACAGTGGACTGGAATGCAGGCATCAGTACAGAGGAGAATGACCGCAGGGTGCAGGAAGTAATCAGCAAGGTACAAAAGAGTCTGGAGACTTCCACATCTGTGGCAGGTGTGCAGGAGTTTATCCTCTCACACACCAAAGACCTGACCAGTAGTGAGGCTGTAGTGTATATGAAAGCCAGAGACATGAAGAGTCTGGATTCTGTCCAGACTGCCATCATGGAATATGTAGGCAAGCATTATCCTAAAGCCAAAGTGGAGTTTGGCATCTCAGGCAACATATATGATGTCATTTTCCAGACTGACCAACCCAATTTGGAAATTCGGCTCCAGAAGAAGGAAGGAGGAAGACCCTCAACCAGTGAAGCCAGAGAATTTGTGGCTGAACTGCATAGAGATTTCCCAATGTTAGGCATTCAGCCTGTGGCAACAGAGGAAGACTTGCGCTACATAGCAAACCCTGAGCAATTGGCATTCTACCATGTGTCTTATCAGCAATTGTATGGAAGACTGAAGGAACTGGCGGGAAGCAATCGCATATATGAGATTGCCAATGGAGCGAAGAATGTACCGGTCATCATTGGACAGGACATGCGCGATGCCGAGACCATCTTGTCTAATAGTATCACCAACAATGAAGGGGTGAACATCCCTCTTTCCTATCTTGTGAATGTACAGAAAACGGAAAACTTCAAGAGGCTCTGTGCCAGCAACGAGGGCGAGTTCTACCCCATCATGGCAGAACATGCAACAGATCGACAGGTGGAGGAGGTCATGAGCCATCTGGAAAAGAAGTCCAAACTGGAAGCCTGCACGCTGAAACCAACCTTTCATGGAAGTTACTTCGATTCAAGAACGATGGTCAAAGAACTGACATTAATATTGATGGTGGCAGTGTTGCTACTCTACTTCATCATGGCAGCCCAGTTTGAGAGTCTGCTACAACCTGCCATCATCCTGACGGAGATTGTGGTGGATGTGAGTATTGTATTGCTGTTGCTTTGGGTCTGTGGAGAATCCCTTAATATCATGTCGATGATAGGTCTGATTGTGATGAGCGGTATTGTCATTAATGACTCCATCCTCAAGATTGACACCATCAACCGCCTATACAGATCAGGCATGCCATTGCTGAAGTCTGTTGTGTTGGCAGGACAAAGACGACTGAAGCCTATCGTCATGACTTCATTGACTACGATTTTGGCTTTGTTGCCCTTTATGCACAAGAGCGACATGGGTTCTGCCATCCAGTTCCCGCTCTCACTTACTCTCATTGTGGGCATGGTGACAGGCACATTGGTGAGTCTGTTCTTTGTTCCACTTGTTTACTACATTATATATAAAAGAATAAGAAAGAAAGCATGAAGCACTCATTCTCCATATTGCTGACGATGTGTATCCTGATGGTGGTCGGTGCAGCATTGATACCTAAATTGGATATTGCGGACAAACCTCTCCCCAGACAGGGAAAGACTTTGACTATTTCCTACAGTTGGTGGGGCACTGCTGCCAAGGTGATTGAGCAGAACGTGACCTCCAGAATTGAAGGACTGGTCTGTTCTGTGAAGGGCGTGGAGTCTGTCTCTTCTGAATCCAGATTTGGTTCAGGCACAGTGACGATTCATCTGAAGAAGGACGCATCTGTTTCAGGTGTCAAGTTTGAAATTTCTTCCATCCTTCGACAGATGAGAGACAAGTTCCCACAAGGAGTGTCCTACCCTGAACTTTCCGGTGGTGAGGTCACCTCAAGCAGAATCAAGGAAGAGAAGAATAGACCTTTGCTGTCTTACCAAATCAATGCAGACATGCCCGATCGTGAATACGCCAGTTGGTGGAGAAAAGCATGAAACTACAGTTGGAGAAGCTGGAGGATATTAACCGAGTGGAAGTGACAGGCGGAAATGACATTTACATGGAAATCTCATACGATGCAGAGCAACTGGCTTTGCATCAACTGACATCCTCTGACATAGCCAGTGCCATCAGCAACTATTTGGGGAAAGAAGACATCATTGGCGATGTCATTCATAAGGATAAAAAAGGAGAAAGAGAACGCATCACCTTGTCACTCATGATAGAGCCTGACATGAAAGGCTTTGAGACCATTCCCGTGAAAACCATTGGTGACAAGATTGTCTATCTGAACAACCTCGCCACTGTCACCTATAAGGAGAAAGATCCCTACAACTATTACAGGGTGAATGGCATGAACACGGTGTATATGAATGTGTATGCACAGGAGGACGCCAACATCAGAAGAACGGCTGGAGAGGTGAAGGATATGATTGAAAAAGCACAGGGCGAAACAGAGAATCAAGAAACAAAGGTCTCTCAACAGAAGAAACTAACCTACACCACCACATATGACCGTGCGGAAGAGCAACTGTCTGAATTCAACAAGTTGATTGTCCGAAGTGGTATGTCTCTGCTCATTCTGCTTCTGTTTGTATATTTCAGCAAGCGCAATGTGAAGTATCTCTTCATCATCGCATCAACCTTGTTGGCCAATATCCTGATTGCTGTCATCTTCTATTGGCTGCTGGGCATGAGGTTGCATCCTTTCTCAATAGCGGGTATCACGGTGTCGTTGGGACTAATCATTGACTCGACCATAGTGATGGTGGACCACTACAGTTATCATCACAATCATCAAGCGTTTCATGGCATACTGGGGGCAATGCTGACAACGATTGGTTCGTTGGTCATCATCTTCTGGCTGCCGGATTATCTAAAGAACGACCTCTATGACTTCTCCTGGATGGTAATGATCAACTTGGCAGTGGCTGTGCTGGTGTCTGCCCTGTTTGCTCCCGCCTTGGTCAGCAAACTTGGATACACCAGCATGCAGGCAGGAAAACCTCATCATCTGGCATTCATCACCAAATGGAATGGCTTTTACAAAAAGTATCTAAGCATCGCCTGGCATCGCATTTTCAGATGGCCACTATTGGTGCTGACGGCCGGTGCCTTTGCATGGTCGCTGTATCTCTTCATTGACACATTGGGCAGCAACACCTATAGTCCTCCAAGAGATGAGATGAAACTCAAC
>Ga0123335_1009494_pt1 | contig 10068 bp, 6 predicted proteins | sample BiotimSIPDNA_2_FD_89707 | JGI IMG/M metagenome (GOLD analysis project Ga0123335, IMG submission 89707) | Anaerobic biogas reactor microbial communites from Washington, USA - Biogas_R2 time_0 SIP DNA | ecosystem: Engineered > Bioreactor > Anaerobic > Unclassified | place: Washington, USA... | reverse complement strand
TGGCCGAAGAGTCCTTTTTCTTCAAGCACCAGCAGCAGGCGTTCGAAGCCAATTGAGAAGCCTACGGCCGGAATCTCACTGCCTTTGAACATGCCGATCAGGCCGTCATAGCGGCCGCCGCCGCCGAGACTACCGGAAAAATCAGACGAACGAATCTCAAAAATCGGGCCGGTATAATAACCGAGACCGCGGGCAAGAGAAGCATCGATACTGTAATGCCCGGCTGCTTTTGAACTGTCGAGCAGACCGGTGAGGGCTTCGAGCTGGGCAATGGCAGTGATGGCCTCTTCATTATCGGAGAGAGCCTGTTTCAGACGCCGTAACTCGTTGGCTTCATCGAGGCCGCAGGGGCGCTGAATCAGTTCGAGCAGGGCGCGCGACTGAGCCGCGCTGATGCCGCGTTGTTCGAGCTCCTTTTCGACGCCTTCGATACCGATCTTGTCGAGCTTGTCGACGGCTACCAGTGTCAATGCCTCGTTTTCGAGAGCGATGCCAGCAGCTTTGATCAGGCATTTCAGAAGCTGACGGTGGTTGAGATGGATTTCGAAGTTGCTGAAACCAAGATTCAACAATACTTCTGATACGGCTGAGCAGACTTCTGCTTCAGCAATCAGCGATTTGCTGCCGGTGATATCGACGTCGCACTGCCAGAATTCGCGGAATCGGCCGCGACCTGGGCGGTCCGCGCGCCAGACCGGCTGGATCTGGTAGCGTTTGAAAAATTTCGGTAATTCGGGGTTGTTGGCAATTAGCCGCGCCAGTGGCACGGTAAGATCGTAACGCAGACCAAGGTCGGCCAGGTCTTTTTCGCCGACTTCAGGGGTTTCGAGTGCGCGGGCAAGTTTATCACGGCGGTGCAGGATTCTGAACAGGAGCTGGTCGCCTTCATCGCCGTATTTGCCGAGCAGTGTCGAAAGATTTTCGATCGAGGGTGTCTCGACCGGTACGAACCCGTATTTTTCGTAGGTCTGTTGAATGGTCTCGATGACATAACGCCGCCGGGCCAGTTCGGCCGGCAGAAAGTCACGCATTCCGCTGGGCGGTTTGGTTGAGATCGCCATGCTGTTTTCTCAGCGCCCGCGCAGCAGGCTGGCTCCTTCGCGGCGCTGCCGGTCTGGAGTTCCGATAATGGCGCCTTTCATGGCTTCGATAGTCTGATAAGTTCCGTCGATTCCGATATTGAACTGGTTCTGAGAAGTATTCATGGTATTGCTCCTGAAAATAATTTTCTCAATACATATCGGAACAAATCACCATATCGCTTAATCCCCTATGCATATTGCCATATTACCGTAATCGTAATCGTAATCGTTGTCGTTATCGATTTTCGCACAAAGCCACAGAGTCGCTAAGAAGAAGAAAAAACATCCGCAGTCGCCCACAGGATGTGGGTGATACTTGGGCGCATCAGGATGGAAGCGCCCGGGTGATTAAAAATATTGCGCCGATAATTTTTTAGAAATTTGAGCTGGCTATGAAGATGGATCCTGCGACTGCGCTTTGCTTCGCGCAGGATGACGCTATTGTGTGCTCGAAATGTTTCATGATTTGATGCGGGCGATCAGGGGTTTGAGTTTGCGGGCGGCGGCAATGGTGGCGAGGCCGGTGGCGGCTGCAAGTGCGAGGGGTTGCCAGAGTTTGAAAGACCAGGCGCGGTTGTAGTGCTCGAAAAGTTCTATTTCGTGCGGGATACCGGCGGTCAGATCGGTCTGGTCGAGTCTGAGCAGAATAGCGCTGCAATCATCACCATCGTAAACGGAGGTTGTCTGTTGTTCAAAAGTTGCAAAACCTTTTTCGTCGGCTGCGGCGAGCATGCCGTTGAGCGCGGGTTGCAGCTGTTGCGAGCTTAATGCTGCCGCTGCGCCTTCTGATACAAGAAGAAGCGCAGTGCCGGCTGTGGCTGTTACCGAGAATTCACGCTGTTCAAGCCAGCTTTGTTCTGGCATGGCCGAAAGCAGGCGGCAGGTACCAGTAGCAAAAACGGCGGCAATACCACGGTTGATCCAGGTGGCGGCGATGTCGCAGCGGCTGCTGCCGGCGAGTTCGGCTGGCGTTGCAGCTATTGCCAGATCGTAAGCTTCTTGCAGGCGGTGCAGGTTCTCATCGCTGCCGGTTACTGGCGCGATCTCGCGCAGGCGCTGGCGGATGGTGTTGGCAGTATACTCTGCCAGAGCCTTTCCCGCTATGCCATGGCCGTCGGCGATGATGGCAAGGCGCAGATCAGAGTCGATCAGCAGGTGATCCTGGTTGTCGTCTCTGATGCTGCCGGTCTGCGAGAAAGACTGGATCTGCATGTCAGATTCCGGCGGGAGCCTTATGGTCGAGCATGCGGGTGTGGGCGGCGACCAGTTGCTGCACCTTTTCGACGACGTCGAGCAGGCCTTTTGAGCGCAGGCCGGCGATCAGTGCATCGACAAAGACGAGCTTGACCTTGGGGTGGGTTGGCTCGACGTAGCCGGCGCCGCGGTCATCGCCGAGAATCCAGTAGGTCAGGCGGTCGCAGTAGGGCACCCAGTTCGAGAAGTCGCTGAAGTCAGAGTAGGCGCTGAGTTTGGGAATGACGATCTGCGGCACATACTCAATCTGGTTGGCGGCATTGATGTAGATGCGCTCGTTCTCGGGCACTATTGGCGCAATTTTGAGATTGGGCAGAGTGACCTTGAAGCGGGCTTTGCCAAAATGGTTGATCGCGATTTTTTCGGCGATGGTTTCCCATCTGGCGTTGATTTCGCGCACTTCGTGGGCGTAGTTGAACAGTGCCTTCTGGAAGATCTCGTTGGTTTTGAGCACTTCGATGCAGTTTTCGAGTGCCATGAAATGCGAATGGTTGAAAAGGCTGCCGAGCATCTGGCCGAGGCCGTTGTTGATGAAATGACGGCGGGTAAGATGTTGCGCTGCTTTTTCTGGTGTAATGTGCAGGCGATCGTTGATCAGCCATTCGGTTGCCTGGCGCGCGGTTTCCATGGCTTCTGGCGACTTCCAGAGATCGGATTGTTCGTTGAACTGCCAGGGTTTGAAGCGTTCCGGGTAGGCGTTTTCGATCACCTGCGCGAGATTCTGGTTGAACAGGTCGAGCAGTTTGGAAAGCCCATTGGTATGGAATTCACGTATTGAGATGCGCTTGGGTATTTCTTCAACCGGCATGCCGAGACGTTCTTCGATGAGCCAGCGGGTGGCACTGGCAGCGACTTCGAGACGGTCTTCCTGGAACCAGATCAGAGGCTCTTCTTCGGCGAACTGCCAGGGCTTGAATACGTTAGGATAAAGGTTGTTAACCAGCTGAAAGCATGAGTCATTGAACTTTTCGAGCAAAGCGCCGAGGTTGTTCTCTTTGAATATGGCGCGGCTGAGCATTACCGGCAGATCGCCACGACTGCAGCCAAGTTTCTCGGTCATCAGCCATTCGAGGGCTTCTCTGGCACAGGACATAATGTCGCGATTTTCCAGCCACTGTTCAGTTTCGCCAAACTGCCAGGCTTTGAATTTGCCGGGCGCAGCAAGTTCGATCATGGCAGTGCGACTGCGGTTTGCCCACAGATAAATCTGTTCGAGGCCAGCATCGATGATGAACTGCTCGTTGAAGTATTCTGGCAGTTCTTCGGGTTTCTGAATCTTGTGGCGCAGCTTTTCGAGTGCAGCTTTTATGGCGAGAGAGGCCCATATTGGTGCCTGGGTTTCGTCTTCAAAAATGCAACCGGGAATTTCGCCATGCTTTTCAAAGATCATGCCGATAACATCGGCTATATCGGCTTCGCTCATTTCGGCTGGCGTTTTGCCGAAGTAGCGGCTGAAACCATCGATTGTCCGCTCAAGGTTGCGCATCTGCATGAGTTCGCGCACCTGTAGAACCGGCAGATGCAACTTCTCTGCGAGTTTATCGTCGCTCAGAAAAAGATACTCTTTTTCGAGCGCAGTGATGATGGTTTTGATGACCGGGTCGTTAAGGTCGATGGCCGGGCGCTTCTGTTGAGAGGGTTGTGGCATGCCGGCCGGAGCCTGCATGGTGTTGGGCTGCATCGCCGCTGACATCGGCTGCATCTGTACGGGCATGATGATATTAGAGCCGCCCTGCGCTCCAAGAAGGCCTGAGAGCGGAATCCGCTTTTCTTCTTCATCAGAAGGAGTTACGTAGACGACTTCTTCGAGTGTCGATTCTCCGGCAATTGCCAGATCTATTGCCATTTCACGCAGGGTGCGCATGCCTTCGAGGCGGGCAACGCGCTTGATTGCCATTTCGGTGCCGCCTTCCATGATTACGTCTTTCATTGAGGCCGTAATAACCATGGTTTCGTAGACACCGGTGCGGCCGAGGGTTCCGGTCTGGTTGCATTCCCGACAACCGACTCCTTTGTAAAACTTGGTGCCAATGAGCTTGCCCGGGTTGAGGTTGAGGCGCTGCATGATGCTTTGCGACGGTCGATATTCTGTCTTGCAGTGCGGGCAGTTGCGGTGCAGAAGCTTCTGGGCGACGGCAACCCGCATGGCGGCTGTCACCAGATAGGCAGGCACACCCATGTTGATGAGTCGGTTGATGCTGGCCGGCGCGTTATTGGTGTGCAGGGTAGACAACACTTTGTGGCCGGTCAGAGAGGCTCTGAAGGCAATTTCGGCAGTTTCAAGATCGCGGATTTCGCCGACGAGAATGATGTCGGGATCCTGACGCAGGGCGGTGCGCAGGCCGCTGGCGAAGTCGAGGCCGATTTTGTCGTTTATCTGAACCTGAGTTATGCCTGGTATGCGATATTCGACCGGGTTTTCAATTGTAAAAATATTTATCTCAGTGCTGGAAAAGTATTTGAGCATGCCGAACAGTGTTGTGGTTTTACCGGCGCCGGTCGGGCCGGTAACCAGGATCAGACCATACGGCTCGTCGAGTGCAGACTTGAGGCGCGCGAGATCTTCCGGGAAGAAGCCGATATTGTCGAGATCGAACTTTGATTCACGCTGGAGAAGGCGCAGCACCGCCTTTTCGCCGAGCAGGCTGGGCACTGTGCTGACACGGAAGTCGATTTCCTTGTCCTGCATTTTTACTTTGAGTCGACCGTCCTGGGGAAGGCGGCGTTCGGCGATGTCGAGGTGTGAGAGAATTTTTATGCGGCTGATCAATGGTGCGATAAGACTTTTGGGGCCGGTCATCGCATCATGCAGCATGCCATCGACTCTGAAGCGCACCAGCAGTATGTCTTCGCGCGGTTCGACGTGAATGTCAGATGCGCGCTTGAGAATGGCCTGTTTGAAAATGGCATTGAGAAACTGCACGACAGCACCCTGCTCAGAAGTTTTGCGCACGACCTCGATGCCCGAATCGGCCGCTTCCTGAAGCTCGCTGCGGGATTCGTCGCCGGCGACTGAAAAGCCTTCCCATGAATAGAGCTGTCGGATGGCAAGCTCGATCTGATTTTTGGGGGCAATCAAAACTTCAAGTTTACATTGGGTTAAGAACGCGACCATATCGGTGGCCATGATGTCGAACGGGTCGGCCATGACAACGGTCAGCCGGTTGCCTTCGCGCTTGTAGGGGATCATCTTGTACTGCTTGGCCTGATACTCGGGAATCAGCTGAAGAATTTTAGCATCGACCTTGATGTTGGTCAGATCGACGACTGAGATGCCGAGAAAGTCGGCCCAGAGCTCGAGGATCTGGCGCTCGGAAAGGAAACCAAGCCTGACAATGATGTTTTCGAGTCGTTCAAGAGTCTGCGCCTGAATGATTCGTGCCTTTTCGAGCTGATCTTCGCTCAGCAGGCCTTTTTGCACCATCAGACTTTCGACGGTTTGTTTGGTAGGTGAGGTGTTATTCATGGTTTTCTCCGGCTCTTATCTGACTTCGACGCGAAAAGAGCGCCGTTCAAGCGATCTGGTGGCATCCTGAATGTCGTGATAGGCGTATAAGTGAAATTCGACATGACCAACCCGCATCGGGTGCATTGTAAAAATGGTCTTGTCGGCGGTTCTGTTTACGGAATGAACGGCAATACGATTGTCGTTGTAGACATAATCGATCTGCCAGTCAAGTTCGCGTTTTCCCGAATATCTGGGCAATTCTATGTCGAAGAACTGATTGAGGCGGGTCTCGATCAGTTGTTGTGGCTTGATTTCAGGCGGCAGCAGTCTTATCTTGCAGTCATTCGAAACCAGATGGCGTGGCGCAATCATGACCATTCCCTGTGCCCGGTAAATGCCGTGGGGAAGCGGTTCGCCATTGCGATCTACAGTCAGCCAGCTGAGCTGCTCAGAGCGGGTTTCGCCGCGCTTAAGGGGAATCGTGTGTGGAGCGTCTGCCCATTCGTAACCCTGCGACCATCTGAATATCTGGGTTCTGCCATGATAGGTGGCGAGGTCCCATTGTTGCCCGGTCGGGTAGTGAATCTTGACGGTGTGATTGGTGCGGTTGCTTATGGTTATGGTAAAAGTCGCGATTGTTCCAGATATGAGTTCGAGTTTTTCCGGGGTAATGGTTATTTTCAGATCGGCCGGGTTGACGAATTCCCATTTGCGGTAGTCTTTTGCGTGCAATGGGCATTGCGCGATCAGTAAAACAAGAATCACAGTCAACAGGTGTTGGTATTTCATAGACAAGATGATACAACACCTGCATCAGTCTGCAAAGCATTTGGTTATTTTTGCCTGTGATAGCGAGCGCAGATCAGTCAGATTACGACGATAATTTTCTGAAAAAAACCAAAAATGCACAAAGAAAGCCTCCTGATAATCTGTGGCAATCATGTAATCTGCGGATAAAATCTATCTGGTTGAAAGCCTGTTTCGATACCGATACCGACCACGACCACGATACCGATTCTGATAGTGATACCAATATCGAAGCGGGCGGATGGGCATTGACACAATTCGGAAGCATTCTTATAATTGAAAGGTAATTGTACCGTTTGATCTGAAAGTCTCTTTGTTTGAAGAGCGGAGGGAATAAATATGAAGCTGTTTGACACAAAAGCGTTGCGAAGAATCTCGCTGCTGACGGTGGTCATGTTCGTGCTGTCCACTTTCGGCGCCTACGCCCAGGCCCCGGAAGTCACTATTCCGGTTTCTAACACCCAGCCGGTGGACATTTCGATACTCAACAACGTTCTGCCAGAACTTAACAATCTGCAGAGCAACCTGAGAACTGCTCAGAGCACTCTGGTGAGTCTCGAAAAAGTTTCGGCGCCCCTTTACGACAAGATCGCGCCCAGCAATATGCAGGCGATGAGCATTGGCGAACGTCTCAAGGCTATTCTTGGCAACGCCAAAGCACTGCTTGGCAATACTCTCAATACTTCCGGTCAGCAGGCAAAGGCAGCCATCGCGGCTGGCGCTTCTCCGACCACGCTTTCTTATGACCAGCAGCTGGCTTATGGCGTTGAGCAGCTCGGCGTGCAGGCAAGCAAGATTCAGTCGAATGGCAAATTTGGCCCGGCTCTTGACAAGATCAAGGCTATTCTGGCCACAGTCAAGAATGCCATGCAGAACATCATTACTGCTATTCGCGCCAAGATCTTTGCGGTAGGCCAGAAAGTTGGTCTGATCAGCAAGGATAAAACCTTCGAAAACGGTAAAGTTAAAGATGCCGAGGGAAGTGGCGACAAGCTCATGCTCGACGCTTCTGAAGGCGTGCAGTATGCCGATACTTTTTCGGGCAAAATGGCCAAGGGCGTCAGTGAAGGAACCCAGGCTGCCAAAACATCCCTCAAGAACAGTTTTTCATTCAGTAACCTCGCTATTACCACTACCGTAGCCGTTGGTACCAATCTGGCTATCGACATGATACACGGCAATAAGCCTTCGTTCTCAAAGGCTGTTAAGTCTGTAGCTTCTCTTGAATTCGCCGGAAACGTAGTTGGATCGGCTCTCGGCGCCGCTGGTGGTCAGTTTACTGCTACTCTGGTTAAGACTTTCGTTCCCGGCCCGATCGGCGCGCTCGTCGGCTCGGTAATTCCGATAATGTTTGCCTCTGCTTCCGGTCAGATGGGTTCCAACCTGATCAGCGGCATCAAGAACGGCGAATTCTCTGTCGCCAAAGCTTTTAAGGCAATCGACAAGGTTGACCTCGTTGGTTCATCGGTCGGTTCTGCAATAGGTATGGCTCTGGGTGCTCCGATACCGGTAATTGGTCCGATAATCGGTGGTATCGTCGGCGGTTTCCTCGGCAGCAAAGTAGCTAAGATGATCGCCGGTTTCACCAAGGGTGGCAAGATCACCAATATCTTTGGCAAAGGCAGCCAGGTGTCCGAGCGGACAACCAGCAATGTTGGCTTCCCGGTTTCCATCGGTTCGGTCGCGGGCACTGGCCGCGGCACCGGTCCGGCAGTAATGGGAAGCGTTTCGGCAGACTCAGCGCCGGTTACGGTAAGCGCTTCGCCCGAGCGCCTTGTCGAAGTCGAAAAGAAATACTACGACACCTATCTCCAGTACAACCGCATGGTTGAAGCCAACGACCAGGACGGCGCCAAGAAGGTGTTTGAGCAGCTCAAGAAATATTCTGACGAATACACCGCACTGAAAAAGCAGCTCAAAGCCGAATAATCGCGCAAGCAAAGCCGGGGCGGTTCTATGTGTGGAATTGCCCCGGCTTTTTGTGTACATATAGTCTTGACGCGGGTTTAAAAGAGTAGTATCATACTGCGATCTTTTTGTTACGAGCTGTTTTTCGAGGTATTGTCGTGAATATACTTGTGCTCGGTTCCGGAGCCAGAGAGCATTCTATGATTCATGCGCTGGCGCGCTCTCCGTCGGTACATCAGATAGTTGCCTGCCCCGGCAATGTCGGCATGAGTGGCATCAATATCTGTCGCCGCGTCCCATTTAAAGATAATTCAGAACTGGTTCGCTTCTGCAAAGATAAGATTGAACTGGCTGTTGTCGGTTCTTCAAAGTTTGTCGAAGATGGTACCGTTGATGCTCTTGTTCTGGCGGGCATTCCGGTAATCGGGCCCGCCGAAGACGCCGGTCGAATCGAAACCAGCAAGGCATTTGCCGCCAAATTCATGGCGCGCCATCATATTCCTTCACCGCGCACTCATATTGTGGTCAATCAAGATGAAATCGCCGCCGCCTTTGCTGCCGACAAAGACATTCGCGTAGTGAAGTGCGATGGCTTTTCACACGGCCTTGGTGTGACTGTCGCTGACAATCTCGAAGAGGCGCAGTCTGCGGCTCTGAAATTTCTCAAACAGCACGGAGCTCCTCTGATACTGCAGGAACGACTGGAGGGAGTCGAGTGCTCTTATACCATTCTTACCGATGGTCAGCAGTGGGTTTCATTCAGTTCGTGCCGTGATTACAAGCGGGCGGAAGACGGCGAGACCGGTCCGACTACTGGCGGTATGGGTGCTGTCAGCCCTTCGCCAGACCTTACTTCAGAACTCGATCAAACCATTATCGAAACCATAGTTAAGCCTGTGGTTAACGGAATGAAGACCGATAATCTGCTTTATCGTGGTTTCATGTCGATTCAGCTGATGTTGACGGCTCAGGGCCCGCGCGTACTCGAATTTAACGCACGTCTTGGTGATCCTGAGACTCAGAGCATTCTTACCCGGTTTCGTGGTGATCTCGCCGGTTTGTTAAAAGACTGTGCCATGGGTTGTCTCAGTTCGGTCGGCTCAGAAGTTGCTTTTGGTCGGCATGCCGCGGTTTCTGTAGTTATCGCGCGCGAAGGCTACCCCGAGAATGAGGCTTCTGACCCGGTAGTCAGAGGCTTTGACAAAGTTGTCGATTCGACGGTGTTTTTCTCGAACTGCCGAAGATCTGAGGACTCCGAAGATTATCGTTTTCGCAGTGGACGCCTGATCAGCGTTACGGCTGTCGGCGAGACTCTCGACGAAGCGCGCGAAAAGTGTTACAAAGACATTGCGCGTCTCGAGCTCGCCCGCGTCAAATACCGCCGCGACATCGGCCTGATAAGCCAGTAAAAAAAACTCCCGCCAGGCGCAAGGCCAGGCGGGAGTTTTCTTAAGACTCAGATAATCTTTTTGAGGAAAGACAGCTTGGAGATGAACTTGAGCAGCCAGAAGTTCTTGCCCGGCAGATCGTCAGGGCCTTTGATAGACTCTATTTCGCCGGTTGAGCTGT
>Ga0123335_1009493_pt1 | contig 10068 bp, 8 predicted proteins | sample BiotimSIPDNA_2_FD_89707 | JGI IMG/M metagenome (GOLD analysis project Ga0123335, IMG submission 89707) | Anaerobic biogas reactor microbial communites from Washington, USA - Biogas_R2 time_0 SIP DNA | ecosystem: Engineered > Bioreactor > Anaerobic > Unclassified | place: Washington, USA... | reverse complement strand
CTGCGAATTCTACTGCGCTTCGTTGCAATCGACGAATCACAGCGGATTCGCCTCTTTCGTGCGCCTGGCGCAGCGAATTCTCGCTGGCGCCTCGCTTGAAAACTGAATATTTAGAGGTACCCTAAAGTAAAAGTTCCCTTTTCTAAAGATTCAGGAGGAAGAATTTAAAACGCAGAGGCCGCTAAGGGCACTGAGAGTAAACGCTTCGCGTTTAAAAGATCGCGGTTTTGTTGGCAGTTAAATTTGACTCTGAACGGCAACACTGACTTATACACCCGAATCAGGGCGGATTGCACCTGTCCCTTGTGCATATGTCAGGTATCACTTTCTTTAACCTTGTTTTTCCTTTTTAATACAAATACAACCAGTCCGGATACGGTTAAAACCGTCAATATTGAAAGCGTGATAATCCATGGGACAGCAGATCCGCCCATTCCATGATCCGGTTCAAGAGTAATTATCTCCTCTGCAGGATCTTTGAGCTTTGGCAATGGTGCACCGTCCTTTATCTCAGGTATGTACAACACCGAAATATCCTCTGTCCCGGGGATCTGAAGAGGTTTTTTTACGAAAGTAAAGCTGTTTCTCCATTTATGTGAAAACAGACCCCTGTTTTTAAGCTTTATCAAAAACGGATAATAGACTCTGTTTGAATATTCATGAAAACTGTCCCACAGATCGATTTCCACCGCGACGGCTCCTATAAAGCGGTTGTCCTTTATTACCGGTCTGCACCAGAGAAGGTAATACCTCCCTCTCTCTTTATCTTTAATCAAGGAATAATACTCTTCTCTTTTATCTCTGGCTTTCCCAAACCACCTCTGGGAAGAGATATCACGCATAGGCCTTATCACCTTTTTACCCCTGGTTGCCTCAGAGATTACTTTGCCTTCTGAATTTATTCTCAGGAGCTTGTAATAAGCTCTGTTTTTCTTCATCGTGGCTATAAACAGTATCTCTGCATCCTTGAGTCTGGTGCTTTTAAGCTGCGAAGAACCTGCCAGCCTTGAAAATGATCCCCTCAGTGAGTTGAAGAAATCGTTGATGTCTTTCTGGACATCGTATTGCTGCGATGCAGAAACAGTACAAAACAAGCAGATAACAAGTCCCAGAGCTACCGCCGCGAAACTGTTTCCAGGTTTCAATCTTACTCCTTGGGAAAAAAACACCAAATTAAGGTTACGTTATTAAATATAAACTGTTTTTTTATTATGCGCATTTTTTGATTTCATATTGCCAGACATTTGTTCTTTCAGCGGGATGAGGGGGACAATCCAGCTGAAAACATCAGCTCGACTTTTTTCTTGACATGTGTATCCTCAAAATATATTTCTAATGTAATACTGCAATCATCCATTTATAGAATTAAGATGGAGGATAAAACCATAAATAACCGTTTGTAAACAGGCTGTAAGTACAAATTTCTTTTTACTATTTCACAAAGGAATTAAGCATGAAGAAGTATACGGCTGAATTTTTCGGAACATTCTGGCTGGTTCTTGGCGGTTGTGGCAGTGCAGTTTTAGCTGCAGGATTTCCAGACCTTGGAATAGGCTTCGTCGGCGTTTCTCTGGCGTTTGGACTTACCGTTCTGACAATGGCATATGCAATCGGGCACATTTCAGGATGCCATCTCAATCCCGCGGTATCTATTGGATTATGGGCGGGCGGGCGCTTTCCGGCCAAAGAACTGATACCCTACATCATCTCACAGGTCGCTGGAGCCATAGCTGCAGGGGGCGTTCTTTTTCTTATTGCATCGGGTAAAGCCGGTTTCGATCTCTCCGGCGGGTTCGCATCGAATGGTTACGGCGAACATTCCCCGGGCGGCTACACATTGCTTTCTGCGTTGATATGTGAAGTGGTGATGACCATGATGTTTCTTCTGGTCATTATGGGAGCAACTGACAAAAAGGCTCCTGCGGGATTTGCACCTCTGGCCATAGGCCTTTGCCTTACCCTGATTCATCTGATCAGCATCCCTGTCACCAATACATCTGTCAATCCTGCCAGAAGTACAGGTGTAGCGGTTTTTGCGGGTGGCTGGGCAATTGCACAGTTGTGGTTATTCTGGGTCGCTCCTATTATCGGTGGTATACTGGGAGCCGTTGTTTACCGTTTTATCGGAAAAAGCAAGTAATAACCTGCAGACAGTTCGATTGAAAAAGTTGATTTAAAAAGGGGCCGGGAGAGGAATATTCTACCCGGCCCCTTTATATTATTTAACATCTCATATAGGATTTTTGGTTAGGCCGGAGGCCCTTTATTGGCGAGCTTACAGCCGTCATTACCTTCCGATGAAATACCAACAGTTATGGCTTCGAATAAGTCAAAACATGCCTGCCGGCGGCGGAAAAGACACATATCTAATCGTCTTTTTCTTAGAGGCTATAATATAGTTTTAATCTACCACCAGTTCGCCTGTGCGACCGCAATGTTGTTTGCAAATGTGATAACCATACCTGCCTCCACAAATGGTGGACAACAAGGGGTGATAGCGGAAGACCGGCGTCCTCGACGGGCTGGAGCGAAAGAGGGGGCACCCTCTTCCTGAAACTCTTTATTCTTAAGAATCTCTTCTGTTGAACGCCCTCCCTTACGGTCAGGCCTCGGAATGGGAGCAGGGATTTCAGGCTAATTACCTCAGAATTACAAGTACCACACCGACCGATGCCGCGATCATGCAGAAAAGAACAAGGTAATTGATTTTTGTTTTATAACGCCAGGCTGAAATGGGGATTATAAGCAGAGGCGACAAACTCGACAGAAGCGATACAACACCGGCAGGAGCCGTTTTAAACGCACCGATATATAATAACATCCCCAGCACAGGACCCAGCATGGTCGCTGAGCCTATCCTGGAAAAAGTGTGCCAGTCCTTTACACTTCTGAATACATCCGCAGCTTTTCCCCGCAATAAGACCCAGATCCAGATCAGGAGGGCTGATGAGCCGACCCTGACAGTTGCCGCTATTACCGGGTCAAGGTTTGTGCTCTGAAGATAAGCATTGCGGGCCAGCACTGCTCCAGATCCATGAAGCAGTGTGGCAAAGAATGCCATCGTGAGACCTATCCATGAAAATGTTCCCGGCTCTCCTATTACAGAGGCTGCTTTATTTTCCAGAAAAGTTATCGCAAACAGAGCACCTGTGATCAGCACCAGACCGCTGATACCGACAGGTGAGATCTTTTCATTGAGCCAGAACCAGGCAATTACAGCCGACACTGCAGGAGACAGGATAAAGATCTGAAGCGCGCGCCTTGGCCCTAAAAATCCCAGCGATGAGAGATAGAGCGAATCCCCCAGAACAAGTCCGGCAAACCCTGAAAGCACAAGCCACAAGAAAGGCTCTGCATTCAGTCCGGAAAGTACGGTTTTGTTGAAGTAAACATAGACTGCAGAGACTGCCATAAGAATCAGCCCCGCGGCCAGAAGTCTGAGGGGATTTACTCTTTTTGCCCCTATCTTTCTTACCGCACTGGCGAAAAGAAAAGGCGCCAGGGTCCAGAGAAACGATGTGCTCAGCGCCAGAAATGATCCGGTGTACTGCGTTTCAATCATTATTTCCTCACTAAAGGTTCAGAGGTTCAGAGGTTCACCCTTCAACAAGGAGCTCAGGGTGAGCGGAAGGATACTGAACCCTGAACGGGCATAGGGTTCATTCCTGGTGAACGCTGAACCCTGAACGCTGAACCCTGAACCCCGCATCCGCAGACCTCTCAACTGTCACCAAGCTCCATCTTCTTTCCCTCCTGGTCAACGGCAACAAATGTCACATTCGTCGAAAACACCATCTCTTCATTTCGCGACGTCTGATCTGATGCAAACACGGTTACCGAATAAGCAACAGATGTTGTACCCTGTTTCTGCTTTTCAATCAGGAACCGCAGTATTGCTCCGTTTCTCACTCTTTTTTTGAACTGAATATTGTCTATTGCCCTGGTGACCATGGTTTTGCCCGGGAAGTCTCTTGCTGCTGCAAGCCATGCAAATTCATCAACCCATTTCAGCAGCTGCCCTCCGAAAAGAAAGCCCTGATGACTCAAATGTTCGGGACGTACAAAGCAGAATGTTTCCATTTCATTTACCCCTTTTTTTTCTTCACACCAGCTCGTGAAGTCTGGAAAATACGGTTCTGTCAAATTTCGGCTTCACCTTTAATTCCAGTACATCATAGAGTTTCTCAAGTTGACTTATCACCTGTTCCATACGTGACTCATTATTTACAAGAAGGTACATCCTGCTGCTTGAACCGTCACCTACAGGTCCGCAGAGAATACCCTCAAGATTGTAACCTCTTCTGGAAAACAGCCCGGTTATGTGAGACATCACACCGGCATGGTTCCTTACTGTCAGTTCAATAAGTTTGGACTCATTATTCATGATATTTCAGTCTCCTATCATTTCGCTGTTTGCTTTACCCGGAGGAACCATCGGCATTACGTTCCAGCCATGATGAATCGGGACGTTAATGAGGCACGGCTCTTCTTTTTTCAACGCTTCCGATAAAGCAGCAACCACTTCTTTTTCATTTCCAAGGTCGATACCGCAGATACCAAAACCTGCCGCAATGGTCTTGAAGTCAGGATTGGTGAGAAACCGGGAAGCTATATAATTACCATTATAAAAGAGTTCCTGCTGCTGGCGGACAAGGCCCAGATGTCCGTTATTGAATACTATTATCTTTACATTAAGGCGGTAGTCCGAAAGTGTAGCCAGCTCCTGGATATTCATCAGCAGTGACCCATCACCGGTAAAGCAGATAACCGGCTTGTCGGGATTTGCAAGCGCTGCTCCTATCGCCGCAGGAAGCCCGAACCCCATCGTGCCCAGTCCTCCCGAGCTCAGAAACGATCGCGGTCTGCTTATCGGATAGATCTGGGCGACCCACATCTGGTGCTGGCCGACATCTGTGGTGATAATTGTATCGGGACTGCTCAGAGAGTAAACGGTCCTGAGCAGATTATGGGGATGAAGGACGTCGGTTGATTTGCTGGCAGGAAACGGGAAACTCTGCCTGAGTTTTCTGATATGGCTAAGCCATTCATCCCGGGGATTCTCAGGAACTGCCGAAAGCAGAGCAGAAGCGACCTCTTTGAGGTCACCTGTTATTCTGGCGGTTGATTTCATGATTTTTCCGAATTCTGATTTATCAATATCGATCTGTAAAATGTCTGATTTTAAACAGAAATTCGCAACCTTACCGGTTGACCTGTCACCGAATCTGGTTCCGCAGGCGATAAAAAGATCGCATTGCCCGACGATTGTATTGGTGCTCCTTGTACCGTGCATCCCGAACATCCCCAGACAGAGAGGATCATCTGATGGAAATGCCCCGATTCCCATCATTGTAGTCACGACCGGAATTGAGTTTTTATGAGCCAGTTCTATCAGTTCCCCGGAAGCGCCGGCGTGAAGCGCTCCGCCTCCAATGCAGAGCAACGGTCTTTCTGCCCTGGAAATCATCTCTGCCGCTCTTGACAATTCATCTTTATCTGCAGATCGGGGCTTCTCTGGAGTCCAGGGCTGCGGCCACGATTCAAAATCTACCAGTTCCTGCTGAACACATTTAGGGATGTCAACCAGCACCGGCCCGGGGCGTCCTGAGCAGGCTATACGGAATGCCTCAGGGATAATCTCAAAAAGCTCGGCTGCACTGCGGACCAGAAAGTTATGTTTTGTAACCGGCATGCTCATTCCATAGGTGTCAACCTCCTGAAATGCATCTGTACCGATCATCGAAAGGGGCACCTGACCGGTAATGGCGATAACCGGAATCGAATCAAGCTTCGCGTCAGCGATAGCAGTAATAAGGTTTGTGGCACCGGGTCCGGAGGTGGCGAAACAAACAGCAGGTTTTCCGGTTGAGCGTGCCATGCCCTGGGCTAAAAAACCGGCACCCTGCTCATGACGGGTAAGGATATGCCTGATGCTGCTCTTGTAGAGAGCATCGTAGAGCGGCAGGTTAAATCCACCCGGAATTCCGGCGATAATTTCTATCCCCTGCCGTTCGAGCAGCTTTATTGTAATCTCTGCTCCTGAATACTTCATTTGTCCTCCTCTATCGGCTGATCGATGCATATTTTGCCGAACCTGAAAACGGTGATCCTGAAAACTCAATAAAAAAGGCCCCCGACGGTTTCTACCGTCTGCAGGAGCCGATGCAATAAAAAAAGCCCCTGCCGTGCTATCCGTCAGGGGCTTTTCTACAGTAGATATCCTGTGCCCCTACGGAGAGACCCGTACGACGCAAAGGACGACTACTGAAGAAGATGTGTATTTGTGCATAGACTTAATATAAAAGATGGAATCAGTGCTGAAAAGATTTTTCCGTGGGAAAGGTTCAGCGTTCAGAGGTTCAAAGGTTCAAAGGTTCAGAGGTTAGGAGGTTAGGAGCTCCGTTCTTGGTTTTAACGCTGAACCCTGAACGGGGAACGGGAACTCTACTCACCGAAACGTCTTTTTTGTGTTCATAAATTTTATATATATTGTATAATATTCAAAAGTATCATCGAAAGGCAGTATTTTTATGAAACTATGGCCCGTTTTTCTTTTTTTGGCCCTATGTGTGCAAATTGTCTCATCACAGACAGTTATCGCAGTCACCCAGCTTAAATCCAGCGGACTGAGTACCGAAGAGGCCCAGTCACTAACCGATGCTCTGCGAAGCGAGCTTGGCACAAAAAAGCAGTTCAGGGTGATGGAACGCGCCATGATGGAGGAGATTTTAAGGGAACAGGGGTTCCAGCAAAGCGGCACCTGCGATGAGGCCTCATGCGCAGTCACCATGGGGCGGATTCTTTCTGTTCAGCATATAGTGATGGGCAATATCGGGAAGGTCGGGAAAACATATACGATGAGTGTGAGGCTGGTCGATGTCGCCACCGGCTCGATTCTCAAAGATGTCACGGAGTATCATAAAGGTGCAGTTGATGCACTGCTGACACAATTTGTTCCGGTTGTCTGCCAGAAACTGGCCCGGTTCAACGAATCAGAAGAAAAACCAGTTGTAAAGAATAAGAAAAACAGAAAGAAGCCGGTCATAATAACAGCCCTTGCCGGTGCAGGATTAGCAGCAATTGCGGTACCTGTAATCCTTTTTTCATTAAAAGATAATAACGAATCTTCAAACCCCGACACAAAGGACCTTAACATAAAATGGTAAAGAAAATTTTACTCTGCTCATTACCGGTTCTTGTACTGCAGCTCTTTTGTGCCCTTGATGGCGTATCGCCGACCGACCATTCTGCCTGGAAAAATCTCTCGCCTTCTATACTTTGGAAGAAAGGTGAAACGAGCGTCTCGCCACAGGAGGTCGACAGTATACGAATCCTTGTAGCCGTACCCAAAAAAAACGCCTATGATACAATTAAAGCAGTTTTTCCATTCTCCACTCACCAGGGAACTGTCAGTGTTCCCAATGTTTCAGGACTGAGAGTCACAGTACAGGGCATTGACTCACAGGGTAATGTCATTTATTCCGGGTTCTTCCTTGTCCAAAACGATTCTCCGGGAGACCTTGAGTTTACTATCGAGGCTAGCCAGGTATCACCTCCCGGGCCCTCGGACCTGGAAACGAAAATTATCGGAGGCATTCTCCAGGTTAAATGGGAAGATAATTCCACCAATGAAGATGGTTTTGTGATTCTTCGCGGTACAAATAGCAGCGATCTCGATTCTATAGCTGTGGTGGGTGCAGATACGAAAGCTTTTATCGACAACACAGCCCAAAGTTCCACAACATACTACTATTCAGTCATAGCTTTCAATGGAGCAGGCAAATCACCTGCAAAGTCTGTTTCGAATGTGGATGTTCCAGGGACTACACCTCAATTCAGCATTGATTCCACCTATCTTTCTGGAACAATCCATATCGGGCAGCTATACAAAAAGGAACTGAATGCAGCATACTTCGGCGATGCGAAAACAGAGATAAAGACATCTGCTCCACTCTCTTATTCAAGCGACAGTATCAGCTGGACACCTGTGGATTCAAATACGGGAGTAAACCAGTTCTGGGCAATAATATGCGATTCTACCGGAACTCTCGATTCTATCTATTGGACAGTTACAGTTCTTGACACAGTCAAACCGGCAATAACAATAACAGGTGCCGAAACCATGTATCTTTCCACAGATGACACCTATGTTGAACCCGGAGCAAAAGCATTTGATAACGTTGACGGTGACATCTCCGAATCTATCGAGATTACAGGTGAAGTAATTTCCGGCACTCTGGGAACCTATCATGTGTATTACGATGTCTCAGACAATTCAGGCAATACGGCCGACCGCAAGGAGAGGACCGTAATCATTACAGATTCCCTGCCACCGATTCAATCGCCATCTATTACCACACATCCCCTGTCTCAGTCTGTTTGTTCGGGTTCGCAGGCAATTTTCTCTATAATTGCGACCGGTACCGAGCCTCTCTTTTACCATTGGCGTACAGGTGCTAAAGCACCCTTTAACGATATAGGCACCAACAGCCCGACCTGCACACTTACCACAGAGAACACCACAATAATATCATGTGTGGTAAGTAACCAGGGTGCCGAAGAAGCAACAAGTGAATTATGTACATTAACAGTAAATCTGTCTGCCAGCACACCGACCGGGAAAGCCACTCCCGATACAGTGCTCCTTGGTGACGGTAAAACTGTGACATTAAGTGTTACCGTGGGTGATTCCGGTACAGGTGGTTCCTGGGTTTGGTATGAAAGTGACAAAGCAACTATAGTTACCACGAATCCGTTTACTCCAACGGCTACAAAATCCTACTACGTACGATCTGAAGGGGCAACCTGTGGTGACGGAAAATGGAGTTCAGCAGTTACAGTTGTAGTGAATCAACCGGCCGGTACCCCGAGTGGAACAGCAACACCCGCCTCGGTATGTCTTGGTGATGGTCAACAAGTTACATTGGAAGCAACAGGTGATCACGGTTCAGATGGTTCCTGGGTTTGGTATGAAAGTGATACAACTACAACAGTAACCACAAATCCGTTTACTCCAACGGCTACAAAATCCTACTATGTACGATCTGAAGGGGCGGCCTCTGGTAACGGAAAATGGAGTTCAGCAGTTACAGTTACCGTAAATAAACCGGCCGGTACACCGACCGGCAAAGCCACTCCTGATACAGTGCTCCTTGATGACGGTAAAACTGTGACATTAAGTGTTACCGCGGGTGATTCCGGTACAGGTGGTTCCTGGGTATGGTATCAAAGTGATAAAACAACAAAAGTAGCCTCAAATACGTTTACACCGACGGCCACCAAATCCTACTATGTACGATCTGAAGGAGCAACCTGTGGTGACGGAAAATGGAGTTCAGCAGTTACAGTCACAGTGAATCAACCGGCTGGTACCCCGAGTGGAACAGCAACACCCTCCTCAGTATGTCTTGGTGATAATCAACAAGTCACATTGGATGCAACAGGTAATCCCGGTACAGGTGGTTCCTGGGCCTGGTATGAAAGTGATAAGACAACAAAAGTAGCCGCAAATCCTTTAACACCTGCAACCGCAGGAATATTGACTTATTATGTACGATCCGAAGGAGGAGCTTCAGGCAATGGAAAATGGAGCTCAGCGGTTACAGTTACCGTAAATAAACCGGCCGGTACACCGGGTGGAAAAGCAATCCCGGCCTCGGTATGTTATGGTGATAATCAACAGGTCACATTGGAAGCAACAGGTGAACGCGGTTCAGGTGGTTCCTGGGTTTGGTATGAAAGTGACAAAGCAACTACAGTCGCCTTAAATCCGTTTACCCCAACAGCTACAAAATCCTACTATGTACGATCTGAAGGGGGAACCTGTGGTGACGGGGCCTGGAGTTCAGCGGTTACAGTTACAGTGAATAAAGCGGCCGGCACACCAAGTGGGAAAGCAACCCCAGCCTCAGTATGTAATGGTGATAATCAGCTAGTCACATTGGAAGCAACAGGTGAACGCGGTTCAGGTGGTTCCTGGGTTTGGTATGAAAGTGACAAAGCAACTACTGTCGCCTCAAATCCGTTTACCCCAACAGCTACAAAAACCTACTATGTACGATCTGAAGG
>Ga0123335_1009492_pt1 | contig 10068 bp, 5 predicted proteins | sample BiotimSIPDNA_2_FD_89707 | JGI IMG/M metagenome (GOLD analysis project Ga0123335, IMG submission 89707) | Anaerobic biogas reactor microbial communites from Washington, USA - Biogas_R2 time_0 SIP DNA | ecosystem: Engineered > Bioreactor > Anaerobic > Unclassified | place: Washington, USA... | reverse complement strand
AGACGACAATCAGATTACTTGGGAAGGGGTTTCCAATGCGACTTCATATAAAATATCCTTCTATAAAGATGGAACACTAACAAAAACGGATATTTTAGCTGTTGGTGGTAATACGGGGGTTAATATTTTAGATGAATTTAATGAAGTTGCTGAGTATCAGGTTCGAATTCAGGCAGATACCGAACAGACCACATATTATACAAGCAAACAAACCGACCCAATTACTATTATTAGACTCCCAAAACCAGCGTCTTACAATGTTACGGACAATCCCTTAATCGCTGATTCAACAAACGTTACTTTTAATAGTGTGACAAATGCTTCGTCATATGAAATTAGGTATGATGATACAACTGTTCAAAATACAGTCGCAACTTCCTTTAGCCCATTGTTCGATGATGGGGCAATAAATGAGCCGCAGACAATCACTATGAGCATATATAGCAAAGGGAACATTTTAAATCACTCCTCAAAAAGATATGTTCTTGATTCAATTGAGTACTTGTCTTTCGAATTGAAGAGACTTGCGACACCTAGCAATTTAAGTGTTGATAATGGAACAATAAGGTGGGATGACGTTGAAGATGAAAGTGGATATGTAGTGTACCTAGATGGCAGCAACATTTCCGAGCTTTCGCAAAGAGAACTTATTGTCCCCCAAATAGCAGCGGGAGCCCATACAATAAAAGTAAAGGCAAAAGGGAATGGTACAAATATAGTTTCTTCAGCTTTATCTAACGGTTATGACGTTACAAAGCTGGCAACGCCACAAAGTTTACAAATTGCAAACGGAAAGGTAACTTGGCAAATCGTAAATGGATGTACAGGATATAAAATCAGTTTGTCTCAGGATAATCTCAATTCGGATATATCCGAGTTTTCGCTGAATGTTGGGGCTATTACCACCGCAGGAAATATTGTAAATATCTACGCATTAGGAAATGGAACTAATGTAATAGACTCAGATGTTTCTCTTTCGTTATCGGTTAGAAAACTGACCCCTCCCTCGGAAATCAAACTGAGTTTACAAGGGGACAATGTCATTTGGAGCGCCCCTTCTAACAAAAATCAAAGTTCTGTTTTATACAACGTAAAAGTCGGTGGAGTGTCCCAACAGAATGGAATGAATTTATCGAGTGCTTCTTGGAGTACGGGAAATCTTGTGGTTGGACAAAATAATATTACGGTTCAAGCTAAGGGGGATAATTCAGAGACATTTGATTCTGATTATTCGAGTTCAACCAATATTACAAAATTAGCTCCTATGTCTGTGAGTATTTCAAGTGATAAAACAAAGTATGAATGGGCAGACGTAATTAATGCAAGTCAATATACATATAGAATCGGTGGTGGGGCGATACAAACTCTTTCGAATTCTGTTAAATCCTGGGCCCCAGGCTTTACTGTGGCAAAGACCGAAGAAACTGTTTTCTTTAGGGCAAAGGGAAATTATAATCAGAATGTATGTGATTCAGATGAAATTTCAAGAACCTTATCAATAATATCCCTTACAAAGATTCCCGATGAAAAGATAACATACGAGTATTTTGCCGCTGAAAGCTATTTTAATGTGACAGTCGAAGAAACTTATGAAACAGAAAATGCAGATCAGAAATTTATACTCAGCACAAGTGGCGTTGAAAGAGAAATGAATGGGAGGACATACCAATATGTGTTTTCCGGAGCTCCCACAATTAATTTCAATGTCAAGGCGGTGGGAGGATATTTTGGAGAATCTGTTGGGGGAATTGATAAATACTACGTTACGTCTTCTCCTTCTAGCACTAAGACAATGACAGTATTTGGGGTACCGAGTGTCAATGTGGTAAAACTGGTAGAAGATTCTTATCGAGTTGATTTTGGAGTGCAGGATGGAGTGACTCAATTGGAATATGAAATAACCTTCATTTTAGATGGAGAGGAAGAAATACAACCGGATACAACTCAACAAGCAAGTATAATTATTTCATCCAGCGAGTTTTCTTCTAGAGAAGCAACAGGGTTTAAGATTAAGGCAAGAGCGCTTGGTGAGGTAGAAAATGATACATATGATTCCAAATGGTCAAGCATGGTAATAACGTACTTAAATTAGGAAAAACTGGCATAAGCTATATTTGCCCGACTATCCTTTTCTGATATTAGTCTTATGCCTAGAAGGATTCCTTTGTGGATGAACAAGTTGATAAGTTAAAAAAATAGGAGAGGAAACTCTTGATGAGAAAAAAACTATTATTATTATTCATATTGACTCTTATTTTATCGGTATGTTTTTTATCATCATGCAAGGATAAAGATCCGGATAATGGCGGGACTGATACCCCGCCATTGACCAATAATAATGAGTATCAAATCAAATTGTTAGACAGATTGGGAAATGTAATCCAAAGAGATAGTATCGTATATCTTCAGATCTCGACAGGAGACCCGTTTTCCTTAAAAATTGCTTCAAGTGGGACTAAAGCGGCAAATCAGATTATTCTCTCTGTAGATAATTCAAACATAATCTCTTTAAGCAAAGCTTCTTTTACTCTCGATGCAAATAAAAACGAGGAAAGCTTTAATTTTATTATTAATGCCTTAGAAAAAGGAAGCGCAGAAATAACAGTATCGTTTGGGGAATTTATATACCAAAAAGTTATGATAAGGGTAATAAAAAACGTAACGGAGATTAAGAATATACTGTTATCTGAAGAGCAATTACTATTGGGATCAAGAATCGATTTAAGCTCAGCAATTGAGACCTTTCCCCTTGATTCTGATAAGGACACCATTAGATTTACTCTTAAGGAAAATAGCCAATCAAACAAATATTGTGAAATAACAGATGGAGAACTGTCCATTACAGGAGTAGGGGAAATTACCATTATTGCCGAAAGCTTGGCTAATCCCGAAGTTACGCAGGAAAAAACCTTAAACACCAGATATTCTTCGGAGGCAATAGCTGATAATATTGAATTCGCACTGGACGGAGAAGAGTCTTCTTCGGAGAACCTGAAAAATATTAAAGAGTTGGCTCTGAATTTTTCTGGAAAAACAGAACTAATCAGCTTAGTTGATTTAAAAGCGTTAACAAGTCTTGAAAAAATCAGCATAACATCGGGAGAATATAATACCCTTGATTTATCCGAAAATATCAATCTTGAAGAAATATCGATATCTTATAGTGGGACTGGACTTAATTCTTTAAGCATAAATGATTTAGCGAAACTGAAAAAAATAAATATTTCTAAAGGAAGCATAAAAGAGTTTTCATTAATTAATCTTCCGCAGTTAGACTCTTATGATATGTCGAGTGGATCTGTAGAGGACTTAACAATAGATAATATTAAGACGGGTACCGTGACTATTGACCTATCAAATGTATCTATAACAAATAGTATTTCTATAAAGAATATTCCTCAATCATTGGACATAAAATTTAAAACTGATGTGGAGACTTTATCCAGTATTGAATTGGATAATTTAAACAGTTTTTTATCCGGAGAGAATGCTTTGGAGGATTATAAGTATCTTCCGAATTCAAAGAAAATATCCATTAATCGGGTAAAACTTTCGAGTTTAGAACTAAACTTTAATAGGTTGTTGTCGGAAGTCATATTTGAAGAAATAAATCTGGACAAAATATCTTCTAACTACTTCAGCGAGACATACATAATTCCTCCTTATGCAAAAATCGTAAAATTGAATAATTGGCAAACACTATCTGCGGTGGACCTTTTAGAAGCAGAAGGGTTAACCGACTTAACTGTTCAATTTGATGAGATTCCCAAGAATACAAAAATTATCAACCCAGAAGGTGCCACTAATTTAACAAACTTAACATTAGAAGGACTTAGCGGAAAGGTTTTTAATCTTAATATCCCCTCTATTAAAGAAATAAGCGTTGCAAAGTTTCAGAATATTGAAACTGTAGATTTATCGGGAACGGGAGTCGTAAAAAACAATCTTGAAACGCTTAACTTAGGTATCGGGATGGAAAGCTTAAGGGTTTTGTTATTAGATAACAATAATCTAAAAGAACTTGACCTAGCCAATGTATCGTCCACTATTGAAGAGGTATCAATTGAAAACAATTCAATTACGAACTTATCTTTGGTGAATAATTTAAGAAGGCTTAATCTCTCTAAGAATAACGGAGTTTCAGTCAGTAATATTTCTCAGAAGACGTTGCTGGAGTATTTAAATGTTTCTGAGTGTAATTTGAGTAGCATGCCCTCCATATCAACGCTAAAAAACTTATACGAACTTAATTTATGCAATAATCAACTGAATGGTAATCTGGAGTACTTGTACAACATTACGGGACTTAAAAGGATAGATTTTTCCGGGAATTCTTTATCTAAATCAATTTTTGACGATTATTTCAATCATATGTCTTCTAATTATTCCACTTTTTGCCCAGAAGACATCGATTATTCGTACAATAGCGAAGACTCACGTGTATTTCTAGATAGTCTTAAGAACCTCTTTGATAAAGCAAGTACTATGCCGGAATGGGCGGTCGCAAAATACAGCATAGATGGGAATAATGTTGCACAAAACTACTATAACAAAAAAATAGTTGAATATATCATTAAATCAGGAGGGCAGGCAAGAATTTCCGCGAATACTAATAAAGCAATTTTTTCGGAAGTAACGGCCGAAATATCCAATTTCTCGATTCTTGTTGAAGAAAGGGAAACAGACTTGGATATTGATCTAGTTGACTTTAAATATAACTCTTCGGGGTACGGAATTTATTGCGAAAATGTTGGTAATACTATAATAAGGGCTTATGGTGATAATCTAGTTAGATCCCATAATTCAGCCATATATTCTACAGGTAACGTGTATATTTATGGAGATTTGGATTCCGATTTGGTTTGCATGAGTGTCGGGAATGGCTCAGGCGGAGGCTATGATGGAATATCATGCACAAACTTAACAATTGATTCACTCGGCTCAGTAGATGTTTTTGGGGCTGATGGGCAGAACGGCAGTGACGGCAGTACTGGCCAAAACGGACAAAACGGAAAAGATGGGGGAAATGCTATAACATGCTCAGGAACTATAAATATTCTATCTGCGGTAACTCTTAAATCTGGTAATGGGGGGCATGGCGGTAAGGGAGGTACAGGATTTACTGGAAGCACTGGTGCCACGGGCCAAAACGCAACGATAAGCTCATATGCTCAAGCTGGCGGGCCTGCCGGGAAAGGCTGGACCGGCGGGAACGGCGGGAATGGAGGGAAAGCGGGATATGCTATCAGCTGTAATGAACTACAATATGAAGATATAGCGCATATAATTGTGACTCAATCCGCAAACGGAAACGGAGGCCGAGGAGGTACAGGAGGCCAAGGTGGAAGTGGGGGGAAAGGAGGAAATGGGTATATAAACACAGGTTTCTATTTCAACGAGACCTATATAAATGGAGCCCGAGGAGGATCTGGCGGAAACGGAGGGAATGGCGGGAACGGAGGGAATGCATACATGGAGTTTTCTTCTATTCATATTGTCACAGGACCATTAGAAGGCTTAAACAATCATATGAATGTGGCGGGATATGTAGGTAGTTTTGGATACGGCGGAGGTACGGGATTGGGTGGTAATGGTGGAGATGCAGGACGTGTAATGTTTACATATGGGAATGCAGGAGGACCTGGCCCCCAAGGTCAAAACATAGGTGTCCGAGGATCTCAAGGGATCGAATTAACGATTTCGTGAAGAAGATTATTATGAATGTAATCTATCGACTGAATCAAGATTGGAAGCGATAAATTATTAACTGATGGTTAGAGATATTTTCATAAATTATTTATTACAGGTATTTTTCTCCTTGGGCTTGATTATTGCCGCTGGGGTGATTATAGGATTGATACATAAAGGAGTATATAAACTTTTAGGTGGCTCATCTCGAAAGATTTGGATGCTAACTGGCGCTATTGGAACGCCAATACATGAAATAGGGCATGCAATGTTTTGTTTGATTTTTGGGCATAAGATTGTCGAAATAAAGCTTTATTCCAAAGAATTAAAATATGGAGCATTAGGTTATGTCAGCCATACATATAACAAAAAAAATATTTATCATCAAGTGGGCAATTTCTTTATAGGGATTGGCCCCATTATTTCTTGTGGACTAGTAATTACTTTATTGATGTTTTTGTTAATCCCAGATGTTTTTAAAGGGGTGTGGAGGGAAATTTTGGTCCTTAACCTAGCTAGCTTTGCAAGCGCTATAAACACAGTTTTTCAGACATTTTATTTAATCATGCTTAACCCATATAATCTTGTAAATGTTCTTTGGTGGATATTTATCGTTCTCAGTTCCTCAATAGCTCTACATATGGCAATCAGTGTTCCCGACATAAAAACCGGGCTTAAGGGGCTGGCATTTTCTCTGGCGGTATTGTTGGTAATAAACATAATTGTTGGAGTAATTAGCCTTAGTGCTCTTGATTGGATGACGGATCTTGTACTGGGTTTTTCGTCATATTTATTAGCACTTTTAGGGATATGTTTGTTGATGGATTTAATAATTTTATGCATTGCAGGTATAATAAGAGTAGTTAAAAAAGTATTCCACAAATATTAGATATGTCGATAAGTTATTTGTAAAATATTCCCTTTGATGTGTTCTGGAATTATGAAATATTCTTTGCAATATTTTAATGGGATGTATCCGGATCTTCTTCTTCGAATACGATTTATTCTTATTTAGGAAAAAGAATGAGCATTTGATGAGTATCCGGAGAGCATATATTTGATTGATTTTTACATTTTTTTAGAGTATTTGGGCGTTTTCTTAAGGAAAATAAAATATTTCTACTAAATTACTTGCGCAATTTGATTATATAGTATAGACTATTTTTTGTCTTTAGTAGCATATTAAGAGTCAAGATATTGTATAGATGCCACCACAAGGATAAATATTATAAGGAGGTACCTATCAATATGGCAGACATCAAACTTAAGTGTAAAGACTGCGGCGCTGAATTCGTTTTCACTGAAGGCGAACAAGCTTTCTATAAAGAGAAAGGATTCGAGAATCAGCCCACACGTTGCGCCGATTGCAGAAGAGCAAACAAAGCAGCGAAGAACAACCGTGGAAATCGTTCTTTTGGTCCTAGAACTGGAAGATAACCATTCTAACTAAAAGACAATTATCACAAAAATGAAAACGAACCGGTCCAAAAGACCGGTTTATTTTTTTGTATGAAGAAATGGGGAAACTAATTAGAGAAATTGTTAATATGATGATTAAAAAAATCTGATTATTCAACCGGAGAAGAAAAGAGATTTATGGGGAGAGAAGATAATTGATGGGGGTTTCCTGGAATTGTAATAATTTTGGCATATTACTTGATAGGAATTAAATAATGTGGGATAATTTTGTCAGTTAAACTAGCTTAAAGGACTTATGGAATACATTTTTTTTGACATAGAATGCGCTAACATGTTACACGGAAAAGCAAAGATTTGTTCTTTCGGTTATGTGTTAACCGATTCTTCCTTCAATATACTTGAAAAAAAAGACATTTTGATTAATCCAGCTTCATTTTTTGATACATATGCATTGAAACGGATGGGTACGACATTGCCTTATCCCAAGGAAGAATATGAGAAGGCTGGGAAGTTTCCCTCGCATTATGAAAAAATTAAAGGGTTATTGACAAAAGAAGGGCGCATTGCAATAGGTCATGGAACAGTAAACGATGCCCATTTTTTATTGCATGAATGTGAAAGATATTCCCTCCCCCCTTTCGACTTTAAATACTCGGATACCTTGAAGATGTATATGAAATTAACCCGGAGAGAAAAAAAGTTAGACTTAACTTCTGTATTTACCGAGATTTATCCTGATGAAAACTCCCTGCACTCTCATAGAAGCGATGATGATGCCGAAATGACTATGAAAATTGCAAAAAACATATGCGAAGTTACTGGAAGAACACTTGAAGATCTAATAAAGAATAATAATCTTTTGTCAGAGCAAGTATTTTCAGGAAGAATTCTAGACCCAGAGTGTTATTTGTTCCGAGTGAATCCTTCGGGTTGTAGAAAACCCGATGAGATTGTAAAAAGATGTATTGAGCTTCAAAGCCCTGCTAAAAACGGAGTTCTTAATGGAGCCAATGTTGCGCTTAAAGCAAGGTACCAATGGCTTAATCTAGCATCTTATCTGAAGATAATAAAATTGACCAATGCTGCTGGCGGAAAGTTCGTAGAAGAAAGATGGCTTGCAGATTATGTAATTCAAGCGGGAAGTATGGTGAAGAATAATCCTGAGGCAAAGCCAAAGAAGATCAGCTTTTCCGAATTTTATACCCTTACCGGATCTGACGAAGACAGGGAGTTAAGTTTAGTTGAGATGAGGGAGATAGTAGGGAATTTTCCAGAGAATATCGAGTGGTATAAAAAATATAAAGAAAGGTTCGGTTCGGAATATTCTGCAACAGAGATAGAAGAAGAAAAAGTGTTTATGTGCACTATAGATTTGCCCGTTCTCAAGTTTATCTTTTCCGGAGAGGAACTAGATGCGGAAGGTAAGATCGCGTACGTGAAAAAGAAGCTTATTTATGAAAGCATGACTGACTCTTTTCTACCCAAACAAACTACCGAGTTAAAAGTAAAAAGAGATTCAACCTTATCCGAAGATAAGTTTATTTCTTTGAGGGAATCATTAGAGGAAAGAGTAGAAGAACAGAAAAAAATATTGTTTCCCAATCAAATAGATCCCAACATTAAGGAACAGGTTTTTTATAATATTTTTGAGTATAAAGTTTTAGCAACATTCAGGGAGGGGAGAATAGAGTTTTTCTTCCGTGACACCCCATTATATGAAAAGAAAATGCATAAAGTCGCTTCTTCAGATGAGCAAATTGAGGAAGAGATAATTTCTACGATAAGAAAATACTATACTCCAGAGGAGTTTGCTAAAGAGCTGAGAAGAATGAGCAAGATGAAATACGGATACAGAAGCAATTCTATCCCCCAAATAAAGGAGGAGAAAAGAAATTATTCTGAAGGTATGTGCGTCGAATTAGCCAAGAACTATAAAACATATTACGGGCTAAAAACAGTATCTAAGGAAAAGTATCCGGTACTCATAGATAAAAACAAAAACACTAAGTATACGCCTGTGTTGATGGCTTTTGAAAACAGGATTTTTAAAGAAAAAATAATACTTCCCGTAGTTTTGGCGGAGCAGGACTAGTAAAGCTAAATAGTTTCTGATGAACTATCCGAATGTTGAAGGGAAAAACAATAATTCCCGTAGTGGTGGCGGAGTGGACTTAGAAAAGAGAATTTTTCTAATGAACTATACGACGTTTGCCTGTTACCGATTGAAGGGTTGCTTTATATACCCTTGTCATCCCAGCGGCAGCGCAAGCCTTGGCTGCAGATTCTGAATAGTTAGCGTGAGAAAGCAAAAGTCTGAGTCCATGTATCATTTCCTCTCCCTCGGCTATTTCGGCTAGACCAAAGCCTATGACACTTTCATATTCAGCAGTAATCATTTCACCTATTTGATGGTATCCTGTGAACTACCGTTGCCTAAAGGCAATGGCTTCCTACTCGATAACCCTCTTGGGCTAAGCATAAATAGGCTAACCCCGTAGTCCCTACGGTTTTGTTTTTTCTGTTTTTTCTAACCAATCGCATCCCTTCATCCAATATGTTTTGGCTTGCATTATAATCACGCTCTATTACTGTTCCACATTCACTACAAGTCCACACACGATCGTTTAACATCAGATTTACATTTTTCGTTCCACAATGGTTACAGGTCTTACTGCTCGGATACCATTTATCAACTTTTATTACACTCTTTGCTTTGTAATTCAACATATTGACAAACTGTCCCCAACCATTATCCATAATGCTCTTTCCCAATTTTAAGGTTTGCGACATTCCTTTCATATTTAAGTCTTCTAAACAAACAATATCGTTATCTTTGGCTATCTGACAACTATATTTGTTTAACCAGTCCTTTCTTTGATTGGAAATCTTTTCATGAATCAACGCAACTACTAGTTTTTGCTTGTGATAGTTGTTACTACCTTTTTTACAATGTGATAGCTT
>Ga0123335_1009487_pt1 | contig 10072 bp, 10 predicted proteins | sample BiotimSIPDNA_2_FD_89707 | JGI IMG/M metagenome (GOLD analysis project Ga0123335, IMG submission 89707) | Anaerobic biogas reactor microbial communites from Washington, USA - Biogas_R2 time_0 SIP DNA | ecosystem: Engineered > Bioreactor > Anaerobic > Unclassified | place: Washington, USA... | reverse complement strand
TCATGCTTGCGGTGTTGTAGTCGCCGACCAACCCCTAATGGAAATGGTTCCCTTACAATTGGCCCCTCAGAACAAGGAAAGCATTGTCACTCAATACAGCATGGAATACATTGAAGCGCTGGGATTACTCAAGATGGATTTCTTGGGGTTACGTAATCTAACGATCATTGAAGAAACTCTGAAGCGTATTTACGCCATTCATCAAGTTGATTTAGAGATAGAGCAAATTCCTTTTAATGACCGAAAAACTTACCAACTCCTCCAGCGGGGTGAGACAACAGGTGTTTTTCAGTTGGAAAGTAGCGGCATGAGAAATTATTTGAAGCAACTGAAGCCAAACCATTTCCAAGATATTGTCGCCATGGTTGCTTTGTATCGGCCGGGTCCAATGCAATTTATTCCGCAGTACATTGCTCGTAAAAATAATCAAGAAAAGGCAGAGTATCATCATCCAATTCTTAAAGATATCCTGTCGAACACTTATGGTATCGCAGTTTATCAGGAGCAGATCATTCAAATCGCTCATCGAATGGCTGGATTTACTCTTTCTGAAGCAGACACTTTGAGGAAAGCTATTGCTAAGAAGAAAAAAGACTTACTGGTTAAGCAAAAAGATAAATTCATTAAGGGAATGATTGATAATAAAGTATCTGAAGCGGTAGCTAAGGAAATTTGGGATTGGATTATTCCTTTTGCTAGCTACAGTTTTAACCTGGCTCATGCTACCAGCTATGCGACTATCGCCTACTATACCGCCTATCTTAAGGCACATTATCCATTAGAATTCATGTCCTCCCTGCTCACCTCCCACTCCGGTAACAACGAAAAGATATCTTTCCTGATTCAAGAATGCCGACGAGTTAACATCGATATCTTGCCTCCTGATATTAATGAAAGTTTTCTTACATTCTCAGTCGTCCCCAAAGAAGAAGTTATTCGCTTTGGCTTGTCAGCTATTAAGAATGTCAGTCAAAAATTAGTAGAACAAATTATCAGCGAAAGAAAGCAGAATGGTTACTTTAAGACTATCGAAGACTTTGTTAGTCGCACTTGCGAGTTTGGTTTAGATAAAAAATCACTCGAAAGCATGGCTCGAGCCGGAGTCTTTGACAGCCTAGTCGATCGTGCTAGAATTGTCAGCAATATCAAGAATATTCTAGATTGTGCCCAAGAGATTAAGAAGCAAAACAACAGTCAGCAGGCTAGTTTATTTCAAACCGCTTCTTTCCGCCCGAACTTAAATTTAAGCAATGATGGATCAGTTGGTATCCTCGATAAACTTAGTTGGGAAAAGGAATTACTCGGACTTTATATTAGCGCGCACCCTCTAAATCAGTACGAGAAGATGCTGAAAAAAATTGCCACTTCAGTTAAGGAGATTGACGATTCTTATATCGGTCAGATGGTCAGAGTCGGTGGAATAGTTGATAAGATTAACCGCATTATTACTAAAAACAACGAACGAATGATGTTCGTTGAACTAGAAGATCTAACTGATAAAATGGAAGTGGTGGTTTTCCCTCGAGTCTTGGATAGCTATACGAAAATGTTAACTGAGGGTAATATTATTTTAATTAAAGGCCGAATCGATCGTCGTAATGGATCGCTCCAAATGATTGCCGAATCGGTCGAAGAATTAACTTCAAAAGAATAAAATGGAATTAGCTATTATTAGACATTCCCTTGCCCATATAATGGCAGCTGCTTTACATCGGCTTTATCCCGAAACCAAATTTGGTATCGGGCCCGATATTGAGAATGGTTTTTATTACGACATTGAATTAAAAGAAAAGATCACTCCCGATCATCTCGATAAAATAACTCAAGAGATGGTTAAAATTATTAAAGACAACCAGCCTTTTGAGCAAAGAAAAGTTGAAAAAGATGAAGCTCTTCAGATCTTTGAATCTCAACCTTATAAGCAAGAATTAATCAAAGAGCTAAAAGAAGATCAGATTAGTATCTTCGAAGTGGCTGGTTTTGTTGATTTATGCCGTGGTCCCCACGTTGAGTCGAGCGGGCAGATTGATCCTAAATCATTCAAACTATCTTCTGTAGCTGGAGCTTATTGGCGAGGAGACGAAAAGCGTCCAATGCTTCAAAGGATTTATGGTTATGCTTTTGAGAGCGAAAAGAAACTTAATGAATTTTTAGATCAATTGGCCGAAGCTCAAAAAAGAGATCATCGGTTGGTTGGAAAAAAACTCGACCTCTTCCGCTTAGAAGAAAAACTTGGAGCCGGGTTAGTACTCTGGACACCTCGAGGCAGCAAGCTAAAAAGAATTATTCAAAACTTTATTCTTGATAAATACTCACGCAGCGGTTGTGAAATTGTAGACACTCCACACATCGCTCGGCTTCATCTTTGGGAAATATCTGGTCACGTTGGATTTTATCGCGAGAGTATGTTCCCCTCAATGCACCTACATGAGATTGCCGAAGATGAGACTGAAGATTATCAGATTAAGCCAATGAACTGTCCATTTCATATCCTGATTTATCAGCGTCAAACTCAAAGCTATCGCAATCTACCACTACGCTACAGTGAACTAGGCACGGTTTATCGTTATGAAAAATCAGGTGTATTACACGGACTAACTCGTGTGAGGGGTTTTACCCAGGATGACTCTCATATTTGGTGCACCCCGGAACAGTTGTCTCAAGAATTAGAAGGATCGCTCAACTTAGCCCTGGAAGTTTTAGGATATTTTGGCTTTAAAGAATACGATATTTATCTTTCTACTCGCCCGGAAAAATATATTGGATCTGACCAGATCTGGAAAGATGCAACAGCCGCCTTGGAAGGAGCGCTTAAGAAGCGAAATATTGATTACCAGATTGATCAAGCCGGAGGTGTGTTCTACGGGCCCAAGATCGATATTAAAATCAAAGACTCAATTGGTCGCAGTTGGCAATGCACTACCATCCAAGTAGATTTTAATTTACCTGAAAAATTTGATTTGCATTACATCGATGAATCCGGTCAGAAGCAAAGACCAATCATGATCCATCGCGCCATACTCGGGAGTATTGAAAGATTTATCGGTGTCCTGTTGGAACATTATGGTGGTCAATTACCAATCTGGCTAAGTCCGACTCAAGTGATGATTGCCCCAATTGCTGATCGACATCATCAATATGCTCAGCAAATAGCTAATCAATTACAATCAGCGGGCTATCGAGCCGAAGTCGACCAGGAAAGCAAAACTGTGAATAAAAAGATTCTTCAGGCCGAAGAATTGCAGATTCCATTTATCTTAGTAGTTGGCGATCGTGAAGTTGAGTCTCAAAAAGTCAGTGTTCGTCAGCGCCACCAAGCAGAATTGTCTTCTGTGTCGTTGGAAGAATTCATCCAACAGCTTCAGGAAAAAATTAAAGAAAAATCTTGATGCCGATTACTGATCGGTTTAGAAATCCAGGACGATACTTTCTGGTAACTTTTGGTTGTCAGATGAACATTTCTGACTCCGAAAGAATTGACTGTCTGTTAAAAAGTCGAGGCTATCAATCAACTCCAAAAATCGAGTCAGCTGACTTGGTTATTGTTAATATGTGTTCGATTCGGAAATCAGCCGTTGATCGGATTTATGGAATAATGGCTAAAATTAATCGTCTTAAAAAATCTGGCCATTCTATCGAAACTGTTTTAACTGGCTGTTACCTGAAAACAGCTGAACAAAGAAAACTGCTCAAATCTTTTGATCTAGTCTGTCAAAGATCAGATCTTTTTGAAAACCCGGACTACCTTTCCCAACCTGCTTGTTATGGCAGGTCTTTTCAGGCCTCCGTTCCGATCATGACTGGCTGTAATAACTTTTGCGCTTATTGTGTCGTTCCTTTCACCCGTGGTCCAGAACAAAGTCGACCACCTCAGGAAATAATTCAAGAAGTTGAAGAGTTGGTAAAAAGAAACTATCAAGAAATATGGCTACTTGGCCAGAATGTTAATAGCTATCGTGGTCAAGAAAATGACCGTACTATTCAATTCCCTGAGCTACTCAGCCGAGTCAATAATATCAAGGGAGATTTTTGGCTCTACTTCACCACCTCTCATCCCAAAGATATTACCGAAGAGTTAATTGAAGTAATTGCCAGTTCAAAAAAAGTAGGACCTTATTTGAATTTACCAGCTCAATCTGGAGACGATACTATTTTAAAAAAAATGAAGCGACCTTATCGCATAAAAAATTATCGGGATATCGCCTCAAAACTCCGTCAGGCTTTTGCTAAACATCGTAGCGGATTAGAAAAAAAATTAGCTCTTTCCACTGATATTATCGTTGGCTTTCCAGGAGAAAGCGAAAAGAACTTTCAGAATACAGCTCAATTAATGAAAGAAATTAAATTCGATATGGCCTATATTGCTCGCTACTCTCCTCGGCCCCTGACCAGTGCTTGGCCCCTGGGTGATCCGGTGCCAGAATCTGAAAAAATAGTACGAGAAAAAATATTGACTGAGATTCTTAGGGACACAGCATTGTCAAACAATCAGACTTATAAGAATCAGACCATTCCGGTTTTAATCAATCATTACGATAACGCTAAAAAGTGTCTCCAGGGACGGAGTCGCTCCTACAAAAAAGTGCAAATCAACATTAATCAGCCAGATTTAGTTGGACAAATAGTCCTAGTTCACATCACTCAAGTTGGCCCCTGGGGACTAGGCGGTGAAATAATAAAAAACCCGCTCAACCAGTGAGCAGGTTACGATCCGAAGATCAACTGAAAGGCAGTTATCAGGAGTACTTTGCTTGCCAGGCCTAAAATAATAAATAGAAGAGCTGGGCGATCCTTAGCCACAACAGCATAACCGACAGTTCCACCGGTAATCCATGGAATAAGTGGTAATAAATTCAAAAAATAGAGAAACAGATATTTATGAATTCTAATCTGCCCGATGTAAGTTGCTAGCTTGTGGCCATTTTGTTGACTGTGTTCCAACCAGGCTTTAAACTGCTCTGCGAGAGCAATAAAAAATTGTCGATCCGACCACCTTTCGGCGATTCTCTTAATAGCGTAAACTAAAAAGAAAAATAGCCCGATTGAAATAGCGATATTAACTAAGCCAGAAACAATAGCTAAGATTGGAGTCCACCAATTTTGACAACCCTGATAAATCAGCCAAATGTCAGGTGCTAGTATCCAAAGACCCCATAACACCTTTCTCACCTCCTTTATTTTTCAGGAACAATAATCCTCATTCTATATTCAGCTTAACTAATGTCAACCAATAAACCTAAATTAATCGTTATTCTTGGTCCAACAGCTAGTGGTAAAAGCCAGCTTAGCGTTGATTTAGCTCAAGAATTTAATGGTGAAATAATTTCCGCCGATTCTCGACAGGTATATCGCGGATTAGATATTGGTTCCAACAAAATAACGTCAAATGAAATGAAAAACGTCGTCCATCATTTAATTGACGTTGCTTCACCGCGTAAAACCTTTACTGTCATTCGTTTTCAAAAATTAGCTATGCGCACTGCGCAACAGATTATTTGCAGAGGCAGACTCCCATTTTTAGTCGGAGGCTCACCCTTTTACTTATATGCTGTCACTGAGGGATGGCAATTGCCTCCGTCCTCTCAAGATAGTCAATTGCGAAAAGAATTATTCAAGAAAAATCCAGAAGAGCTTTTTAGAATATTAAAACAATTAGATCCGGTTTATGCCAAAAAAATAGATCCCTCAAACTCCCGTCGTTTAATTAGAGCAATTGAAATCGCTAAGACCTTGGGACATGTTCCGCCTCGCCAAAGCTATCCCCTTTTTGAATCTCTTTTCCTGGGGATTGATTGCCCTAAAGATAATTTAGAAAGTAGAATTATTAAACGCCTTGATCGACGACTAGAAAAAGGATTGATTGAAGAAGTTAAAAAAATACGTCAAATTCCAATTTCATGGAAGAGACTGGAAGCTTTTGGTTTAGAATATCGTTGGACAGCTCGTTATCTACAAAACAAAATAGACTATTCTCAGATGCGCCGGGGAATCATAAAAGACAGTTTGAAACTAGTTCGGCATCAGATGAATTGGTTTAAAAAAGACCAGCGAATCAACTGGATTGAAAACCAAAACCAATCTCGTAAATTAATTCAAGATTTCCTGTCTAATTCTTTGAGTTGAGAGCCGATTCAATTAGGCGGCGGGCTACTTCGGGTTCCACCGATCCTTTAGTCTCCCCCATCAGTTGACCGATTAAAAACTGTAAAGCCGGTAGCTTTCCTTTGTGATAATCTTGACAAGCCTGAGGGTTGTTGTCGATGATTTTTTTCACTACCGGTACCAGCGTTTTTTCGTCATCAATCTTAACTATATTCTGATCATCCATAATCCGAGAAGGATCTCCGCCAGTTTGAAACATCTCTTTCAATAAATCTTTAGCTAAACGAGACGGAACCTTGTCCTGAAAAACTAGAACAATAAGCTCGGCGAAGTTTTCTGGAGTAATTTTTATTTCACTAAGGGGCTGGGAACCGAGTAAACCTTTCAGGTCACTGATCAAATAGTTAGCTAATAGTTTAATTAATTGGTTGGTTTTAGAAGAGTCAACATTTTCGTCTTTCATCCAAGACAGCAATTCGCTAGCTGTTTTTTCAAAATATTTACCCAAGTCAGGTTCACGTACAAAAACTTCGATATCTTGATCGACTAATTTATATTCTTGAGCAAAACGCCGTCGCTTAGCCGCCGGCAACTCCGGTAAGCTTTGCCGAATTTCATCAATTTCTTGCGGTCTCCATCGAATGGGCAACAAGTCCGGCTCGGGGAAATAACGATATTCTTGCTCGGCTTCTTTTTTCCTTTGCCTAATCGTTTTTTGACCATCCCAGCCTCGCGTTTCTTGAACAACTTGACCACCCTGACTAATTAAAATTCGCTGACGTTCGATTTCACTATCAATAGCCATTCTTACCGCTCGAAAAGAGTTAATGTTTTTAAGCTCTGTTTTAGTCCCCGACCCGAGAGGGGCCTCCTTCGGCTGGACTGAAATATTAGCTTCAATTCTCATTTCTCCTTTCTCCATATCTGCTTCAGAAACTCCCAGGTATCGTAAAATTAACTGTAACTCCTGAGCAAATTCAGTAACTTCGTCGCCATTCTTAAAATCCGGCTCAGTAACTAACTCCATTAATGGTACTCCCGCGCGATTGAAATCAATCAAAGAACAGTTTTTTTGATTGTCATGAATTAGGCGACCGGTATCTTCTTCCAAATGAATTCGGCGAATCCTAATCTTCCTTTGATTTTTCAAAATAGCCTGTCCCCTTTGACACAATGGGTGATCAGCCTGAGATATTTGATAGCCTTTTGGCAAGTCGGGATAAAAATAACTTTTACGAGCGAACTCTGCCTCCATCGGAACTTGACAATTAAGGGCTAGACCCGCTTGCACTAATTTTTTAACAGCCGCTTCGTTAGCAACCGGTAAAGTTCCTGGATGCCCTAAGCAGGTAGGGCAGATATTAGTATTTGGCTGAGATTCTTGAGGATCGTTTGGGCAAGAACAAAACATCTTGCTCCGCGTATTAAGCTGAACATGAATCTCCAAGCCAATCACAGCTTCTAACTTTTGGTAATCGGCCATATTATAATTGAGCCGCCTGCAGGAATCGGACCCGCGTCCGTGGTTTACAAAACCACTGCTTTACCACTAAGCTAAGGCGGCTTTAATTACCAGTAATAGCACTCCAAAAATCATCTTTCAAGCGTTGCCCTCCTTCTTTTAATGGGTTCGTCTCCTTGGGTTGAGATGAAGATTTGGATTTTCCACTTAAAGAACAGACCTTCACTCCAATCATCAGAGCTAAACCAACGATACTAAAAGCAATGATTAAGCGAAGACCAAAAAGATAATCCATAGATTAAATCTCGAATCGAGCAAATTGACCAATTTCAATTTTTTCGCCCAACTGAGAGACCAGATCATCAATAAGGTTTTTAATCGTTTTACTGTCGTCTTTGATCCACTTTTGCTGCAAGAGAGTCACTTCGGCATACCATTTATCCAGCTTGCCGGTAATTATTTTATCGACAATCTCGGCTGGTTTATCAGAATCTTTCATCTGCTCTTGATAAATTTCTTTTTCTTTTTTAACAACCTCATCCGGAATATTATCCTCGCTTACATAAAGTGGAGCCATGGCTGCAATCTGCATCGTTAATTCCCGGGCTAATTCTTGAAATTGATTAGACTTAGCAACAAAATCAGATTCACATCTCAATTCAAGCAAAACTCCCACCTTGCCATTAGCGTGGATATAGCTCTCGACAATCCCTTGACTCGCCTGTCTCATTGATTTACTGGCGGCAATTTCACGGCCTTTTTTCTTAAGAAAATCTTTCGCTTTTTCCAGGTCGCCCTGAGCGTTATCAAGAGCCTCTTTGCATTCAGAGATGCTAATGCCAGTTTCCTCTCTTAATTTTTTGATCTGATCAATAGACATGTTACTTAAGTACTTTTTTAACTTCTTCTAGAATAAAAGAGACTGAAGACAATGCATCGTCGTTAGCTGGAATTGGGTAATCAACCAGCTCTGGATTGAGGCTAGTGTCGACTAAGCCAATTACTTTAATGTCTTTCCGACGTGCCTCTTGAGCCGCTAATTCATTCTTATCTAAGTCGACAATAAAAACAGCTGATGGCAACTCCTTCATCGTTTTCAGTCCCTCGAAATTTCTTTTTAATCTATCAATTTCTCGATCAATCTCTAACTGCTCTTTCTTGGTGTAGCGCTCAAACTCTCCTTTTTCTCGCTGAGTTTCTTTCTCAATTAAATCTCTAATTCTTTGAGAAATAATCTTAAAATTAGTTAAAGTCCCGCCTAGCCATCGCTGATTGACATAAGGCATTTCAACCTCTTGGGCAACTTCGAGAATTAGTGATTGAACTTGAACCTTGGTCCCAACCAATAAAACCTGTTTATTGTCTTTTTTAATCTTTGACAAAAAAGACAAGGCTTCTTGCAGTTTTTCGGCTGTTTTACCAAGGTCAATTAAATGCACTCCCGCCCGAACTCCTTCAATGTATGGTTTCATCTTTGGATGTAGACGTGAAGTACGATGACCGTAGCCAACTCCAGCTTCGGCCATTGCGGTAATTAATTTTTCGTCTTTAGAATTACTCATGCTTTATCTCTAAAATGAAGAACGGCTTCCCAAAGAAGCCGACCAGCCGCTATTGCAACCGGACTGTATAATAACTAAATTAATATACCATTAAGCTTCTTAAAAATCAACGAATAAAAAAGGGCGCATTACTACGCCCTCTCACATTTTCTTATAGTTGATCGGTTTTAACGATCTTTCTGGCAAACTTCTGACCGGCCGAATCTAGATGATTGATAACTCTCTGCCAATCTTTAAAATCTCCTAGATTAGCCATCATGGCTTTAGCATACCTGGTTATCATGCTGTCTTTCATCTCCCGGGCTGCTAAGTAAACCCAGGTCCATTGATCAAAGTCTCGAGCTCGCATCTCCATCTCTTGCATGGCCATCTTCTTGAGTTCTTTTTTCTGAGCACAAAAGAATATTCGACGCCAATTGGCAAAGTTAAGCATTCCCCAAGACTCATCGTCTGATAAGTTTTTTCCCATCCTTTCTTCCATCTCTTGGACTGCAGCTGGAAAATCCTGATCATGATTTTGTAAGACTTGCCAGAAGTACTCTTGTGTTTTTTTCACGATCTTCCCCTCCTTAAGTAAGATTTTAAATTATCTCACAATATAGATTATTTGTCAATAAACACCTTGATTTATCCATAAAAACTGATATTCTGGAGAAGTTATGAAAAAAGATATTCATCCACAATATTATCCCGAAGCCGAGGTTTCTTGCGCCTGCGGTAAGAAATTTACCGTTGGCTCGACTTCACCTAAAATCCAAACTGAAGTTTGCGCATTTTGCCACCCTTTCTATACTGGTGAACAGAAGCTTATCGATGCTCAAGGACAAGTACAGAAGTTCCAGAGCCGAATGGCAAAGGCTCAAAAACCGAAGAATAAGAAAAAATGAAGGCTCGAGCCGCCATTCTTGAAATAAGAGCCGGAACGGGCGGCGAAGAGGCCGCCCTT
>Ga0123335_1009485_pt1 | contig 10074 bp, 6 predicted proteins | sample BiotimSIPDNA_2_FD_89707 | JGI IMG/M metagenome (GOLD analysis project Ga0123335, IMG submission 89707) | Anaerobic biogas reactor microbial communites from Washington, USA - Biogas_R2 time_0 SIP DNA | ecosystem: Engineered > Bioreactor > Anaerobic > Unclassified | place: Washington, USA... | reverse complement strand
CGTCCTTCAGGAACTCGGATCATAAGTGATATTATGTCCACGACAGGACAATTTTATTATTCTTCCTTCCTCCGATAAAATCGCGATTCCTTTACCCCTTCCAGGTGCTTTCGTACATCTGTTGCAAATGTTTTCAACCTGTCGATATCCGCCTGTTTCATTTTACTATGAATCATGGTATCAGCCTCGTACCTGCTTACCGGCAGGATATGAAAAGTTGAACCAGTCGGCTGATCGTCTCTCCAAACACCGTAGGGCATGTAATCAAGACTGTCGAGAACAGTAATACTGTCGATTTTGGTCAGATACAGGCCTGCAATGATCCCGCCATCGGTATACCTCTCTCGCTGGTTGGAAATAAAATTTCCAAGAGAATAAACAACTGGATAAGATGTCAGCGGATCGCCGGGAAGGTAGATTGACTTTACCGGCTGTACCACATGGGGGTGTGAACCAATTATGGCATCAGCACCTTTCATAAAAATAAAATTGGCCAGTTTCTTTTGGACGGCGTTCTCGTTACGCTCATACTCATTTCCCCAATGGATAAATACAACGATAAAATCAGCCATTGCTTTCCTTGCTTTTCTGATTTCGTAAGCTATCATCGCCGTATCGATCCTGTTTATGATGTAAGGTGGCTTAACAACAAGTCCATTGGTGCCATAGGTATAATTGAGGAGTGCGATACGGATATTGTTCTTTTCAAAAATAAGCGGGTGCATCGTGTACCTTTCTGCCGTATCCCGATAGGTGCCTGCCCTGAGAAATTCCAAACTGTCCAAAACTTCTATTGTCCTTACTAATCCTTGGGTACCCCTGTCGAGTCCGTGATTATTGGCAGTAACCAAAATATCAAAGCCGGCCCTTTTCAATGCCCAGGCAAGATCATCAGGACTTGAAAACTGAGGATAACCTTTATAGGGTTGACCGGCAAGTGTAACCTCAAGATTTCCTATGGCTATGTCTGCCTGAGAAATATAATCAGCAACAAGACTGAAACTGGTATCATAATTATAGGTGTTGGTATTCACATTATATGATGCCTTAATCTGTGAATCATGTCCCATAATATCACCACAAAAAATGATGGAAAGATGATTCGTGTCAGAGAGTTCTTGTGAAAGGGATATATTGCAGATAAGAGTTAAAAATAGTAAGGTAGTTCCATGTGTTTTCATTCAGTAACTTTTATTCCAAAAACAAATTAGCAGGCAATTGGTGAGATTAAGTTAATCATTAAATAAAAAAAGGTATAATGATTTTATTAAAATGACTTTGCCGGTTTGATTAAGAAGTAAATAATCTTTTGTCAGGTACTTAATAAAGCAACAGCATGAGCAGTGATGCCTTCTTCCCGTCCAACAAAACCAAGTTTTTCAGTAGTGGTTACTTTAATGTTTACATAATCAGCACTTACTCTTAAAATTGAAGCAAGCTCTTTCTGCATGGCAGGTATGAAGTCTTTCAGTTTTGGCTTTTGCAACGATATAGTAGAATCGACATTGACAACAGCAAAACCCTTCCCGCTTATCAGTCTTACTACTTCTTTCAGCAATAATCTACTGTCAATATCTTTGAACTTTACTGAAGTATCCGGAAAATGGACCCCAATATCACCCAGGGCGGCTGCGCCAAGCAAAGCATCACAAATTGCATGGATCAGAACATCACCATCCGAATGGGCAACTGGTCCGGTATCTGAAGGAATATGAATACCCCCAAGAATCAGCTTTCTTCCAGCTGAAAGTTGATGAACATCATAACCAAATCCTATCCTGTAAGGAGTGTCCATTGGATCAGAAGTCGAACCCAAGGGTAAGACGTTTGGTTTGGTCGAGGGGACTTTGGCGGCCAACAGAAATAAGGTAGGAAAAGTCGAGTGATACAATGTTCAGCTTAAAGCCTGCTCCTGCAGTGATATACTTTCTGTTACCTTTGTTCATGTGTTCATAAAAGTACCCGACTCTTACTGCAAATTGTTTACGGTACCAGTATTCTGCACCAGCAGAAATCATAATCTCCTGTAATTCTTCGTTTAACTTACTGGGATCTCCACCATCTTTCCATGGTTTTCCGGGTGCATCATAGAAAGATTGTATCATGCCGGGAATGGTAGTAACATCATCAGGGAGGCCTGCAATAATGCTATCACCAACCATGTCGGGTGGTGTCGGAACCAGTAGTTTATTAAAATCGACTGTGGCCGAAAGGGAATTATACTCATCAAGATCGTAAGTAAAACGGCCTCCAAGACGGAGGTTGGTAGGTACAAATTCTTTAGTATCGCCTGAAGAATAAGACATTTTTGTAGCTATATTAGAAATATTTAATCCATAAGCCATCTCAGCATCTCTGGTTCCGATCTGCAGCGGACGCTGATAATAGATAGCAATGTCAGCTCCTACAGATATACCTCTGTTATATTCGATATTGTTTAAACCGTCGGAACCGGCAGCTATATCTGAATAAATAAATCTGAAGAGAAGTGCTCCGCTGAAATTGTCTGAAAACAGGCGTGAGTAGGCTGCGTCAAGTGCAAATTCGTTGGGCCTGCCAGTTCTAAGAGGCCTGCCACTTGCGTCTGTGTATTGAATTGTACCCAGATTAAAATATCTGATGCCCATGCTTCCAGCCTGCTTCTCATCAAATTTATAATAGCCTGACAGATAGACGAGGTTCAGGTCGGTTATTTGAAGTTTCTGAAGCCATGGAGTATACGACAAGCCAAATCCGGCTCTTTCTTTCATAAATATATATTTGGCAGGATTCCAATGTTGTGAATACATATCAGGTGATGTGGCAACACCTGCATCACCCATACTTCCTGCCCTGGCATCGGGTGCAATAGTCAGAAACGGAACCGTGGTAAGAATGGCATTCAACCCATCCCTTTCCCTACCTGATATATCGGTATCATCATCTTGTGCAGTGATCACATGAGATATGGACAGCATTAAAACAAGCAGAACAAATAGCTTCTTTATCATTATATTTTAAATTATAGTCCGCAAATATAAAAATTAATTATAAAACGACATTTTTAACGCATTATTATGAGTTTCTCATTGATGGTTGTTGTGCCCAGGCTTGTTGTCACTTTTAACTGATATGGAAATAAACCACCAGAGAGGACGCTGTTCCCTGTTCCGCGCAGGTTCCATGTTAGCGGTGCAGATGTAAATCCTTCCTCAAATTGCTTCCTGTGAAGTCTGTTTATGAGACGACCGGAAATATCAAAAATTTCAAGTGTTATCTCATGTTCTTCACCAGGCATGTTATGTGTATAGACAAAAGATGTAAATTCCGTTGCCGGATTCGGATAGTTGTATATCTTACCCAGTACAGGACCTCCATTAACAACAACGAAACTAACCATAGCTTCGGAGGAATTATTTGAAATATCCCATGCCTTAAGCAACACTGTATGCTCACCTTCTTCGAGGTCCCGTAACGGATAACGGACCGTTCCCGATTTATGGTCATCAACCGTACCTTCGTAATAATCATTTAAAATATATGGTGAGTATATATTTTCATCAAGCAATGCGACAATATCATGCCCTATTCCTATTCCTGAAATATTAATACCCAGATCATCATAGAGTTGGGCATAAATATAGGGTTCCGAATTCGTCATACCTCCAGGGATAAAATTTGTATCATTCATGAAAAGATTGATTTTGGGGCCTTCATAATCCTCTGAAAGTTCACCAGTACCCCCGACAATAATATTGTCAAATTCGCCTTTGGCATCAATAACCCCATTCTCAGCATAATAGCTCAATTTGCCTCTGCCTATTGTATAATTAATATCCTTAGGGACAATAAAGGTAAATTTAAACCGGCCGTTAGTTACTGTGGCTTTACCTCTATACAGCAGATTGTTCTGATCTTCATATGTAAATGGCGGTTCGCCATCATTTCCGAAAGTAGTGATCATCTTAGCTTTATCGTAAACATGAGGGTATACAAATCCATTAAAATCATCAATCAAAGTACTGTCTTCCCAGGCAACATATCCGGTAACATTAACCTCACTGAATGCGCGCACGGTATCAGATGATGCATCATTAACAGAATGACCGTTGATACTGTCAGTGAGTACAAGGAATTCAGGAAAAGCAAGTCTGGTAGCAGGATCGCCAAGAAGTGTAAATTTTAGCTTATTAATAAGATTGGTATTCGCGGGATTATTTTTAGCCTGTCTCAATACATCACCGAGCCTGTAATGAGTCCCTTTATTTCTGTTCAACAGGTAGGGGACAGTTTCTGTCAGCAATATCTCGTTATAACCACCATAAACCAAACGGGTTGTACCAAACAAGGCTATTGCGCCCCCCTCGGGATTCAGCAGGGCTTCTTCACCTAATGTTGTTAAAGCTCCAACACTATTCCAGTCAGACTCGATATCCATCATTGAAACATGATCAAAACGGCTAAACTGACAGGTTGCTGTTATGAACAAAGGCAGGTAGTGTTTATTCTTCATCTTCATTACATCACTTTTTTCAAGAGTTCGTTCTCCGGTAATCTGATTTTCACCACCATGACCACTATAAAGATAAATAAGCACCCCTTTATCTAAGAGACCAAGCAGATCCTGTTTTGCATCAGGATAACTGGAACCAGTTGCAGTATTAAACTGAGGATATGCATCGAGATATACCTTTTCAACAATATAGCCTTTATATTGATCCTGAATGCTTTTTGAGAGTTTGTCGGCCCGCTGCATATGTTGGTAACCATCATGATATCCACCGGGGTCATAGCCGTCATCACCCATAAAAAGAAGCGTCCTGCGCCAGTTTCCAAACCTTGAAGTATCATAATAAATAAGCTTATTTACAACATTGACTGCTTCGTAATCGCTTCCGTCGTTGAGTTTTACAGTTAATCTGCCTATTCCTATATCAATATCACCTGTTACTTCTCCTTCTCCATCACCTAGCAATCCGAAAAAGTCATCGGCCACATAGGACGAAACTGGATCAAGGGATTCAACAGACTGATATGAAAGAATGTAATTTGTATTTCCTGGCGTATTCAGATGATTCGCATATGAACCATCGCCAAACAGAACCACATATCGTAATGAATCACTTGATGTGCCCTTGTTGAACTGATGCCTGAAAAAGTCCCGTAGCGCACAAATATCGGGTGTACCTGATGAAAATTCATTATAAATCATCTGGGGAGTAACGACCAATGTCTTGAACCCGTCATGAATTCGCCTGTGATTGGCCAATCTCTCTGCCTGCTCAAGAAATACTTCAGGAGCCACAATAATATAATTATGCACTGGTAATGCACGAAGGTTTTGGTTTGCAATCAATCCACCACCAGCTATGTTTGGCTTCGTAAATTCACCATTGATATTTACAGCAATATATTGTCGCAAATTATCTGATGGCGCTTTAAAGCGATATTCACTTCCTGTTAACTCACCTCTGATTTCAGTTATATTATTAATATCGGTAACATCCCAAATCCGTGTATCAGATGATGCATTTTTGATTGTATAAGAGGCTATCATTCCACTACCTGTTGATTTTAAGGATCTGAATAATAGCATATCGCCATTTAATCTTATCTCGCTCTGAGCATTTACTGTAATATAATCCAGATAACAAAGATCACCGGCGTCTATTTTTTGATACCTAAAGCCAATTTTCTGCTGAGCCGAGGAACTATTATAGCTATGCTGAAAAATTTTATCTTTTGCATAGGTAAGGTAACTTGCTCCGGTTGATATTGTTGGAAAACCAGAAGAAATTGCTTCCAAATCATTAACCATCAAAGTCCCCTGCCTTATATTTGTCGAACGACCTGCTGCCTTTACCAATACTTTTACTGTAGCGCCGGATAAGATACTGGGGAAATTGAAGATAGTATCAAAATCTTTGCCGTCAATTTTGCGTGAATACCAGTTTCGTCCCGAACCAACAAGGTTTATGTATTCCCTTTCTGAGTAAGCATAATCGTCGTAAGTAGTTATATCGATATTTGACGTGAGATGCCTGTTGTCAGTTTGGGGAATTATATTTGGCTGGCCATGTGATGTTGTAAGAAAATAGGAAATCTCTCCTGAGAATTGATGTAATTTCTGCCTGAATATATTATATACGGTATCATAATGCCATGCAACCGGCCCTTCAGCATAGAAAAGAATATAGTCACCCGAATTAAAAATATCATCACTCCCCCTTGACATAAAAATGGGAATTTCTACCATATCTTCCGGTCTCAGATCGCTGTTCCAGTAACTTAACTGCATACTTCCATGTCCGAACAAACGTATATTGGCAGGATTCGGAAGTCCCATGCTTTCAATATCACCGTATGTGATCTTATAGATCCCGGTCCGGTTAACTTTGAATCTGTACCAGGAACCTGTTGCTAACAGCGAATTGGTGGCTGATTTTTCTTTAAATGCATGGGTAACCTGTCCGTCAGTCTTTTTACCCTCAGCAGAAACAATTTCAAAATTTAGCAACCTCTCAATTTTGCCGTTTTCATTGTTAATTCTGATTGCCGGAATTTTAATGTCAATGTATTTATAACGGTCAGAGGCAGTGAATTGCCGTATTTCAGGTGTTATACCTTCCAAATCCCAACCAGTATATACATCCTTCAACATACTGTCAGGAACTGGGGCGTAAGTCAATGAACCTAATCTGAATACCCTTGTATCATCAACAATTCTAAACTTTGAATTATAAACAGGAAAATAACCTGCAAGGTAGGTCGCATTTTCAAAATTGAAAAAACTGGACTTAATTTGCTTCCCCTTTTCTTCTGATACAATTTTCTCATTTTCCTTCCAGGCAATATTGTAAACACCCTCTTGTGCAAACGAGTAGCTGACAAAAAATAACAGAAATATTAAAAGCCGGATTTTATATTCAGTGATTTGTAGAAGTTTTTTTTTCATAAATTTCACATGGATTCAAAAATAAAACGACTGCCAGATATTAATATTGCGGCGAAAATTAACATAATTAATTTACATTTCTATCGTTCGTTAAGCATGTCACAGCCTTTAAAAATCGGATGCTGCATTTATCTTGTTTTAATTATGTCTGGTACACTTCCGGTTTGGGGGCAGAATATTCATTATAGTAATATAAGAGAGAAACTTTTTGTTCATAATCCTTCAGCAATAACCAACACGGAGAACATCTCCTTTCAAACGACCTTCAGAAATCAATGGCCAGGTAGTAGCACTTATAACACCATTGACGGAGCTTTTCTTATACATTCAGAACCTCTGAAAAGTACAGCAGGCATATTGATTATCAGAGATGTGCAGGGGAATTCAATCATCAATCATACAAGTTTTGGTTTAGTGTATGCCTATAAACTGCAGTTGGCGGACCAATGGCACCTCTCAGCAGGAATTACGGGAACTTATAATATTTATCAGACGAATTTCGGCAGGTTAACTTTTGAAAATGGACAAACTCCATTAATACCACTTAATGAAGATCTAAAGTATTTTGATTTCTCCACCGGTCTGGAACTGGCATATTCCGATCAGGCAAAATACGGTTTTTCAGTGTCACGGCTGGCTTCTATAACGTACGATCTGGATTATGTGCCTTCTGTTCAGATCAATATTTCTTATCTTGGAAATTACATATTAGGGACCGTCTATGATAACAGTGCTTTAAAATTGCAACCTGCTATTTTAGCTTCAATTCAGCGCAGCAGCAGTGAGTTATTATATGGTGCCAGAATAGCTATATCGTCATTTGAGGCGGGCATTTATGTACGACAGAACTTGCGGTTTGAATTCGATGCATTGATTATTTTGTTAGGAATTCGGTATGGGAATATCTCATTTTATTATTCTTATGATATAAATTTACCGGCGAGTAGTTCCCGATTTACAAATTTGGCTGCTCATGAAGTAACTTTTTTATATGATATGCAGTATAAAAGGAAAAGATCGAACAGAAAAGCAATAAAATGCCCGAAATTTTAGTTTATTACAAAGGAATATTCTAAATTTAAGATAGATAATACAGATAACAGATATATATTATATAATATCAAAATCGTTTTACTATGAATTTTAAGCTGTCTGCAATTGCACAATTATTTATTGTTGCTTTATTTCTGGTATCTTGTGGTGGCGGCAAAAAAACTGCATCCACAACAACAGGATGGGAATACAACGACCCCGACAATGGCGGTTTTGAAGTAATACAGGAATATGAACAGGAAAACGGCCCAGGTCTTGTTTTAATTGAGGGCGGTACTTTCACCATGGGAAGGGTAGAACAGGATGTCCTGTACGATTGGAACAACGTCCCCAGGAGGGTAACTGTAAGTTCCTTTTATATGGACCAAACGGAAATCCGTAATGTTGATTACCGCGAATACCTTCACTGGATTCGCCGTGTGCTTGTCGACTATCCCGAGGTTTACAGAAATGCCCTCCCCGACACACTGGTATGGCGCAGACCAATGGCATATAATGAACCCTATGTTCAGTACTATTTCCGCCACCCGGCTTACAATGAGTATCCTGCAATAGGTGTCAGCTGGCTTCAGGCAACTGATTATGCCGCCTGGAGGACCGACAGGGTTAATGAAGCTGTCCTGATAAGGGAAAGAATTCTTTATCCGGATCCAAACCAGATTAATGAAGAAAATTTCAATACAGAATCATACTTAGCCGGACAATATGAAGGTCTTGTGAGAGAGAATCTGGAAGATCTTGATCCGAATAAAGATACCAGACGTGTAAGATTAGAAGATGGTATCCTGCTGCCCCGCTATAGACTTCCTACCGAAGCTGAATGGGAATATGCAGCCCTTGCACTTATTGGTAATACCTTCGAGGAAAGAGTTTATGAACGTAGGATATTCCCCTGGGATGGTCATAATGTCAGAATGGATAAAAAATCAGTTCGTGGTCAAATGAGGGCTAACTTTGTAAGGGCCCGTGGCGATATGATGGGTATTGCAGGCGATCTCAACGACAATGCTTCCATACCTTCACCCGTAAATTCTTACTGGCCGAACGATTATGGTCTGTACTGCATGGCAGGGAATGTTAATGAATGGGTTCAGGATATTTACCGTCCCCTTTCATTTGAAGATGTTGATGAGTTCAATCCTTTCAGGGGTAATGTTTTCAAAAAGCTTGCAACTGATGAAGAAGGTAATGTCGCAGAAAAAGATAGTCTTGGCAGGTTAAAATATGTTGAAATCAGCGTTGACGAAGCCATTAACAGATGGAATTATAAGAAAGCTGATTACAGAAACTACATGGACGGCGACTATGAATCAAGCATTGTTGATGGTGGCGATTGGAATTCTGGAGCTTCAACTCAGGAAAGAGGTTCAAGCAGAATGTACAAACAGGATATCGGCGATGAGAGTTCTCTGGTAACAGACAGGTCACGTGTTTATAAGGGAGGTTCGTGGAGAGATCGTGCATATTGGATGACACCCGGTGCAAGAAGGTTTCTCGACGAAGGTGACTCAAGGGATGATCTGGGCTTCCGTTGTGCTATGATCAGAGTTGGTAGCCCTGCAGGAAATTAAAATTCAGAAAGTATTACTATATTGAGGCTGCTTTTTGGCAGCCTTTTTTTATGCATAATGACCATACAGGATTTCTATTCACGATATTTTAAGCCGGGCATTATATCCACCGATTCGAGAAAGATTGATGCCGGGACCATTTTTATAGCACTGAAAGGGGAACAGTTCAACGGGAATGAGTTTGCTCTTTCAGCCATTAAATCTGGAGCATCAGTTGCTGTTGTTGATGAACCTGTTGAAGGGCCGGAAGGTAAGCTGGTGAGGGTAAAAAATAGCCTGGAATTCCTGCAGAAACTGGCCGCCTACCACAGGCAAAAATGCAAGTTCAACATAATAGGCCTTACAGGCAGCAACGGAAAAACTACTACCAAGGAATTAATCCATGCCGTTCTTTCAGTCAGGTTTAAAGTCCATTCCACACAGGGCAACCTCAACAATCATATAGGCGTGCCAATGACGATACTTTCCTTCGCTGCTGATACTGAGATTGGAGTAGTCGAAATGGGTGCCAACCAT
>Ga0123335_1009484_pt1 | contig 10074 bp, 6 predicted proteins | sample BiotimSIPDNA_2_FD_89707 | JGI IMG/M metagenome (GOLD analysis project Ga0123335, IMG submission 89707) | Anaerobic biogas reactor microbial communites from Washington, USA - Biogas_R2 time_0 SIP DNA | ecosystem: Engineered > Bioreactor > Anaerobic > Unclassified | place: Washington, USA... | reverse complement strand
GCCGATGAAAAAGGTGATGGCGATGGTTTTGTTCAGGTCAATACCCATGAGGGAGGCGGCGTCATAGTCCCGGGCCACGGCCCGCATGGCCATGCCGGTCTTGGTTCTTTTGATCAAAAACATCAGCAGCACCATCAGCCCCCCCGCAATGACAGGCACCAGCAGCGCCAGCCGCTGAAGCCGCACCGCTCCAAGCTGCACCACGTCGGTGAACAGCGGGATCTGGGGAAAGGTCATAGGCCGCCCGCTAAAGATCACCGTAGCCAGGTTTTGCAGAAAGTAGCTCACGCCGATGGCGGAGATCAGCACGGAGATGCGCGGCGCGGACCTGAGAGGCCGGTAGGCCAGGCGCTCCGCCCCCACCCCGAGCAGCCCGGTCAGTAATACGGTGAGAATGAAGGAAACATACCAGGGCATCAGAAAAAGGGTGATGCCGAAAAATGCAAAATACATACCCATCATAAAAATTTCGCCGTGGGCAAAGTTGATCAGGCGCAGCACGCCGTAGACCATGGTATAACCGATGGCGATGAGCGCGTATAGGCTTCCCACGCTCAAGGCATTGGTGAGATGCTGAAAAAAAGTGGCCATGGTGAACCTCCCCAACCTTACACAAAAGCAACCGCTCTGCGGACAAGGAAGCGGTCCCTGTCCGCAGAGTGGCGCCTAATGTAAGGTCTTACTTGGATGGAGCGTAGAAACGGAGCCTGCGCGCCGCTTACGGCTCGATGATCGCCAGGAAGGAGGAGACGCCATCCTCCGCCATCTGCTTGAAGACCACAGGACGAACCGCGTCATGGGTTTCATTCAGGGTGATGGGACCGGCAGCGCCCACAAAGTCCTTGGTGGCAAACAGTGCGTCGCGGATGGCGACGGGATCGGTGCTGTTGGCTGTCTCAATCGCGTTGAGCAGGGTCAGGTAGGCGTCGTAGGCCATGATGGTAGGGCCTGCGGGCTCCTTGCCATACTTGGCGCGGTAGGCGGTAAGGAACTCCTCGGTCTTTTCGGTGGCCGGCTGCGCGGAATCATAGAAGGTGGTAAAGATAACACCCTTGACATATGCGCCCGCAATTTCAAACAACTCGGGAGCATCCAGGGTGTCGCCGCCAACGATCGCGCCGGTAAAGCCCAACTCCCGCGCCTGCTTGATGATCAGAGCCGCGCTGGGGGCATAGCCCACGGAGGAGAAGATCACGTCCGGTTCCTTGCTGAGGGCTTCGGTAAGCAGGGTGGAGAAATCCTGATCCGTATTAACAAAATTGCCCTTGGAGACCACTTCAAAGCCTTCGTGCAGGGCAATTTCCTTTTCAAAGTAGGTGGCCAGTCCCACGGCGTATTCGCTTTCAATCTCCTGGACCACGGCGATCTTGCGGAAGCCCTGTTCCACAGCGTAGCGGGCCAGCATGGTGCCCTGGAACGGATCGATGAAGCAGATACGGGCATACCAGTCGCTATCCTGGGTGACCATGGGGTTGGTGCTGGTGGCGGTCAGGGCTGGGATGCCGGCCTCCGCAAACACATCCGCCCCAGACATGGACAGACCGGAGGAGTAGCTGCCCAGCACGGCCACAACGCCTGAGTTCACCAGGGAGGCTGCCGCGTTGGAGGCTTCCACCTTGTCAGACTTGGAGTCACCCACGACCAACTCAACCTTCTTCCCCAGAACCTCGGGGTACAACTCGTTGGCCAGGCTGATGCCTTCCATTTCCATTTCGCCGCCGCCGGCATAGCTGCCGGTCATCGGCTCAAAAATACCAATTTTGATGACATCCTCGGCGCTTGCCATCATCGGCAGGCAAAGCAGCAGTACCAGCAACCACACAATTGTCTTTTTCATGTTTTTTTCCCTCCGCTTCCTCATGGTATGAAAAAGGGAGATGATGAAAAACGGTTATGCGCCTTCAAAATCTCCCTTGATTCACGGTGATATTATCCTAAATTTGCAGTTTTGTCAAGTGTTTCTTGCATAAGCATGTCCCATTCAGGGCTCCACCCAACCCTTGGCCCGCTCCACCGCCCGATGCCAGCCATACAAGGCCAGCTCCCGGTGACGGGCTTCCATGCGGGGATGGAAAGTCAAGTCGGGCCTTACCATGCGCACGGCCTCCTCCTTGCTGCCATACATGCCTACCCCCAGACCCGCCAGCAGGGCGGCCCCCAGGGCGGTGGTCTCCAGCACGACGGGCCGCACCACCGGGATTCCCAAAATGTCCGCCTGAAACTGCATCATGAACCCGTTGACGCTGGCCCCGCCGTCCACCTGCATCTGGGAGGGGGTATGGCCGCAGTCCGCCACCATGGCGGAATACAGATCGTGGCTCTGGTAGGCGATAGCCTCCAGGGCCGCCCGGACAATGTGGGCCCTTCCCGTACCCCGGGTCATGCCCACCAGAGTTCCCCGGGAGTACATGTCCCAATAGGGCGCGCCCAGGCCGGTGAAGGCAGGCACCAGAAATACCCCTGCCGTGTCATTGACGCTTTGGGCCAGCTGTTCACTTTGGGCCGCTGTCTGGATTAAACCCAGTTCATCCCTGAGCCATTGGATGGTAGCCCCACCCATAAAAACGCTGCCCTCCAGGGCGTAGGTAGGCTTTCCCGCAAGCCGCCAGGCCATGGTGGTGAGCAATCCGTTCCTGCTTTGGATGGGTTCCTCTCCGGTATTCATGAGCATGAAGCAGCCCGTGCCATAGGTATTCTTCACCATGCCGGGGGCGAAGCAGGCCTGCCCGAACAGGGAGGCATGCTGATCCCCGGCCAGGGCCGCCACGGGGATGGGCCGGCCCAGGATCTCTGTACGCAGCTGGCCAATCACCTGAGCGGTGTCCATCACCCTGGGCAACACCTCCCGGGGGATGTCCATCATCTCCAGCAGCTCCGGGTCCCAGTCCTGGGTATGCAGGTTGAACAGCAGGGTGCGGCCGGCATTGGTAGCATCCGTCACATGAGGCCGCCCCTCCACCAGATGCCAGGCCAGGAAGCTGTCCACCGTGCCAAAGCACAGCTCCCCTCTCCTGGCCCGGTCACGGATGCCCGGCAGATCCAGCAGATATTGCAGCTTGGTGCCGCTGAAGTAAGCATCGGGCACCAGGCCCGTCTTCTCCCGGATGACTTCGCCATAACCCCGGTCCTTCAGCCTCTGCACCAGGGGGGCCGTCCTGCGGCATTGCCACACGATGGCCGGATGAACGCAGCGGCCCGTATCCTTCTCCCACAGCAGCGTGGTCTCCCGCTGGTTGGTGATGCCAATGGCGGCAATCCGGCCAATGTCCACGCCGCTCACTTTCACGGCAGTCTGCAGCGCCGTCATCTGGCTGTCCAGAATGTCCTCCGGGGCATGCTCCACCCAGCCCGGCTGGGGATAATGCTGTTTGAACTCCACCGCGTGGGAGGCCATCACCTGCCCGTCGCTGCTGAAAACAATGGCGCGTGAGCTGGTGGTTCCCTGATCCAGCGCTACCAATACACGATTGTCCATACGTCCACTCCTTTCCCGGGGGTGATGCCCCCCGCCCCACCCAGGGATTCGTTGCGTTTCACGCGTTTTATTCAAAAGCACTTAGAGGCGCTCTGCGTCCCCAAACAGGTTCCTCTTTCTCCCTACCATCTCATCCACCCGCTGGACGTACAACGCCACATTGCTGATGTTGGGAGCCCGCTCAATGCGCAGCTCCCGGTCCGGGAACACCCGCTTGCTGATGGCTCCGGCCCCCAGGGCCAGGATGGAGGTGTTTTCCTCCATGATATCCACGTTGTACAGACAGGCCTTGCCTGCTTTGGCATAGCCCACGTTTTGCTGCTGACCGGCCATATACTTCTGCCGATATAGGTAATAGGGCTCCATGTCCAGGCGGAGGGCAGCCTCCTCCCCAAGCTCCACCATCCGGGCAGCCACCGGAGCCGGGGGCAGAGGCGCTCCCTCCAGGTTCAGCCGGCTGGAGCGCTTGATGGCCAGGGTGTGTACCGTGAGGCTGTCCGGGTTAAGGGCGATAATCTCCTCCAGGGTATGGGCGAAGTCCTCCTCGGTTTCCCCCGGCAACCCAGCAATCACATCCATGTTGATGTTGTCAAAGCCCAGGCTCCGGGCCAGGGCGAAGGCCTCTTTGGTCTGCCCTGGAGTATGATCCCGGCCGATGAGGCGCAGGGTTGCCTCGTTCATGGTCTGGGGGTTCACGCTGATGCGGTTGATGCCGTGGGCCCTGAGGGTTTCCAGTTTTCCCCGGGTAATGGTATCGGGCCTGCCCGCTTCCACGGTACACTCGGTCAGGCAGGGGAAGGTCCGGCACACACGGTCCATAAGCCGCCCAAAATCGGCCTCACAAAGCGCCGTGGGCGTACCGCCGCCGATGTACAAAGCCCTGGCCCTGATTCCAGCCTGCTTCATCAGGGTGGCGGAGGCTTCCATCTCCGCAAACAGAGCGTCCAGATATATTTGGGGAGAACATCCCTTCCCCAGGGATTCCCCCGGAAAGGAGCAGTAGGTGCAGCGGGTGCGGCAAAAAGGGATGGACACATAGACGTCCGCTTCCTCGGTGCGGGGAAACGGCAATGTCTGCTGCACCGCTACGATGCGGCGCAGGAGCTCCGCCTTCCCGGGCATCAAATCAAAATCACGCACCAGGGCCGCCGCTGCCGTCTTCAGGTCCATGCCCGCAGCCATGTTTTCATACACCAGCCGGGTGGGACGAATGCCCGTAAGGGAGCCCCAGGGGGGATGATGTCCGGTCATCTCTTTCAGCAGATCATACAGGGTGAGCTTGCACAGCCGTTTTTGCAGGCGCTTGTAAACAAGGTCCCGATGCTCTTCATCGATATCGGCGGGGATGGCCAGGCTTTTGCTGGCGCTGTGCCCCCGAAAGGCAAAAGCACAATGCCAGAGGCCGTCCTGTCCTTCATCGGTCCAGAAACGGTGAAGCAGCGCATCCGGCATGTTTGAGTCCTGGGGTATGGAACCACCGGCCCCGTCCTGAGGATGTACCATCAGGGATCCTACCGGCAGGAACAGCTTCATTACATCCCACAGCTCGTTGGCAAAGCCCGGAAGGGGCGTATACAGCGCAACATCCATTTTGCCTCCGCTCATAGGCGATCCTCATTCCGCCCGGCATAGGTCGGGCCCCCATGGCCCGGATAGGCTACCATGCGGGGCTGCAGCCCCAGCAGACGGCGCAGGGATTCCTTCAACTGGAGAAAGTTGCCGTCCTCAAAATCCGTTCGGCCATAGCCCCGGTCAAAAAGGGTATCCCCGGTGAAAATCCCCTGGCCATCGGGCAGAAGATAGCAGCAGCTTCCCCTGCTGTGTCCGGGGGTGTGGATTACCGTGATATGGATGCCCGCCAGGTTGAGCCTTTGTCCGTCCACCAGGGGAATCCCCGGGGTTTGAACGGTCATGGGCCGGGCAAAGCGGCGGCTTTCATTCATGCGGCTGTCGGTGAGCTTGGGCAGATCGGCCTCATGCAGGTACAGCGGAATGCCAAAATGGCCGCAGACCCCGTCCACAGCCCCAATGTGGTCAAAATGCCCGTGGGTAGCCAGGCACGCCACAGGCCTCAGGTTCCCCACAGCAGCAATGATCCTGTCCGCCTCATCCCCCGGGTCCACAATCAACGCTTCCCGGGTCGAGGTGTTTTCCACCAGGTAGCAGTTTGCCTGTATATCTCCCACCGGCACGGTTCGCACGGAAATCAAGGCCATAGGGCAAGCTCCTTTATGGGATGAAAAGCCACCTTACAGCAGCTTTCTGGAATCCAGCAAAATGGTTACGGGCCCATCGTTCACCAGGGCCACCTTCATCTCCGCGCCAAAAGCGCCGGTGCCCACCTCAATGCCCATCTCCCGCCAGCAAGCGATGAGCCGTTCATAAAGGGGGTTGGCCAATTCCGGCCGGGCCGCCTCAATGAAGCTGGGCCTCCTTCCCTCCCTGGCGTCTCCCAGCAGGGTGAACTGGCTCACCGCCAGAATCCCGCCGCCGGTGTCCAGCAGGGAGCGGTTCATCTTCCCCTGCTCATCCTCAAAGATGCGCAGGTTGGGCACCTTCTGGGCAATGTAGAGCAGGTCCTTTTCGCCGTCCCCTTCCTGCACCCCCACCAGGGCCAGCAGCCCTGGCCCTGTCCGGCCAATGACCTCTCCCTGCACGGATACCCAGGCCTCCGTCACCCGCTGGACCACCGCCCGCATACAATCTCCCTCCCAGTCTCATGGGCTTTCTTTGCCGGGCTCAGGTGCGCCCCCGGTAGATCTCGATGATGTCCGAGCGGTTTTGCAGCTGCTTGAGCACCTTATCCAACTGCTCCCTGGACTTGACCTGGATGACCATGGTGATAACGCTGGTCTTGCGCTTGTCGTCCCGCTTGGCGCTGACCGCCATAATCGGTACGTCCATGTTTCCGATGAACAAAGCCAGCTCGCCCAACAGGCTCACATGGTCATAGGCGATGATATGGATGCTGGCGTTAAAGGAAGCTCCCGCTTCGGTATCCGCCCAACTTACCTCCACCATGCGCTCCTGCTCGGAGTTGGTGGCGTTGAGGCAATCCGCTTTGTGGACGGTGACCCCCCGGCCCCTGGTGATGTACCCCACGATTTCGTCCCCCGGCACCGGGTTGCAGCAGCGGGCAAAGCGCACCAGCATGCCGCTTTCGCCTTTCACATAGATCCCGTGGCTGGGCTTGCCCAGGTGCTTTTGGACCTCCTGCTGGCTGACCTCCTGAACCTTGGGGATGACCGGGGCCTCCAGGCGGCGCTGTTCGTCCAGCAGACGGCCGATCACATAGGCCGCCGCAATGCCGCCGTAGCCCACCGCGCCATAGATGTCGTCCAGCTCCCCAAAGGCATACCGCTTTAATATCGGCTCATAAAACTCCGGCTTGGTAAGCGCAGGCAGGGCCGCGCCCCGCCGCTTGGCTTCCTTTTCCAGCATGTCCCGACCCTTGACCACGTTTTCTCCCCGCAGCTCCTTCTTGAAGAACTGTCGGATCTTGGCCTTGGCCTGCTGGGTTTTCACAATTTTCAGCCAGTCCATGCTGGGGCCCTTGGCACTGGGAGAGGTGAGGATGTCCACCCGGTCGCCGGTTTCCAGCACGGTGTCCAACTGCACAATACGCCCATTCACCTTTGCCCCGATGCAGCGGTTGCCTACATCGCTATGGATGCGGTAGGCAAAGTCGATGGGCGTGGCTCCCCTGGGAATGCTGATGATGTCCCCCTTGGGGGTGAAAAGCAGCACTTCCTCGCTGAACAGGTCTGTTTTCAGGGAGTCGATAAACTCCTGACTGTCCCGGGTCTCCTTCTGCCAATCCAATATCTGGCGGAGCCAGTAGAGCTTGTTGTCCAGATCCTTCTCCGAGCCGCCCTCCTTGTAGCGCCAGTGGGCAGCAACGCCAAACTCAGCCACCCGATGCATCTCCCAGGTACGGATCTGGATTTCAAAGGGAAAGGGCATTTTGCGCCCGCCGATCAGCGTGGTGTGAAGGCTTTGGTACATGTTGCTCTTGGGTACGGAGATATAGTCCTTGAAGCGGCCCGGAATCTGATTCCACAGGGTATGGACGATGCCCAGCACCGTGTAGCAGTCCTGAACGGTGTCCACCAGCACCCGAACAGCGATCAGGTCGTAAATCTGGTCAAAGGTGCGGCCCTGCTTCATCTTCTGATAGATGGAATACAGGTGCTTGGGGCGGCCGTCGATCTCGTAATGGATGCGCTGGGCATCCAGCTTCTCGCTGAGCTCGCCGATGACCATGCGGATGTTCTCCTCCCGCTCGGTACGGCGCAGGCCGACCCGCTGGGCGATGTCATGAAAGGCCTGCGGGTCGATATACTTGAAGCTGAGATCCTCCAGCTCCTGTTTGACGGCGTTCATGCCCAGGCGGTGAGCCAGGGGGGCAAAGATGTCCAGGGTTTCCTTGGCGATGGCCTTCTGCCTTTCCTCCGGCTGAAAGCGCAGGGTACGCATGTTGTGGAGCCGGTCCGCCAGCTTGATGATCACCACGCGGATGTCCTTGGACATGGCCAGAATCATCTTGCGCAGGGATTCGGCCTTCTGCTCCTCCCTGTTGGTGAAATCCAGCTTATCCAGCTTGGTCACCCCATCCACCAGCAAGGCCACCTCGTCTCCAAATTCCTTGTGGATCTGCTCCAGGGTGATGCACTTGCAGTCCTCCACGGTGTCATGGAGGAATCCTGCCGCGATGGTGGGAGCGTCGATCATCAGCTCGGTTAGTATGCTGGCCACGGACACGGGATGGATGAAGTAGGGCTCGCCGCTTTTGCGCACCTGATCCTTATGGGCATTTTCAGCAAACTCGTAAGCCTTTTTAACCAGCAGGTAGCTGTCGCCGGGATGGTGCTTTTGCACGCGTGCCAGCATCTTTTCCAGGGGCATGCATTCGTTGGTAATATAGGTTAGCACGCGTTACACCTCCTTTAAGCGGTCAATCGGCGAATGGCCCCAAGCAAGGGGCTTTCCCCCAGGTCGCAGCGGACGGGCGGACAAAGGGAGTACGAAAAGGGGCTTTCGCTGTAATAAATCAAGCCCAACTGGGCAAAGGCCAGCATTCCCACCCGCGCCTGGGGCAAGGTGAGCCCGGATAGTGCGGCCGCCTGCGCCAGGGTGGCAAAGGCATTGCCTCTCAGGCTTTTGTACAGCCGGCGGTAGGCCTCGTCCCCAGCATCCAGGGAGGCTGCCAGGCGGCGCAGGTCCCCGCCGGGAAGCCCGGCAAAAACCTGGGCCTGGGGCAGCCTTTGCCGCCACAGCTCCCCTTCCCCGGGAAAAAGCTCTCCGTCCAGCAGCCATACCTGCCGCCAATGGCCCTCCACCTGGCTCAGAATGGGAAGAACCAGGGCGGTGGGAAAGAAAAGGGGGTCGGCGGCAACGCGCCAATGGAGGGCCAAGGGGAGATGGAGAGGCTGACCTGGCAAGGCGGGCTCCGGCTCAAAGAGCCTGGCAGCGCTTTCCCTGGTACGGGCCACATACAGACTGCCCCGGGCGGAAGAACTCCAGGGAGCATCTTCCCCGGCTTCCCCCATTGTTACCCCCTGCAGGGCAATTGTATTACTTTCGCGGCGCAGGCCCCTGTCTCCTTCTTGCAGCTCCTGGGTTTCCTGCAAATCCTTCGCCTCCAGCAGCGCGTCCACCAGGGCCATGGCGAAGTCCCGCTCCGGAGCCGCCATAATGGCCTCCCCCTCGGCCCCCTGGGCGGGCCGAAAGGCCTTGGCTTCACACTGCAGCGTTGTGTTCCCCCGAAAAGTGTTGCGGGTAATCCGGTATACCATGTCCACCTTCTCTGCCAGCAGGCCTGCCTCCCGGCCCATGCCAAAGGCAATGCCGTCCATCACATGGCTGCCGTCGCGCAGGGTCACCTGCAGATGAGCCCCCCCGGCACCGCAGGCCCGGCGGCGTTCCAGGCGAAGATTCCGGGCAATGAACAGCGGGGAGGGGTTGCCCAGTCCAAAGGGAGCCAGGGCATCCAACTCCCGGGCCAAATCCGCGGTAACCTCACCCAGAGGCAAGTCCGCATCATACTCCTGGCAGGGGATGAACGCCTCCTGGGGAGCGGCTTGGCGCACCGCCTTTTGCATCCGCAGGCTGAACTCCGGAAAGTTTTCCTCCAGCAGGGTGCAGCCCGCCGCCTGCTCATGGCCTCCATAACGTGTGAGCAGTTCATGGCAGGTCTGCAGGCATTTGTGAATGTTCACACCGGGGACGCTGCGCAGGCTGCCATGAAGCATGCCCTCCTGCCTGCTGAACACCCCCGTGGGACAGCCAAAGCGGCTGCACAGCCGCCCCGCCGCCAAACCCACCACGCCCACATGCCAGCCCTCCCCCTGAGCCAGCACCATGGGCTCCGCCACAAAGTCATGGGAGAGGACCTGGGATAGGGCCTGGTCCAGCACCTCCGCCTCCATCTTCTTGCGCCGGGTATTGAGCTTGTCCAGCTCAGCGGCCAGAGCATCGGCCTTTTCCGGGTCATTCGTCATCATCAGCTCTACCCCGAGCATGGCGTCCCCCAGGCGCCCGGCGGCGTTCAGCCTGGGCCCCAGCTGAAAGCCAAGGGTCTCGCTGTCCACCTGGGCATT
>Ga0123335_1009480_pt1 | contig 10078 bp, 10 predicted proteins | sample BiotimSIPDNA_2_FD_89707 | JGI IMG/M metagenome (GOLD analysis project Ga0123335, IMG submission 89707) | Anaerobic biogas reactor microbial communites from Washington, USA - Biogas_R2 time_0 SIP DNA | ecosystem: Engineered > Bioreactor > Anaerobic > Unclassified | place: Washington, USA... | reverse complement strand
GACGATCCAGTTTATTCACGACGACGATCGTGGGTAAATTTTTGGCGATTGCCTGTTTCAGCACAAACCTTGTTTGCGGTTTTGGTCCCTCGGCTGCGTCCACTAACAATAGAACGCCGTCGACCATATTCATGATACGCTCGACTTCACCACCAAAATCGGCGTGTCCGGGTGTATCGACAATATTAATCTTGACCATCTGTCCGCTTTTTGGGTCAGCGACCTCAACAGCCGTATTTTTCGCCAGAATGGTAATGCCACGCTCTCGTTCAAGATCATTTGAATCCATGATTCTTTCCGCCACTTTTTGGTTCGCCCTGAAAATTTTCGCCTGTTTCAGCATTGAGTCAATCAAAGTGGTTTTCCCATGGTCAACGTGGGCAATTATCGCTACATTTCTGATGTTTCTGCGTTCAGTTAACAACTTCGCCTCCAAAAAAAAGACCCGGCCGCCCGGGTCTTATCCTTCGAAACCAATCACCCCATGGAAATAGGGCGGTTTCTTCACCGGGTATTTTGATAATTTCACAGCTTCTTTGAGTCTCTCCATCGCGGCGTGTAATTTGACACGATCATTGGCATGTACTTCAAAAAAAGGCTGCCTAATTTGAACCTGATCGCCAATTTTGACAAAAACATTGATGCCAACGGCAAGATCAATTTTGTCACCTTTTTGGGCCCTGCCCGCACCTAGGTCAACGGCGGTTTCCCCAATAATCCGTGCATCTACAGATTCAACATAACCTGATTCATCCGCCAGCAAAGTTTCGACATATTTAGCCGTTGGCAATTTGTCGAGGTGTTCAACAACCGAGACGTCGCCATGCTGGGCAATAACGAGCTCTCTGAATTTTTCAAAGGCGGAACCATCGATCAGCGATCGTTCTGCCATCGCCACCGCTTCAGGTTCAGACTTGGCCATTCCACCCAATAGAAGCATATACGCAGCTAGGTGAACACAGTGATATCGATAGTCTTCAGGGCCCCGATTATGCAGCATCTCGACAGCTTCGGCTAATTCCATTGCATTTCCAACCGCTACACCGAGAGGTTCATCCATCGGAGACAATATCGCGACCACTTTCCGTCCGGAAAGCCGACCGATGCTGACCATCACCTCTGCCAGGGCTTTGGCGTCATCGAGTGTCTTCATAAACGCGCCTTTGCCAACCTTAACATCTAAAACAATTGCATTCGCCCCAGCAGCGATTTTCTTTGACATTACCGAAGATGCAATCAAAGGGATGGACTGGACCGTTCCGGTGACATCACGAAGGGCGTAAAGTTTTCCGTCCGCTGGCGCCAGATCAGCGCTTTGGCCGGTCAGGACAATTCCATGCTCTTTGAGTGTTCTTTTAAACTCTTCGGTTGTAAGGTCAGTTCTATATCCAGGGATCGATTCGAGTTTATCAATTGTTCCGCCGCTAAAACCAAGGCCACGGCCAGACATTTTTCCAACCGGCAGTCCACAGGCAGCTACCATTGGAGCAACCGTCAACGTTGTTTTATCACCTACGCCTCCCGTGGAGTGTTTGTCAACGACTGGATAGACTACATCAGCCAAATCCAAAACCTCGCCCGAATCAGCCATTGCCAAAGTCAGTTCAGTGATTTCATGATCGGTCATCCCATTAAGGACCACTGCCATGGCAAAAGCTGACATCTGATAATCAGGAATGCGGTTATTGGTATAGCCCTCTACCAGAAAGCGAACTTCTTCCTTGGTCAAAGCTAAATTGTCTTTTTTCTTAATAATCAGGTCAACAGCTCTCATCTTTACCTTCCAATTACTTGCGCAGCGCAATGGTAACTTTTCGATTTGGCTCTTCGCCAATCGATTCGGTCATTAACTGTGTGTAATTGCGAATTTCCATGTGGATGATGCGGCGCTCATTCGCAGGCATTGGCTCAAGAAATTGTTTACGTCCGCTCGAAATAACCTGCTCAGCTAACCGGTGAGCGATCTTCTTTAACTCCGTTTCACGGCGTGTTCGATAGCTTTGAATGTCAACCTGCAACGGAATCCAATGTCCAGCCTTCTTGCTGACAATAAGACCAGTCAGATACTGCAGGGCATTCAGAGTTTCCGACTTCCGGCCAATCAAAAAACTGAGATCATCCCCTTCGATATTAGCGTATACTACATCCCGGTCATCCTCAGTGGACTTAATAATTTTTGTCGTGATGTTCGCGTCCACAGACATTTGCGCGAGGATGTCTTTCAGAATTCGTTTAACGGATAGTTCAGTTTCGCTCAGACCTTCGGCTTTTTCGCTCAATTCATAAGCGATTTCCTCATCACTGAGAGTGTAATCACTTAATTCGCCACTTTCTTTCCGTTCTTCTAAAACCTCGTCATTGTCAATGGAAAGATCACTGAGCGGAATCAGTTTTACGCGCGCTGAGCGTGAAGCGAAACGAAAGACATTGCGCTTTCCCTCGTACAGAACTTCCACATCGACACCGCTCCTCGTTAATCCAAGTTCTTCCAATCCTTTTTCAACGGCTTCTTCGACGGTTGGTGCTGTAAACTCATAGGTCGAATTTTCATTATCCATGGTTACCCTTTGTGACCCTGTTTGTTATTTCTTCCGTTTCGGGCGCAACTGTTTCGTTGCCGACCGCGCAGAAGGTTTCACCGCTTTTGGTCTGTCGACTTTGTCAAATTCCTCCTCGTCGTCATCATCAGGGACTTCAATATATGGCGAGGCGCTTTCAGACTTTACAGACTTCGCGGGGGCGGACGGTTTGACATTGATAATAGCCGGAGCCTCAGGTGTTGCCTTGGATTTTTTGATAAAAGGCAAAATTTTAGACCAATCTGTGCGCCCTTGAATAGAGTACTGGATCGTGGTGATGATGTTGGAGACAACGAAGTAAAGGGCAAGCCCTGCTGAGAATTGGAACGCCATCCACCCCATCATCAGCGGCATGGTCAAAGACATGGAGCGCGTCATTGCTGCAGCCTGATCGTCCTGACCCATGCTTGGAGTTTCCATAACCTTACTCAAGAGGTATTGCGAAATAACCACAATGATCGCCAAAACAGGAATTCCGACACCAAAAACATTCAATCTTTCCGGTTGACCGAGATCCATCCACAGAAAACGGTTGTTAATCGGCATCACCTTGGTTGGATCAATGAATGGATAAAGCAAATCTTTCAAAACCTTGAGCTCAAAAGGCGTTGAAGCCATCGCTTTCATAATTGCCTGATACAGGCCAAAAATGATCGGCAACTGGATCAGCGTCGGTAAACATGAGCCAAAGGGACTGACGCCCATTTCCTGCTGCAGTTTCATCTGCTCCTGCGCCAACATCTGACGGTCATCTTTGTACTTCTCAGCGAGCTTCTTGTAGCGAGGATCAGACTGCATTTTTTGCATCGCCTGGGACGACTTTAATTGAGCGATGGTCAAGGGATAAGTAATCAATTTAATCAGGATGGTGAAGAGGATGATGGCAATTCCAAAATTCTTCATCAGCATGGTGATCAGAACTAATAGATTGGTAAGAGGCTGAACAATAATGGTGTTCCACATGGTGCTTTCTCCTCAGGATTATTTGGCCGAAGGCGTAAACGCCCATTTTTGAACGCCATTTTGGTCCACAGCGAATAACAAATTTTCATTCTTTGTGGTTTTGTTAGCAATAATGATATTCCCGCCGGCTACTACCGGTGTGGTATACACCTGGGCATTCGCCAGTGAAAGCGTCCATCGCGGTGCCTGATTCAAGTTATAGGCTCTGACATTTCCAGCGATTGAGACGACAGCAAATCCTTCATCTAACTTGACAGGGCCAGCCATCATCGGTTCGTTAGTCAATATTGTCCAATTCAACATTCCAGTGTCTGGACTAATTGAGTAAATAACACCCAGGTCATCAGTAATAATTAGATTATTCTCGACCAAGATCGGTGTCGACCAAATAGCCCCCATTTGACCAGAATTGTCAAATGTCCATTTGGTTTTTCCAGTATCCGCGTCCAGGGCAACCACAGCCTTACCCATCCCACCAGCAAACAAGGTTTTTGATGACTCGTCAAATAATGGGCTGGCTACCATGCAGCCCGCGGTTTTTTCACTCCAAACCTGCGCACCAGTCTGCTTATCCAGGGCAAAGATTTCGTGTTCCTGCGAGGCTATGATGATCAGTTTGTCAGTAATGATTGGCTGGGCAAGAAAACCAAAATTTCCGTTGTATGCCCAAACCTGATTGCCGTTTTCATCCAGAGCGTACACGTTGCGATCCAATGATGGAGCATATATCAATGTTTCATCAGAATTAGCTGGAGCTAAAAACCAGCCTTTCGCTCCAGAGAAACTCCACTTGACCGATCCATCAGCCTTGTTCAGGGCATGCAATTTGTTGGACAAATCACCTACCAGGACTGATTCTTCCATCGCGTGGGGTGCCGCGTACATAACAAGCGCGGCGGATGGTTTTTCGGGATACCGCCACTGCTCCTCTCCGAAAAGATTTAATTGATAAACTACCGATCGGGCTGCCAGATAAATGTGTTCGCCATCAGCGCTCAAACCAGGGCTACCCTCAGCTCGCGGTCCAACCGCGCAACCAGTGAGAATAATCGCCAGAACAATCAGGCTAATCATGAAGAAAGGTTTTTTTGATTTCATCAGTCTCCAGTATTATGGAACCGGGTCAATTCCACCCGGGTTGAATGGGTTACAACGAAAGATACGCTTGAGGGCCAGCCAGCCCCCTTTCAGCGCGCCATGCTTGAAGATAGCTTGATAGCCATAGTGCGAACAGGTGGGTTGAAATCGGCATGTACCTTCAGGCAATGTTTTAGACAGGGTCAATTGATATGCCCGAATAATGAGCAATAGTATATAACGTGGAATATTAGATAAATTAAACTTTAACTCCGAAAGCGGTTGGTCTTTAAAGACTAACCTTTCCGTTTCCTCATTCACTCTTGCATCCATCATCCCTACAAATTAAGCCCGCCTCTGTTCCGAGCGCCAGAACGGTCTGATCAATTTCTGATGAATCCGCGTCCAGCAAAGCTTTTTTCGCGATCAGCAACAAATTGACAGGTTTATCCATTTTCGAAATCAACTTTGCGGCTTGAACCCGCAAAACACGTTTACACCGATTTCGTTGTACTGCCCCGCCTACGGACCGACTTGCCAGCACAGCCACTCTGCTGTATTGATCCGGCGATTCCGCACAGATTAGAACCAATAATCGACTCGAGAATGCTTCGCCATTCGTTTTAATTTCACGAATTTTTTCGCTGTCTTTGAGCCTTAACCGTCTTGGAATCAAACTTGATCAAACGCGACTTAGTGTCGAGCCTACCAGGTTACACGCTTGACGTGATTGTTCGCTTTGGTCGCCAGTCTATAGCGGCCGCGCGCACGTCGACGGCGCAATACCTCGCGACCCTCTGAAGTAGACATACGGGAGCGAAATCCATGGACTCGCACACGACGACGAATCTTGGGTTGATAAGTACGTTTGGGCATTCCTAAAATTCCTTTCAAAGCACTTGATGACCTATTTCCTGTCACCAAGAATGTAATCAATTCGTTTTAACCTTTTGATTTTACCTGACCAGTTTCAAACCCGTCAAGCCCAATAAATCCCCTTTATGTCCTCTTTAAGCGCTTACTTGTGAGTTATCAACAGAATTGCCGCATATTTCGCCAAGAAAATTGTTCTCTTCATCGATTCCTATCAATTTGGCCGTTTTAATCGAGTTCTCAAGCGTTTCTCTTGAGCTTATTTTCACACGATAGAAATCGGGCGTGTAGCCCTCCTTGTAATTCCCCAACCGACCCCCCTCAAACAATACCTCAGCAGACGACCCGATCAGCTTTAGCATCGATTCATGTCTTTTCGTTTTAAACATCGCACGTACAGTTTTAAGACGGTCTTTTTTAACGGCTTCACTGACCTGATGCGCAAACGCTGCGGCAGCTGTGCCGGGCATGGGGCTATATTTAAAGACATGTCCGCCCGATAACGTCGTTGACTCGATTAAATCAAGCGTTTCTCTAAACGATTCCTCTGTTTCGCCCGGAAATCCCACAATAATATCGGTAGTGATTGCCAACCCAGCAATATGTTTTAGGAGCATGCGAAAAACCTCCCTAATTTCAGAGGAATTGCCGGGACGCCGCATTGAGCGTAGGATATTGTCCGATCCGCTTTGTATGGGTATATGCATGTGAGGGCACAGCCGCTTATTTTTCCAACATTTGGCAAGCGATTCGGTGATATCCCACGGTTCGATCGAAGAAAGGCGTATCCGCGGAATATTCGTGTGCTTCAGAATGTATTCGAGCAGGTCGTTCAAGCGCTCACCACCAAAGTCTTTCCCCCATGAGCCTATCTGGACACCGGTCAGGATCACTTCGTTGATGCCAGCTTGTTCCAATGAATTAATTGTTTCAACGATAGATTGAGCAGAGATGCTTCTCGAACGGCCTCTGGCGATTTGCGTCAGGCAATAGCTGCACGCATTATTGCAGCCATCCTGGACTTTCAAAAAAGCGCGTGTTCGATTTCTTCTTCCGAGATTGAGCTTTTGATCCGTCTTATGAATACTGCATGATTCAGCGAGCGTCTCAACGAGTTGATCTTTCTGCTCATTCGAGAAGTGGTTCGCCATGCCGAGGATCTCCCAACCCTGGTCAGGAAAAGCAGAGTTCCAGCAACCCATGCCAATTACTCTCGCTGAGGTCGTATTCTGATAATGTCGTACCATTTTTCGGGAATCAGCGGCAGCTTTGAGGGTTACACAACATGTATTGACAATTATCAGATCCGCTGCTGTCGGTTTCGAAACGATTTTATAGCCTCTGGCGCAAAACTCTCGGGCAAACGCTTCTATTTCGGCCTGATTGAGCCGACAACCTACCATGTCGAAATAAATAGATCTCATTGGACAATTTTAGTTCACTAAATCTTCTTAAAAACTCCCGCCTGAAGCCACAATTTTCACAACTTAATTCAAACAAATTTGAAATGTAAATTAAGATAATACCTCCCCGCCATGCCGTGTGCTGAATTGTTTTGAACCTGCATAAGGCAGGATTGGTTCTTCCTCCAAGCTTTTGTCTTGACCGAAATCTAACACATTACCTGGTCTGAGATCGAACCTGTTTTTGATAGTGTTGGTACAAAACTTAGGCCGCATCACAAACACAGCAGGGCAATTCTTTTATACCATAATTTCGGTTTGGCTGCATTGCGTTACAATGAAGTATGCCAAAACTACGTATGTTTATCGCTGCCCAACTTGATCACTGCGCGCTGCTCCCGTTGATTGCGATACAGAATGAGCTTAAAAAGCTTGTACCAGGAAACGTTCTCAAATTCACCCCAGAACGTCAGCTGCATGTAACTCTGGTTTTTTTGGGAGATGTCGATTCGAAGCAGCTCCCGCGACTCAAACAGGCATTAGAGAGCTCTGAATTCCTGAATCCCTTTGAAATCAGCATCGATACTTTTGACGCATTTAAAAGGCAAGGTCTCCCCACGATCTATTGGGCAGGGTTTAATCCGCCGCCCAGTTTAGTTAAATACCATTCTGGTCTTGTTAACTCTCTAAAAACTTTCCTGTCAATCCAGAATCAGCGATTCACACCGCACATAACTCTGGCAAGAGTCAAGGGCAATCTAAGCGCTGACGAGCTAAAACTGCTCGACGACTATACGAAAGTGGCAAATGGCCATCTCAAACAGCAAAGTCTGATTTCTGAAATCGTGCTCTTTAGAAGCGATTTGTCGCCTGCTGGGCCAACCTATTCAAATCTTTATGCGATAACTGCAAAATGATGCGTTACAATACCTTTCATGCGTGATACTTTGGATTTAGCAAGACAAATGGTCAAGATTCTGGAAGACAAGCTCGGCGAGGATATCCTGTTGCTTGATCTGCGCGGTCTTTCTGACTTCACTGACTTTTTTATCTTGGTTACCGGAACCAGTGAGCGGATGCTTCAAAGCCTGGCTTCCTCTGTGTCCGAAAAAATTAAAGCCGAAACCGGTTTGATCGCTGTCGAAGAAGGCGAGCCTGATTCGGGTTGGATTGTTCTCGATTATGGCTACATCGTCGTGCACGTGTTCTCTTCAGAGAAGCGCGACTACTATCAGTTGGAAGAGCTGTGGAGCAAAGCAAAGACTCTACTCAGACTTCAATAGGCTAAGCTTCGAGCCAATCTTTGATTATTTCTTCACCATGTTGGGCAGGTTTGACATTCTCATAGATTCTATGGATGCGCTGATCCTCACCGATTAAAAAAGTTGTCCGCTTCATCCCTTCATATTCTCTGCCCATAAATTTCTTGAGGCCCCAGACGCCATACGCATCAGCCACCTCATGATTTACATCCGCCAGCAATGTAAACGGCAGCCCATACTTTTCCCTGAATTTGATATGCGATTTTGGAGAATCCTTGCTTACCCCTAAAACAATGATGCCGTTCTCTTCAAATATTTGATAATTATCGCGAATGTTACAAGCCTCCGCGGTGCATCCGGGGGTATCATCTTTGGGATAGAAATAAAGAACCACCTTTTTTCCCTTAAATTGGGAAAGTGAGATTGGGTTGCTGTCCTGATCTAAAACTGTGAAATCAGGCGCAAGATCGTTTTCCTTAAGTTTCATCATATTCCTTTCATTAGTGGATGATCAAGGCATAGAAAAGCAGATACAACGTCCCGAGCATCCTGAAGACTGCCAAAGCGTCCAACAAAACGTAATTTGGTTTAACACCTCTCGCAAGTTGTTCCAACAAATAAACTTCATACAAACCAAAAACCTGCCAGGCTAACACCGGCCAATTCGTATTTACGGAATTGCTGACTAACATATAGATTACCATCGACGCCACCGACCCTGCAAACAAAAGATGATGCAAAGTGATCGCTTTTTCCCAACCTATAACCACTAGAAATGTGCGTTCTTTTCTGTTGAGGTCGCCAGCATATCGTTTATACGAGAGTGTAATCATAGCCGCTGCCATACCTAAAAAGAGCGCGCTCGCCAAATAAATTAAGGCAGGCGCAGGACTGAAACCCTGTAAAGTTGTGGCGAGAAAAAAAGCCAGAGGAGCGACATTAAAGCTCTTGATCAGCCATTGGTAAGTTAATGTCGAGTAGGAGATTGGTTTTGCCAGCAAGAGGATCTGACAGATCACCGTACCAAGCAGCCATAGGAAGGCTTGACCCTGCAAGGAATGATACCTTAGCATGATATAAAGCGCTCCTGCTGCCAGAAAGCTCGAAATAAAAACTCCAATATAATGTTTCAAATTGGCGGCTCGCCGCATCCTGCTGACTTCGAAAGAGTCAATATTAAATTGCCTTATTAACCCGCCGACAAAATAATTAAAAAAATAGGGAAACAGCAACAAAACAACCCCAGCCAAAGTTACCCAAACCGAGACGCTTTTATTGACCCGGTTGGCCAAAATAAAACCGAGTCCGTAACTGCTGAGCAGAGATGAGATAAAGAACCAGTCAATCTTTAAAGCTGATTTTGGATATCGCATAACATAATTTTAGCATAGCGGCTCGCTGAGCTGGTTAGTGTCAAACAGGAATGTTATAATTTTTACATCAGGCTATGAAATCTTTCGCGCGATTGTTCCTTTCTGTGATTTTATGCGGCCTCATCTCATTTGCAGTAACGCCGACAGAGGCTGCTCCGTCACATCAATCCACACCTCCCGAATTAAGTTCTGGAACCTACATTGCCGTGGCCGGAGGCTGTAATTCGAATTTCACCCCATGCGTTGAAGATCAGGATGGGATACCAGGTTCGGCCATATTGGAAGCGATCGCCAATGGCGCTTCACCAATTGTTATCATCGGCGAATACTCGATCGGTGACGAGCCGATTGATATTTCGGTAAATACTGAGATTTACGGCTTTGAAAACGCGACCCTCAAGTACGAAGGAGAGAGTAATAACGCCGTGTTCCTTGTGAACCAGCGCTTTTTAATGCATGATCTTGGCGTCTATGGCAATCGACTGAGGAGCCTTGCACAGATAAACACTGATCTGCCAATTTATCTTCACCACAACACGATTAAATAT
>Ga0123335_1009477_pt1 | contig 10079 bp, 10 predicted proteins | sample BiotimSIPDNA_2_FD_89707 | JGI IMG/M metagenome (GOLD analysis project Ga0123335, IMG submission 89707) | Anaerobic biogas reactor microbial communites from Washington, USA - Biogas_R2 time_0 SIP DNA | ecosystem: Engineered > Bioreactor > Anaerobic > Unclassified | place: Washington, USA... | reverse complement strand
CCCGGGGTAGTCTGTTGAGTGTCTCCAGTATGGCAAAAGCACCCGGGGTAGTCTGTTGAGTGTCTCCAGTATGGCAAAAGCACCCGGGGTAGTCTGTTGAGTGTCTCCAATACGGCAGAAGCACCCAAGGTGGTCTTCTTGAGTGCTTACGATTTGACAGAGGCACCTTGGGTGGTCTCTTGAGTGCTTTCAGCAAGGAATGGTCTATTGAGTGCCTTTGCTCGACTAGAAGCACCTTGGGTGCCCTATTGAGTGCCTTTGCCCGACCAAAAGCACCCGGGGTGCCCTATTGAGTGTCACCAGTATGGCAGAAGTACCCGGGGTGGTCTATTGAGCGCCACTAGTACGGCAGAAGCACCCAAGGTGGCCTAGGATGCGCTTGGTCAATAAAACGGCACCCAAGGTGGCTTGTTCCTCGCGTTTCTCCAAGTTTTTACGCATCATGACGACAAAACTTCGCGCCATCAAATCACTACGTCAAAAAACATTACGTACCATCGTGAATCCCTTTGTTGCGGCGAAAAAATCTGCAAACCCTGCGCTCTGGACCAAAAGAAGTTTTTTTGTTTGGGAAAAAATCCTTCAGTCTTAGAAATTTGCATTCGAGCATTGAAACCATTATGATTATTAGGTTCGAAATCAGTATGTGCACATGGTTATTTTAAGGAAGTACAATGGATCGTCTGACCCCAGAAGAGCGTAGCGAATTGATGAGCAAAATTCGTTCAAAGGACACCAAGCCTGAACTCATCGTTCGCAAGCACCTTCATGCACTGGGCTTCAGATATCGGCTCCACCCCAAAAAGCTCCCCGGGCATCCCGACATCTGCCTCCCAAAATACAATACCGTTGTCTTTGTCCATGGATGCTTCTGGCATCGGCATGAGGGCTGCAAAATCGCAACAACCCCAAAGTCGAACGTGGAATTCTGGGAAACGAAATTCCGTCGCAACGTCGAACGGGATCTTCGTGTTCGCGAGCAACTGGAGCAACTTGGCTGGCGCGTACTTGTGGTCTGGGAGTGTGAACTGAAGACCCGACTTCCAAGCCTACCCGACGAAATCCGGGATTCAAGCTAAAGGGAACTGAACCGTAAATATAGCCCCACCTTCAGGACGGTTTTGCCACTCGATTGTCCCATTGTATCGTTCGACAATTTGCTTGGAAATATGCAGACCCAATCCGCAGCCGCGTTGCTTGTCGCTTACGAATGGGGCAAAAATATCTTGGTTGTCCTCGATAAGCACCCCGGATCCGGAGTCAACCACCTGGATTCTGGCGACATTGCCATCAGCCTCAGCCACAATCATGACGGTTTGGCTGTTGGTTGACACGTCCAGCGCATTAGTGACAAGATTAAGCAAAACCTGGGTCAATTCACCTTGCTGGCAAGAGATGAAAATCGGCTGCTCTGGAATTCGCGTGTCAAGCTGAACCCCCAAATGCTGGCAACGCCCTTGCACCAACGTCTTCAGCGATGACACGACCTCGTTGACATTGGTTGCGCAAGAATTCTGCTTTTGTGGATTCGCACCAGCCAAGTCAGTCAAACCACGCAGATAAAGATCAATTCGATCGATTTCCCTAACGATCATCTGCAGGCATTCCTCGTCTTCACCGTCGGCGCGACGTTCTTCTGCCAAAACCTGCGCATTCATTTTGATTCCGCTGAGCGGATTTCTAAGTTCATGGACGACTGAAGCGGAGAGTCTTCCCGCCATTGCCAACTGCTCCGCCTTCGCAAGCCTCCGTTCCGCCTCGGCCATCTTCCTGATCAGATGCTGGTAATCCGATGCAAGCCAAAGCGAAATCAAAAGCGCCAGCGCGCCAGCGGCACACATCAAGAGCAAGATCGGGTAGAACGATCCGTGCAACGTATCCTGAAGCCTTCCCTTGGGACGGCATAGCCACAAGCGCCTCGCGGGAACCCCGGCCAACTCAGCGGAATCAAGCCAGTGAGTCTTGCCGGAAGGAAGCGATTCCAAAGTGCCAGCTACGACCAAATCGCCCTCGGTTATCAAAATCTGGCATCCCGAAATCTCCTTGAGCTGCTCGACCAACTTCTTGCTATGAGGCAAATGCAACTCATGGATGATCTTTGCGTAGCTTTGCGTGTTCTCAGATAAAATTTTCCGTTCGATGGACTTACTTGCCAAAACAAGCCCCAGGCACCCGGCCAATATGGCGATGACCATCGCCGACAACGCACCCGTCCAAGCCAGGCGCCTGCGCATCGATTGTTCCGTGGTCTGAGTCCCAAACAACCACATAGTTCAACTACATCCCAAGCTGCTTCATCCCAAACGTAAAAATGAATTGCATCAATGCGTCCTCGACTTCATTGGCGCGCTCAAGCAGTGCTTTGTCAACGACCTTTCCGCGTCCTGCTGTCGTATTGACCATTTTGGGCTTCACGTCAGTCCCGTTGATTGACGACTGGAATCTCTCGGGAATTGCCAGGAGTTGCCACTTGTTGACCTTGGCGAATTGATTGGTTTCCCGATTCCACTCGTGGCTTTCGATGACAATTTTATCCTTGAAGACATTGAGGATCTTGATGCCGGGTCGATGCGAAGGTCCCAGTGCCGGGCAGCAAAATTGCTTCCAGTGGCCGCGTTTGAATTCCAGGTCCAGATGGAGGTGCCCCGCCAGCGCCGCGATCACATTGGGGTTCTTGTCCAGCAATGCCGCCGCCCAGACAGCATCGGGGAAACAAGGCGGCAGGATAGACTCATGGAGGACGAACAAGGTAGGCTTGTCGGCATGCTGCTTCAGCTCCTCCTCCAGCCAGGCTTTCGTATCGTCGAAGAAAACAGAGGTCGTCTCCTTTTCCATCGCCCTCGCGTCAGTTGCGGTCAGCACAAAATGCAATCCTCCCACATCGATGGAACGGGTTTGCGGACCGAAGACCTTTTCAAAATCCCACGGCCAATTGTCACCGGGGGTGATTGCGTACGGAATTGAACCCAATTCCGTCTCCAAAAACGACTTCAGCCACCGATGTCGACGTTCGCCAAGAGGCAATTTCTTCGGTTCTTCTTCCGCAATTTTGGCATTGTCACCCGTAATCAACGTCAAGGCGATTCCCTTTTGCCCGCGGACGTGCCTAAATGCGCTTTTAGTCAGCTCGATGCTTTTCGCATCTATCAGGTGCATGTCGCTGAGCCAGGCAATCCGAAATTCAGGCTGGCGCGATTCTTCAACCCAAGCAGGCTTTTTCATCGGCGCAATCTCAAAGCGCTTGGCTATCGCTATCAGGTCGTGAATCCCCTTGCTGCTCGTCAGCTCCTGACCAGATAGCCGAAGCGCAGAAACTGCAAAAAGCACCCGTATGAATCGTGAAAAAAAGCTCATCGTCATTCCATCAATCTGATATCTTTCAGGAACTTCTTCTTTTTGCGCCAATCAGGGACGACCTTGACAAACAAGCTCAACTGGATCCGCGCATCGCAAAAATCAGCTATCTTCTTCGTCGCCAATTGCCTGATGTTCTTGATCATCTCACCATTCTTGCCAAGAATGATTCCGCGATGACCAGGGCGCTCGACATTCAGCGTCGCATCAATCGATATCTTCTTCTCGGTCTCCTTCCACGAATCGATGGTCACCGCAACGCAATGCGGTACCTCCTGCTTCAATTCCTCCAAAAGAACCTCGCGAATCAATTCAGCCGCAATATCACGCTCATAGACGTCGGTCATCTCGTCCTCGCCATACAGGAAAGGACCTTCGTGAAGATGCTGCTTTATCAACGCAAGCAACGGCTCGACCTTGTCACGATCAAGGGCAACCATCCGGACAACCGGCGAATCTGGAAGGTAGCCACGGTAAAACTCCAGCGACGCTGCAACTTGCTCGTCCGTGGCGATATCGTTCTTGTTGATTGCGATAATCACAGGCTTCGAGGACTTTTGAGCAGCCTCCGCCGCAAGCTGATCCTCTTGGCCAGGCTCACGAGTCGGATCGACAATGCACACAACAACGTCAGCATCCTTCATGACACGCCGAATCGACGCATCCATCGCCTCGTCAAGGGCAATCTTCGGAACGTGAATTCCCGGTGCGTCCAGAAACAGAATCTGGGAATCGTCGTCAGTATGGATCCCCAAAAGGTATTTTCTCGTAGTCTGCGGCTTTGATGAAACAGCAGCCACGTGATGATCCAACACCGTATTCAAAAGCGTTGACTTGCCCGTGTTCGGACGTCCCAGCAAAGCAACATACCCAGTCTTGCCAAAGCGTGGTTCCTCTTCCTTCTCGGACAGGATTTTGTTCAGGTCCATTCTTGTCATCGTCAATCACTCGCTAAATAGGGTTTCAAGGTCATAAGGCGAATGGCTTTCCAGGGCAAACAGGGTTTTCGTGCGTTCAACTCCAGGTGCGTTGACGATCTTGGTCGTAATCAGGCTTCCTAGCTCAACATTGTTTGAGACCCTGACTACTGCCACCATATCGTATTCGCCAGCCACGATATGGACCTCCGTGACTCCCTTGCATTTCAGCAAAGCCTTGACCGTCTCGTGGACTTTCCGATCTTCCACGCTGATGAGAACAAATGCCGTGACCATCGTCTTCTCCTTTACTTTAAGGTTGGTTGCTGTTAATGTCCCTGGTTATCTTCAAGCTTGTTTCCGGATCCCGGTTCTCGACAATCTCAGGAAGGCTCCCCAGCAGGGCAATCTTGTCGTCCTTCACCAGTAAAACGCCCAAAATCCCTGGTATCTTGGTAATTTTCTCTGCTGTTGGGCGCAGGTCGTCAACCGTGCACACCAGATTGGCGGCAAGGGTCGCCGCCGCATCTGCAAGCGTCGCATCCTTGGACACAATCGTCGCCAGATCGCATTTCCCGAAGCTCTTCGAATGCCCCATGTTGCTTGACGAGGAACAGATCGACAAGGGGGTATCCTCAGGCAATATACGAAACGCCAAGTGATTGAAGGGGCTGTTCCGACCTGCGTGAATCCCCATCGTCAACGGGCGATCAAGCTTCATAAAGCAATCGCCCCCGTTATCCACCACGATGTCGCGATCTCCGGACGCTATCCCTGCCAATGCCGCCGCCTGGGCGATTCCGCCTGCCACGGCAGCCAGGGGTCCAACGCCAGTCGCAACTGCGGCTTCAGCCATTTGGACGGTCAACGGGGGAGCGTCATCAAGCAAGACCAAGGGAACCAATGAGGTCTTGAACTCAGGATGACGGGCAATGTAGGATTCCAACAAGCCGCGCTGCCGCATGATCTCACCCGTCACAACCGCCCAGTCGCCGCAACAAATCTTGAAGTTGCTGTCCTTGTATGTGAATGGATGGAATTTCCGGCTTTGTTTCACGGGCGAGATTGGGTTATTCGAGGAGGGATGAACAGGCTTTCATCGGACAATTGTCAAGGCATCGGCCACAGGCAATGCACAAGTTCTCGTCAAAGGCGATTTGCCTAGTCACGGGATCGGCAAGATGCAACGCCTTGGGCTTGCAATGCGAGAGGCAGTTGCCGCAATGCGTGCACAGGCTATCGTCCCTGATGACGCCCTTGTCAATCGTGTCGATCGAAACCCCGAAGCTGGCAACGTACTTCAATGCCTCGGCGATCTTGACCTCCTTTCCTTTCAAGTCCAACACCAGATAGCCCTCGCCTTCGCTGGTGACCTTCGCCCTGAAAATATTGACTTCCAGGTCGTAGTCCTTGACCAGATGATAGACAATCGGGGTCTCCGTCTCGCACTTGGGGAATTTCAGGAAGTATTTGTGTGTGACAATCATGGCGAAATCGAGGTTTTACTTGCGTATCGTGAGTTGTTTCATTCCCTGTTCCTTGGGGAGCGGCGCCAGGGGCTGCGACAGGAGGAAATCGCCCTTGAGTATGTCATCCTTGAGCAATTGGCAAATTTCCAGCGCCTTGTATCGTGAGGACATGGAACTCACGGTAATCTTCTTGCCCTTGAATTCGATGACCTCGCTCTTCAGCTGCTCGTAGGTAACTGTGCCGAGGACATTCCCCGTGCGCAGCGGATAATCCGTGCTGTAATCAATCACCTGGGCGCGTATGTCCTTGTCGCGAACACCAAGATGCTTGGCTATGCGCTCATTCAGGACGGGTATCGGAATCCCAATCCCCAACGCCAGCGATACGCCGTACCCGACAAACGAACACCCGCGGACAAATTCGGGCCGCATCTTCTTCATGTCAGCCGTCAATGCCAATGTCCCTGCACCCTCCGCAGGCACGTCGTTGTCAGTCCGTTCGCATGTGGGACAATGCTGGGTCCCTTCGGAAAAGACGTGCCCGCGAGCGCCAGCAAGCCAGACAACCGATCCAACGCCTATCGTTTCGTACAAGGGATCGTTCAGCAATGGCGACAATTCGCCGGCGGAGCAATAGGTCAAATTCCCCATCTTGGGTTCCAGTTGACCCATGTACGTGTACAAGCGCTTGTCCGAGCAATTCGTCGCAACATTGTAGTTCTGGTAGCAATTCCTGGGATTGACCATGATTGCCTGGTTCAAGTCGTGAATCGTGAACTTGGTTTTCAAGTCACGCAGCGGATAGTCCTGAGTCCCGTACGAATACGCCGTCAGCTCGATCTCCTCGCCACGTACCAACTTCTCCATTACGTACCCACCGCCAAAATCAAACTTTCCAGGGAAGTTGGAATTGGCGGGATCACGGTCGCGCAACTGAGTTGCTCCAAGATAACAATCTACGGCGGCGATGCCAGAATATGCAGGAACTCCATCCAGGCGACACGCGGTTATGCGCATCTTGGGCTTGCTATGGCCAAAATTCAAAAAGCAGCCCGATGAGCACATCGGGCCAAACGTCGCCGTCGTCACGACATCGACATCCTTTGCGGCCTTACGTACGCCGTGAGCCTCGATGTATTCCTTCATCTCGGAAGCCGTCAAGACAACGGCTTTGCCTGATGATATCTTCTCATTGATTTGATTGTAGGTTTTCATTATTCAGCCTGACGAGAGATAGCAGCACTTCTGGATCAAACGCAATTGGCAACTATAAGCCGGATTCTGTCTGGGAAATAAAATTCCCCAGGACGACCATTCATCTAAGCGACCGATACCCGGAACTTAGCCGACACGCATGCCGGCGCGGCACGAGCAGCGCCTCGTTCCCTATTTGGTCTTGCACCGAAAGGGGTTTACCCTGCCATCCTGGTTACCCAGGGATGCGGTGGGCTCTTACCCCACCTTTTCACCCTTACCTGGCGAAAAAAATCACCGGGCGGTTCGTTTTCTGTGGCACTTTCCTGCGCCTGGAATATGGTCCAGGCCCTCCAGCTTTTCAACTGGACTTTCCGCTCTGTGGTGTCCGGACTTTCCTCCCTCCGAAGAGAGCGGCCGTCCGTTGCCAATTGCAAACTTATAATTTAACCCACTTTGGACGATTTGCTATGGTTCAAACTCGTCAAACTTAATGTTATCTTCCGCCAACGGGCTGTTCTGCTGCAAGCATCGCCATCAATTGCGCATCCGTCACCGGTGTTTTCGGATATCCCTTGAGCGGTTCGATGGTGTTGAGGAAGGCATCCTTGTCCCCACGCATCCGATCCAATGCCTGGATGTAATCCAGTTCGGCCTGGTTTTTCTCCAGTTTCGAATCCGCCGCCACCTGGGCAAACCGTTCCTTGAGGAAAGCTTCCGAAAGACCAGACATGATGCGTCGACCGCCAAGCTCCGCCCTCATCAACGTCAATTTCGCGAGGTCGCGATCCAATTGGAGCTTCAATGCCGCGCCACCTTGGGCACCCTTGATCGCTTCATCAAACAAGTCGATCCGTTCCTTGATTTTGGCAAGGTATTCATCCGATGGCTTCTGGGGTCCAAAGCCACCGCCACGAGGACCGCCGCCCATGCCAGGACCGCCGCCCATGCCGGGGCCGCCGCCGCCCGCAGGAGCCGTTTGAACGACCTCTGGTGCTTGAGCCTTATCACCTCCTACAACAAGCTCGCAAATCTGCGGAATCAAAGTGGCAAACAAGGCAATAATCGCCACAATCAACGCAATCGTGCCTACATTCTTCTCACTAATCGAACTCATGGTCATGTCTCCTGGTTTTGGAATTCATAATGGACTCGTGCGAAAATGCACCATAAAAAACAAACGAAATCCAAATAAGTTTATTGTAATGGTTAATTTGCGAATTTTCAATGCGCCTGAAGTATGTCGTTCCAATTCGTCGTATATTGCCTGGAGAGCTTGTCCCGTCGAATCTTCCAGGGTTGTTTAATTCCCGCTGCCAATGCATGAACCGCATTATGTCCGTATTGGGCGTTCAGCGAATCGATCGCCTGGTACGCCTTGTCGGGAATCGCCGGCGGCGCCTTGGGAAACAAGGATGGCTGGCATTGGGCGCCGCACTCCAAGCCGAAAAACACAATTCCGGATTTCCTGTAGCGACGCCCCGCGATGAACATCCGCTTCATGTACGGAGAAATCGCCTCGAAGACCTCCGATGTGTTGTTCGTGGGAGTGTCAAACAAGATGGTCATCGACGTCGTGCCCGCAGGCAATTCCTTCGGCTTGTATTCTGCGGAATAGTTGAAAAACACGGTTGCGCCGACGGCTTGGCGATCCGCCCTCCGCATCCGCTCGCAAGCGATTTCGGCAAACTCCGCCACCGATGAACGCAACTCGTCAAAGTCAACGATTGGCGTCCCGAACGTCCTTGAGCACGTCGCGGACTTGATGGGATGGTCAAGCTTGTCAGGAGGAACAACGTCCTGGCCACGAAGCTCAAGCGCAGTCCGAACCAGGCAGACATTGAACCTACGCCCCAACCACTGCAAATCAGCCTGACGCAACTGCTCCGCAGTACGTATCCCAAGGTCGTGCAAACGCTTCCCAAGGCGACCGCCAACACCCCAAATGTCGCCGACAGGCGTCGATGCCAAAAGCTCAACGGGATCATCAGGCATCACAAAAACACCCTCCGATTTCCTTTTCTTCGCAAATTTCGCCGCCAGCTTCGCCAGCGTCCTGCTTGCTGCAAAGCCAATTCCGGTCGGTATCCCGATCCATTGCTGGATTTTTCCACGCAGCTTGATCCCCCAATCCAAGTAGCTCGAATCCGCAGGAAGATCAACGATGATAAACGCCTCGTCTATCGAATACTGCTCGACCTCAGGACACGAATCACGCAATACTGACATGACGCGGCTCGACATGTCAGCGTACAACTCATAGTTGCTCGACACGAACGTCAACTCCAGCAACTCCTCCATCGGCTTCAGCTTGAAATACGGCGTCCCCATCGGTATGTCCAATTGCTTGAACTCGTTCGAGCGGGCTACAACGCAACCGTCATTGTTTGACAAGACGGCTACACGCTTCCCACGCAATCTCGGATTGAACACGCACTCGCAAGACACGAAAAAGTTGTTGCAATCAACCAAGCCAATCACTCTCAATCCCCCCCTGCCGAACAGGCTCGTGAACATATTGATGAATCACGGCAGTCACAACTCCAAATATGCTGAAATCCGACGTCTCGTCCAAAGCAATTGGCCGAAATTGTGAATTCGCCGGAACCAACCAATGCGAACCACGCTTGTCTATCCGATACGTCTTGACCGTGAAATCACCGCCGACAGATGCAATGATGATCGAACCGTCACGGGCGGTCAAGCTCTTGTCAACAACCAATATATCGCCATCCTGAATGCCAGCGCCCATCATCGAATCACCACAGGCGCGAACAAAAAAAGTCGCCGCAGGACGATAGACCAACAATCGATTCAAATCCAACGGAGATTCACGATACGTCTCTGCAGGAGAAGGAAAACCAGCTACTACATCTCCAACCAAAAATACTGCCTTATCTTGAACCACTTTCATAAAATTATCCTCATAACCTTTGTCTGGCTCACTAAAATAAATTATATCATACAACTTATTTTCGCAAGAAATTATCATATTTTTTTTAGCATAAAAAACTATGACGGATAAACCACCCAAGGTGCCCCAATGCCACCCAAGGTGCCCCAATGCCACCCAAGGTGCCCCAATGCCACCCAAGGTGCCCCAATGCCACCCAAGGTGCCCCAATGCCACCCAAGGTGCCCCACT
>Ga0123335_1009474_pt1 | contig 10084 bp, 9 predicted proteins | sample BiotimSIPDNA_2_FD_89707 | JGI IMG/M metagenome (GOLD analysis project Ga0123335, IMG submission 89707) | Anaerobic biogas reactor microbial communites from Washington, USA - Biogas_R2 time_0 SIP DNA | ecosystem: Engineered > Bioreactor > Anaerobic > Unclassified | place: Washington, USA... | reverse complement strand
CTGTGCTCCAATGACTCCACCGCCCTGGGCGTGACCAACAGCCTCGTGGCTGCCGGCTTCACCAAGGACAACATCCCCGTCATCACCGGCCAGGACTGCGACGTTGCCAACACCAAGAACATGATCGCCGGCCTGCAGGCCATGTCCGTGTTCAAGGATACCCGTACCCTGGCTGAGCAGACCGTGGCCATGGTTTCCGACCTGCTGTCCGGCAAGGAGCCCGAAGTGAACGCCGAGTATGACAACAAGGTCAAGATGGTCGCCAGCTTTAACTGCACCCCCGTGTTTGCGGATGTGAACAACTATGAAGCTCTGCTGATCGAAAGCGGCTACTACAAGGCCGAGGATCTGGCCAACTAATCCCCAGGAACACTCTTAGAACAATTGACGACAGGAGACGGACGAATCCTTCGTCCGTCTCCTTTTAACAGAACCGGGAGGAAGGTCACTTGGGCAACACGCTTCTCAAAATGCAGAACATCACCAAGGTCTTCCCTGGCGTGAAGGCGCTGGACCAAGTGAACATCGAGGTCGAGGAAGGCGAGATCCACGCCATCTGCGGCGAGAACGGCGCGGGGAAATCCACCCTGATGAACGTTCTCAGCGGCATCTATCCCTATGGCACCTATGAGGGGGACGTCATCTTCCGGGGGCGGGAGTGCCGCTTCCACAACATCAAGGACAGCGAACACCTGGGCATCGTTATCATCCACCAGGAACTGGCCCTGGTGCCCTACCTGAGCATCGCCGAAAACATGTTCCTGGGCAATGAACGCGCCTCCTCCGGTGTGGTCAACTGGGACCTCACCTACCAAAAAGCCGCCGAGTATATGGCCATGGTGGGCCTGCGGGAAAACCCCCGCGCCCTCATCAAGGACATCGGCATGGGCAAGCAGCAGCTGGTGGAAATCGCCAAAGCGCTTGCCAAAGACGTAAAATTGCTGATTTTGGACGAGCCGACTTCGTCTTTGAACGAAAGCGATGCGAAGAATCTGCTCGACCTTTTGTTACAATTCAAGCGCGAGCGGGGCATCACCAGCATCCTGATCTCCCACAAGCTCAATGAGCTGTCCTACTGCGCCGACAAGATTACCGTCATCCGGGACGGCCATTCCATTGAAACCCTGGTCAAGGGCGTGGATGAACTCTCGGAAGCCCGCATCATCAAGGGCATGGTGGGCCGTGAGATGACCCACCGCTATCCCCCCAGGGAGCGCCGCATAGGCGACGTGGCCCTGGAGGTGAAAAACTGGACCGTCTACCATCCCCTCTATGCCGACCGCAAGGTGGTGGACAACGTATCCATCACCATTCACCGGGGCGAGGTGGTGGGCGTGGCCGGGCTTATCGGCGCGGGCCGCACGGAGTTGGCCATGTCCATCTTTGGCAGAGCCTATGGCACGCACATTTCCGGGGAACTGTACAAGGACGGCAAACCCATCACCCTGAGCACCATCCCCCAGGCCATCGCCGCCGGGCTGGCCTACATGACCGAGGACCGCAAGAGCAACGGCCTGATCATCCAGGACAGCATCAAGCACAACTTCACCCTGGCCCGGCCCCAGTTCATCAGCAAGCGCGGCGTGCTGGACAAGGACCTGGAGACCCACAAGGCCAAGGACCTGCGGGCAAAGCTGGGCGTCAAAACGCCCACCGTGGAGCAAAACGTGGCCAACCTCTCCGGCGGCAACCAGCAAAAGGTGCTGGTGGGCAAGTGGATCTTCGCGGAGCCGGATGTGCTGATGCTGGACGAACCCACACGGGGCGTGGATGTGGGCGCCAAGTACGAAATCTATCAGATCATCAATGATCTGGTGGCCCAGGGGAAGGCCGTGCTCATGATCTCCTCAGAGCTGCCTGAAATTCTTGGGATGTGCGATCGTATCTATGTGATGAACGAGGGGCGTGTGATCGCCCAGGTCAATGCCCGGGAAGCCTCCCAGGAGAGCATCATGGGCTATATCATGCAAGACAGCAAGAAGGAGATCGGCGCATGAACAACGTCAAAAGCAGGCTAAAGGGGAACCTCAAACAATACAGCATGCTGATTGCCCTGCTGGTGATCATCGTCTTCTTCAACATCCTCACCAGCGGCCGGCTGCTGCGGCCTATGAATGTCTCCAACATCGTATTCCAGAACGCCTACGTGGTCATTCTGGCCATCGGCATGCTGCTGTGTATCCTCACCGGCGGCAACATCGACCTGGCCGTAGGCTCCGTGGTGGCCTTCATCAGCGCCTGTGCCGGGCAGATGATCATCGTCTGGCACTGGAACGTGTACCTGTCCATCGCCCTGTGCCTCCTGATGGGCATCCTGGTGGGTGCGTGGCAGGGTTTCTGGATCGCCTATGTGCGCATCCCCGCCTTTATCGTCACCCTGTCCGGCCAGCTGGTGTTCCGCGGCCTGACGCTGCTGATGCTCAACGGCCTCACCCTGGCCCCCTTCCCTCCCAATTACCTGATGTTCTCCACCGGTTTCATCGCCAAGGAGGCCAAGGTTGAGCTTTGGGGGATGAACGTCAACATCGTCTGTCTCATTACAGGCGTTGCCGTGGCGCTGATCTTCTGCATCGCCCAGATCATCAACCACCGTTCCCGCAAGCGCAAGGGCTACGAAACCGACAATCCCGTTGTTCTGGCTGTCAAGATGGTCATCATCTCCGCAGCTCTGATCTTCTTCTTCACCCTCCTGGCCCAGTACCAGGGAATTCCCTCTGTGCTGGTGATCGTAGGCATATTGCTCATCGTCTACTCCTTCTTCACCACCAAAACCGTGATCGGCCGGCATCTTTACGCCCTGGGCGGCAACGAGAAGGCCGCCCGCCTCTCCGGTGTGAAGACCAACCACCTGATGTTCTTCGCCTATGTGAATATGAGCTTCCTGGCTGCCGTGGGCGGCCTGGTGTTCGCCGCGAGGCTGAACAGCGCCAGCCCCGTCACCGGCTCCGGCTTTGAGCTGGACGCCATCGGTTCCTGCTTCATCGGCGGCGCTTCCGCCTATGGCGGCATAGGCACTGTGGGCGGCACCTTGATTGGCGCCCTCATCATGGGCATGCTCAACAACGGCATGTCCATCATGGGCATCAGCTCCAACCTCCAGCAGGTGGTGAAAGGCCTCGTGCTCCTGGGAGCCGTTGCCTTTGACGTTATCAGCAAGATGAACCTGGGCCGGGCAACGAAACGCAAGAAGACGCTTGCCGTGGGGGAACCTACGGAGACATTGCAAGGCTAGGAAAGACCAATGCCCCCCGCAGGCCCACAAAGCCGGCGGGGGGCATTCTTTATTGCCTCAGCTTGCGGGAAATACCACCACAAGCATCATCTTGAACTTCTCCGGGGCCTCCACGCTATGGGGGACCCCGGCGGGCATCACGATGCTCTGCCCCGCCCGGACGGTGTGGACATTGCCGCCGATGGTCACCTGCGCCGTGCCGTCCAGCACACTGACCATCGCGTCCCCGTGGGAGGCATGGGTGCTGATTTCCTCCCCTGCGTCAAAGGCGAACAGCGTAACGCTTACAGCCTTGTTCTGGGCCAGGGTGCGGCTGACAATCTGCCCCTCCTGATAGCTGACCAAAGATGTCAATTCCAGCACCTTTTCAAAGGGAATGTTCTTGAGCAACGGATCTGCCATGGGAATCCCTCCTTGGATTGATCTGGTTTGAGCATACCACAAAAAGCCGCCGGTAAAACCATCAATCGGGACCCTGGGCGCATATGAGCAAAATCAACAGGGATGCACAGATTCTGGGGATGAAAATAGTGAGGCGCTTCACGCACATGTCGTTCAGCACCTCACTTGATAGGGGAGCTACGGCTCCTCGTCGCTCGCAAGGGATAGGAGCCGGTTTTCCATCGCTCCCCAGATCTGTGCCATGCGCCTGCCAAGGATACGCAGATATCCGTCCGCAAACGCAGCACCGGTTTTCGCAGGCTTACTTTTGCTTCACATAGGTGATGCCGTCTATCACCAAATTGCTGTCCTGGATGAGAAACGGATAGGAGAATCGGCCAAACCTGGTTTCAAACACAAGCTCATCCCCGATGATCTGGAATGTCAAAGTCTGCTGAGATGTTTTGCCGGCCATGGTCATTTCATTCCCCTTGACGATGATTGTTTCAATCAGTGTGGTTTCGTCCTGGGGCATGGGCTGGTCAAGGGCCGTATACGTACCGTCCAGATTTTTATGCGCTTCACACCCGCCGGACCCCAGCATAATCAACACAGTCAGAATAAGCAAAACAGCTTTTTTCAATGCATTCCTCCGGGCGGCGGTGTCATGGGGCCGATGCTTCATCTTCCATCCGTCCATTCATCCGGACCCCGCGGCCTGAGCATATCCAGGCACCGGGGTCCGGGTCGGTTTGTAAACGCGTCGCTGCCTATGGGAGCGAATCACGCTGCGGATCAACGATACAATTGGAGATTATCCTTGGTCACGAGGGTCATGGGGATATACTGCTCGGGAGCGACCTTAAAGCCGTTGAGTGCCAACAAGCAGGCATAGATGGTATTGGCGACCTGGCTCTTTTCTTCCTGAGCGCCGGTGATGAGGACTTCACCCGCTTCAATCGCATCCAGGCAATCCTGATCAACATCGAAGGTCACATGGATCATTTCCTCAAGCCTGCCCGCGGCCTTGCATGCTTCCAGTGCGCCCATGGTCATATCCTTGTTGACGGAGGCCACGCCATCAATCTCAGGATAGCGTTGGAGGAAGTTCTCCATAACTGTCATGCCCTTTTCGCGGTTAAAGTCGGCGGGCTGAGAGTCCAGCAGCTGGATCCCGGGGTATTCGGCAAAAGCATCCTTGTAGCCATCCACGCGCTCCGTCGAGGTGGAATTGCCCGAGGTGCCTTCAATCAGCACCACTTTTCCTTCGCCATTGAGGGCATCGGCCAGTGCATGGCCGAGCTGATATCCAACCTGGTAGTTGTCAACACCAACCCAGCAAAGTACGTCTCCGCCATATGCCTTGGTGTTGGGGGTTGCGATGGGGATCCCGGCTGCGTTGCACTTTTCTACCGCCGGAATGATGCCGGTGGAGTCAGCGGGCGTAATGATGACGGCGTCCGCACCGGTGGTGATGGCCTGTTCCACCAATTGGATCTGCTCCTCAACGCTGTAGGGCGTTTCGGGACCGATGCACTTGATGTTGATGTTGGGAACAAGTGCGGCCGCGGCTTGTGCACCTTCAATCATGCTCAGCATGAAGGAGAACTGCATGGATTTAACGATGAACACGAAGTTGTATTCGCGGGGCTCAACCGTGGCGGCCGATGCGCCGACGCTGCCAGCAAAGAGGCTGATGGCTAGCGCCATGGACAACACGAGAGCGAGTGCCTTTTTCATTTTTTCATTCCTCCGTTTGTAATTATCGAATATTCTTGAACTCATTGACCGTTTTGGAGATGGCCTGTTCTGTGGGGATCCGCTCCATACTGGAGGCTCCCACAAAACCGTCGATTTCAGGAAGAAGCTTCAAAAACTCCCGGAAATCCTCGGGGGATGCCAGGGGTCCGCCATGGGCCAGCCATAGGATATCCTGGCGAACCTCCTTGCCGGCGTTCATGATTTCCCGGGTCAAATCGGCTGATTCCTCGATGGTAAGCGATTTGCTTGTGCCGATCATACCGCCAACGGTTAGCCCCACATGCGCGACGATGCAGTCCGCGCCTGCCTCAGCCATCTTCCTTGCTTCCTGCGCATTGAACACATAAACGATAGAAAATATGTTTTTTTCGTTCGCAAGGCGGATCATTTCAACTTCCTTGTCGAATCCGAGGTTGGTAAGCTCCAGTTGTTCACGGAATTGCCCGTCCACCATACCCATTGTGGGGAAATTGTTAATTCCGCTGAAACCGCGACGCATAACCTCGTCCAGGTGATAGCTGATGACCTTTGTTACATCCTGCGCAAAGCAGGAGCAGATCACGGGTATCTCATTCACGATGGGCAGCACATAACTCTCACCCATCTCCAGGGCTACGTCATTGGCGTTTCCAAAGGCAAGCCAACCGGACAGGGACCCATGCCCATGCATACGGTATTTCCCGGAGTTGAATACCATAAGCATGTCGGCTCCCCCATTTTCGATAGCCTTGGCCGACAACCCGCTTCCGGCTCCTGCAACTACGATTTTGTCCCCCCTTTCCTTAATGCTGCGCAGGCGATCGTTTAGTTCTTTGCGCGAATACTTGACCAATGTTGCCACTCCTTTCCATTGATTCCAAAGTTATTTTCAGCCCGAGGACGCCTTATGCCCCGTAATGCTGCCGCATCATTTCGTCCAGCAAGCCCGCGGCCTTCTTTCCAAAGCCGGAGTCATACAAATGCCGGGGGTCTTCCAGAATCTCCACGGGCGACCCGGCAAGCCGTCCCCTCAGAGTTTCAAACAAGGCTTCGTTGGCCTCGGGCATATAAAATACCTGACCGGGCCTGTCAATAGAGGACAGGCCACCCAAAGGAAGCAGAATCTTTACGGGCGAGCGGGTGTTTTCCAGCTTGTCCGCAATAAAGTTGGCGATTTGGATATTTTCCTCCACATTCGTCCGCATGGTGGTCATGGTCGGATTATGCTTGTTTAGAATTCTGTTGTTGCGGAATTTATCCGGTACGTCGTTAATGGGGGGCAATACGATGGTATCTGCCGCTCCAGGCACCAGAACCATCGGTATGCCCATGCTGACAGCCGCCTCAAGGCGGTGAGGGCCGGCATCATGGAGACCGCCTACCAAATGTGCGCCGATTTCGGCGATGGTCATATCCAGCACACCATGAATGGCACCCTGGGTGATGAACCTTTCCATGGAGCGCCCACCTGCCCCAGAGGCATGAAAGACGACGGTTTCATACTGCAGACGCTCCAACTCTTCCCGTGACTCGGTAACTCCCCGGGTGGTGGTGCCATACATGGTCATTCCTACACGAAGCCTGGTCCTGTCCGTAATCATGTGCTTCAGCCCGGCCTCTGCTTGCGCATACCATTTCGCGGCCGCTGCAGCCATGGCGGCAAAGCGGCTGAAAACCGGTTCCATGATGAAATTCAGCCCGCAAACATCGGCCACGGACGGCATCATGCAGATGTCGCTGTCCTGAAGGTACCAGCGGACATTGCCCGATGCCAGGGTGCTGAGCATCAGCTTGGGCAGACCAAAAGGGAGCATCCGCATTGTCTGTGTTACAATCTGAGTGCCTCCGGCACCTCCGATCCCGATAATGGCGCTCATTTCCCCTTTGTGATGCAGCTGGGTTACATACTTCTCCACCAAATCAGATACCACACCCACCGCATCGCCCCGGGGCATGGCACGGATGGCTTCCACGGTGTACGCGGTTCCGGCACACAGATCCTTCAGGCCAATATCGGGTGTAGCCGCAGGCGCAACGCCTACGCCCACGTCGATGGTCAGGCAATCTACACCATGTTCCAGAATGCGCTGCTTGACAAACTCGGATTCCTTTCCCTTGGTGTCATAGGTGGCAATGAATACGACGCATGGTTTCATTTTCACAGTCCTCTTTTCATCCGCGCAAGCTGATTCTTCTGCATGACCGCTTCCGCAACATCGTTGTCCAGCTGCATTTTCTTGTTTGCCAATGTGTTGTTGAGGAAGACGGCAAAAATGATAAGCAACCCGTTGATCATGGACTGCAACTCACCCGGAAGTTGAAGGCTGTTCATGCCCGCCTGGATGGTGTACACCACGATTGCTCCCCCGGCAACACCCCAGATGTTGCCATATCCGCCCGACATGGCGAATCCGCCGATCAAAGATACGGTGATGGCTTCAAAATGGGTTTTGCCGGCCAGACCGGGCTCTGTGGAGTTCAGCCGCGCCATGTACATCAAACCGGCAAAACCTGCCAGAGCCGTGCTAAGGGTATAGGCTGCGATGATCACACGGTCTGTGTTGATACCGGAGAATTTGGCGGCTACCGGATTGGCTCCTGTGAAATACCACCTTCGGCCCATGTTGGTATGGCGCAGCAGGATGAAGAACAGCAGCAGAAAACCTGCCGCGATGACCATGGGCATGGTCACGGAAAAGCCTCCTACCTTGAACAGTCTGCCAATGGCTATTTGCCGGAATCCTTCGTTCAGGCTGTAGATAACCCGGTTCCTGAGATATACCCAAGCCAGGCCACGAAAAGCGTACATCACAGCGAAGGTGGCAATGTAGGGTGTGATGTGCAACTTGGTAATCATCAGCCCGGAGAGGCAGCCAATCAGCGCGGCTGACGCCACAATCAATACCGAGGGGATCAAAGGATGAATCCCGCTGTTTTTCAGCAGCATATCCCCCCACATCACCGTCGTGAAGGCCATCACCGCACCCATCGAAAGATTGATGCCTCCCATCAGGATGACAAGAGATTGGCCGATTCCCACAATAATCAGGAAGCATGCCTGGTTTACGATGGTGGACAAATTGGAGGCCGACAGAAAATTGATTCCCTGCGCCATGTTCAGCACCGCGAAAAGCAGCAGCACCGCAAGCATGATGATGACCGTGGACATGCTTGAGAGCCTGGCCTTGCCGCGCATGACAAACAGATTGTTCTTACTCATGTGCGCCACCCTTTTTACGATTAATGTTACCCGCGCTGGAGCCGGGCTGTTCTTTTCTCAGCCAGGTACTGAAACGCCTCGTTAATCACCATGCCGACCACAAGAGTCGCTCCGATGACGACCATAACCACCGATGTTCCGATGCCCCACAGACTCATGGCGTTGCGGATGACATACAGTACCAGCGCGCCCAGTAGAGCCCCGGGGATGGAGCCTTTTCCGCCCTTGAGGGAGTTGCCGCCCAGCACCGCCGCCACAACCGCCTGAAACTCGAGGTTCTCACCAATCATGGGTTGAAGGCTGTTGGTGCGCACCATCAGAAGCATGCCTGTAATCGCTGCCAGCAGTCCGGAACTGATGAATACGCCCGTTTTCCAGCGCACCGGTGAAATGCCGGCCAATCGGGCAGTCTCCTCATTGGCGCCCAAGGCATATACGTTGCTCCCCAGGGTGGTCTTCTTGAAGATAAACAGAACACATGCAATAATGAAAACCGTCAGGAGCAGCAGGACCGGGAAGGAAAGGGTCATGGCGGCGGAATCGCCAAACCTGATGGTAAAAACATTCCCTCCCAGCGCGCTGATTAGCGTGGTGTGCTCTGACGCTTCCCAGGCGACGGTGCGCTGGTCGCTTAGGATGTTGGCAATGCTCTGAGCGATTCCTCCGGCTCCAAAGGTGGCGATAAAGGAGGGAACCTTTAGCCTGGTCACAATAACACCGTTGAACAGACCGAAAAGCATTCCCGCCAACAGACCAAGCGCCACAGCAAGCCAGGCGTTCATCCCGCCGCGAATGAAGATCGCCATAATAACCCCGGTCATGGAAACAAGACCACCCAACGAAAGGTCAATGCATCCCATCATCAGGCTCGTCGACATTGCCGTGCTGAGGATCATCAGGGCACATGCCTGCGTGAGTAGGGTGGCAATGTTTCCCGGGGAGAAGAAATTGGGTACAAGCAGGGAGGCCAACACAAACACGAGAAGGAACACATAGGTTGAGGTGGGCAGGTTACGCAGGGACGGCAAACTCATTTTATGTTTCATTTTTGCCACCATCCTCACACATTTGAAAAAGCCAGGCGGAGAATCTCCTGCTGGTTCGCTTGCTCTTTGTCAAACTCCCCAACGACCGTACCTCCGGACATGACGCAGATCCGGTCACTCATGCCCAGCACTTCCGGCAGATCCGAAGAAATCATCAGGATCGCAGCACCTTCCGCAACCAGGTTATCCATAAGCTCATAGATGCTGTTTCGCGCACCTACGTCAATACCCCGGGTTGGTTCGTCGAAGATGAAAATCTTGGACTGGCTGAGAAGCCATTTGGCCAGCACCACTTTTTGCTGGGTTCCGCCGCTGAGAAAGCGGGTGAGTTTTTCCATGGAAGAGGTGGCGATGTTAAGCCGGTCGATAAATCCGGATACCGTTGTGTGCTCCTTTTTGCGTTGGATGAAGCCCAGCGGATTCAAATCGGACAAACTGGATACCACCGTGTTTTCCCGGATGCTT
>Ga0123335_1009473_pt1 | contig 10085 bp, 16 predicted proteins | sample BiotimSIPDNA_2_FD_89707 | JGI IMG/M metagenome (GOLD analysis project Ga0123335, IMG submission 89707) | Anaerobic biogas reactor microbial communites from Washington, USA - Biogas_R2 time_0 SIP DNA | ecosystem: Engineered > Bioreactor > Anaerobic > Unclassified | place: Washington, USA... | reverse complement strand
AGGAAGAACTCCACAGACGCGAGGCACGAAGAATCCGTAAGAAATGCGAAGAGAAGGACGCACAGAAACCGAAATTCACAATTCCGGAGGTATCCGATCCGCTGAACCTTGTTTTACTGCGTCATGTAAACTTTCGTATTTCCACATACCTGCAGTCTGCATACCCCGAGGCAACTTGGGAGTGGCGTGAAGAGTTCCCGGAGCGAATTGTAGCCAAAGGCGGCACCGGACGCATCAAATTGTTTGGTGTTCAGGGTTTCAATTACGCTGACGTAACCCTCGACCAGAACGCCGGTATCAGCTGCTCGCTTGTAAACGTAGTACCTATGGCACAGCTCGGCAAAGACGCACCTGCTCAGGAAACGGCTGAAAAAGAAACAGCATCAGCGGCTCCTAAGACAGCTCCACAGAAACAAAACGCTGTGGATCCGCAGGTGTGGTATGAAGTGCAAGGCCGTAAGGTGCTGGAAGCCCTGATTACAGACCTTCATTCCAGAGGACACAACTGCCTGACCATTCGTGAAAACGGCGATATTGCTATCAAGCAAGCCGATAAAGAATTGGTAAGAGCAGGCTTTGAAAGTGTTCCGGAAAGAACATACTGGACACGGCTTTGCAAAGTCTTCGAGCGAGAAGGTATGGCAGCAAATATTACAGATGGCGGTATCCTGTTGTCCTGGTAAGACAGCATACGCCACGGAAAGGAGGAATTGAGCATGAAAGCGGGATTGACAATCGAAGAATTGGCAACCGAAATCATGCGCCAGAGAGATGCAAAGGCAGACTATATCGTAGATACCTCCAAACTTTGTATGGAGAACTACGGTACAGACCTTGTTCTTCGGGTCTTAGGTGACGGTGACATTGACCGTATTGAGCCCTTGGATATTGCAGACACCGCCCATCGTCAGATTGGCACCCGTCTCGGTATCCCTGCGAAATACTACGGCAAGATGTTATCCGAGCATCCTGACCTGTTGGTGACGAATGTAAACGCCTGGTTTGGCAGAGAGCCTACAGAGCGTATGCTGCGAGTCCTTGACGGAAAAGTACGTGCTTATCTGAGTAACAGTTATATGCGAATGGACCATTACGAAATATTCGCATCCGTGCTTCCCATCATTGGCGAGATACCCGATGTGGAATTTGTAAGCTGCCAGATTACGGACAGCCGTATGTATATCAAAGCGGTAAATCCACATCTGTCAGCGGAAATAGCTCCGGGTAATACCGTTAAAGCGGGACTTGTTATCAGCAACAGCGAAGTGGGACTCGGTTCTGTCAGTGTCCAGCCTCTCATTTATCGTGAGCAGGACGGAAACGGCATTGTGGTGAGTGGAGCGACGACAAAGCGAATTCATCGAGGAAGAGTCAATTCTGCACAAGAACATTTTTTGTTGGCTTCACAGGAAGTCCTAACCGAAGCAGACAGAACTTTTCTCACCGAGCTTCAGGATACTGTTCGCTCGGCAACCGATGAAGAACAATTTTCGCAATTCGTTACGCTGATGCAAACCGCAAGAAATCAGCCGATGAACACCACCGACATACCGGTAGTAGTACATACGGCAAGCCGCATTTTCGGTATCACCGATACGGAAAACGAAGGTGTGTTACAGCGTCTCATGGAGAGCAATGATTTGAGTCTTTACGGACTCGCAAATGCAGTGACGAGGCACAGTCAGGACATTGAAAGCTATGACCGTGCATCAGACTTGGAAGGTATCGGATACAACATTCTATCTATGCCGCCAAGACAATGGACCAGGATCAACCAGATAGCCGCATAAGGCTGTCGGGATCCAATATAAAAAACAATCAATTTTTAGGAGGAACGAATTTTATGACAATGAACAATGGAAATGCAATGATGGAAACCAAAAAGGATTTTATCCTTCCCGCAATGGTCGAGGGCGATTGCTCTGCTATGGATGTCTCTGAAGACTATGAAGGCTTGCGCCTGAGCTTCCCGAGAGTGAAGATTCCCGGTGGCGGCAGTCTGCAGTTTGAAATTCCAAGCGATGATCCGGAAAATCCTGATTACACCAAGTACATCGAGGGCGTTATTCTCTACAACCACGATACCTGTGCCTACTGGCCGGAGGGTTCCGAGTATGACGATAACGTAACACCGCTCTGTTCTTCGGTGGATGGCAAGATGGGTTACGGTGCTCCCGGCGGTGTATGTGCAACCTGCGCACTCAACCAGTACGGCTCCGTGGAAAAAGGTAAAGGCAAAGCCTGCAAGAATATGCGTAACCTGTATATTCTCCGTAGCGGCGAATATATGCCTATGCTCCTTTCTCTCCCGCCTACAAGCCTTCGTCCTTACTCTGACTTTATTACTACTGCTTTTGCGGCTCGCCGCCGTCCTATCTACGCCGGTGTGGTGCAGATTGGTCTGAAGCGTGTGGATAACGGAAGCAACACCTACAGCGTGGCAACCTTCCGTTTGGTGCAGAGATTTGAGGGCGAGGAGCTTCTGCAGATCAAGCAGTATGCAGATGGTTTCCGTGAGCAGATCAAAGCAATGAACCAGCAGCGTGCAATGGATGCCGAACTTGGCAACGCCGACGCATACAGTGATGTCGGCACTGAGTTCCAGTCTGTTGAAGACGGTGAGCATTTTGTTATCACCGGTGGCGTTGATGGCGACCGTGAGGATCTGCCGGCATAAGAGTGACGCTTACAGTAAAATGTGAGCAATGAGTTAAGGGATACTGTTGGACAAAAGTGCCGGCAGTATCCCTTTTTTTCGTTAAAGGAGGATTTCATAAGATGGATATACGACCATTAACTAAGGAACAACAGCGCTTCGCAGAGGAAAATCACCATCTGGTGTATGCGTTTTTGAATGAAAAGGAACTGCCGGAATCGGTATTTTATGATGTGGTGATCTTCGGCTATCTAAAAGCCGCCCAGGAATACTGTGAGGTGCCGAGTTTACACCGTTTCAAGTTTTCCACGCTGGCTTGGAAGCGTATGCGAAGTTCACTCTCAAACTACTATAAATATCTTTCCAGACCGAAGCGTAACGCTGTTACTGTCAGCTTTGACGAGCTGATCGGCAGCGAAGACGGACTACACTGGGAGGATGTCATAAGCCGACCGGATGATATGATGCTGCAGCTCGAAACCGAACTGCTTTTGCACGCACTTGCTACCCGTTTGCCTCGCCGTGAAATGCGAATCATTCGTATGAAGGTGCGTGGCGACCGTATGCACGATATTGCGAAAGCCGAGCGTATGACCTTTAGAAACATCAATCAGGCGATGGCTGCATGCTATCCAACTGTTATTGATGTGCTGTGGGGGTAATCGACAAAGCAACTGTAACTCAAGTAACAGTTTTAAGAAAGGAGACTCGCTATGGATACAAGTATCTATTTGGACAAATGGAATTATGATGGCGATAAGGTTAAGCTGGTTTACAAAGACGGCTCTGTTGTCTATGTAAAGAAAGCTGACTTCGACCGCGCCTTCGGCTGTATTGTAAGTGCAACCAAGAGCGACATCATCCGTGATTTTGCGATTGATACCAACAACGAATAAGTGATCATAACAACAATTTTGTGTTGCTTTGTCTGTAAGGAGGATTGAATACAGAATGAAGAAAGAAATCAGCATCAACGGCAGGATTGCTTTCCCTTTGCAGGAAGGCGCCAGAGCCGTCATTTCTACAGGCGACGGACTTATATACACCTCGCTTGTTGTAGAGATCATTGAAGAAAGTCCGGAGTACGCCTGCTTTGAGACGATGAACTCGGTTTACAAGGTGTGCCTTCAACCAGTTCCCGTCAGAGCAGCCATCCCGCCCTTTCTGAAAATGTGTGCATAAGTTTTGAGGGACATCGCAGCCAACGCTTCGGTGTCCCTGTTTTATTAGGAAGGAGCAACTGTGATGAAAAGAAACTGTGTGAATTGCAGCGTCAAAAGCACCTGCTTGAAACGTTCCCTCGGCATATTCCTGCTTTACATTCAAACCGGACGCACAAATGAGCTGACCAAGAATGTACGGGAGAATTTCAACTGTGCTGATGACTGTGAGCATTGGACACAATCAAAAGAAGGAGGGAAACCAAATGGCGATTCAATTTCTGACTGCTGCTGACGTGGCATCTGTGATGGGCGTGTCAAGATCAACGGCATATAGAGTTGTAAAACAACTCAATGCCGAATTGGATGCGAAAGGGTATATTACAGTACCCGGCAAAATCAGCAAGAAATACTTTGCAGAACGCATATACGGTGGCGAAGACATTATGAAACCCGTTGTTTACAGGAATGAAGAACAAAGGGCGGCGTGATAACTTCACTTCAGCCTTTTGTGTACTTCAAATAGATAAGAAAGGATTTTAATTATGCGAGAATTATTGTTCAGAGGTCAAACGAGACGGTTTGGAGAAAGAGTCAAAAACTTTGCCGGAGATCCTATGCCGAGCAACTGGGTTTACGGTGGTGTATTTCACCAAAACAACAGAGGAGGCTCGTTTTCCATCATTTATTCCTATGACCCGATTGAGAAATTTACTGTATATGCCGATACCGTAGGGCAATATACAGGCATCTGTGACAGAAACGAAAAACAGATATATGAGGGAGATATCGTAGAGGTTGTCAGGGACGAAGAAAGAGGCGTAATCCAGTGGGATGAAGATACCGCACGATTCGTCATATCTATGTCCGGCGTTGTAGCCGACTTTGACAACTATTGGGGCAAGGATTTAGAGGTCATCGGAAACATTTACGATAACCCCGATCTGTGTGAAGGCATCATTGAAAGGACGGTGCAACGATGAGCTTATTTGAAAATGCAATGCCGCTTACCAATCGGCAGCCAATCAAATTCAAATGCACTGCCTGCGGTGCCTGTTGCAAGAATGTGCGTGACAGCATTGTGCTGGAGCCATTAGATGCCTTTCGCATCGTTCGAGAGAAAATGAAAAACGGATGTAATGATTCCGCAGACGACATTTTGTGGGAACTTGCAGACCTGAAGGAACTCTCACGCGGCTTTAATGTATTTGTTCTGAAGACGGTAAATGACAGCGGTGTATGCAATCTTTTAGAGAACAATCGTTGCAAGATGTATTATGTGCGTCCTCGCACCTGCAGACTGTATCCCTTTACCGCAGAGCCAAATCCTGTTGAACGCCGTATCAAGTGGTACTTATGCACCGAACAAGCCCATCATTTCGGCACCGGCATTGTTACCGCAAGAGAATGGCAACGGCGCAATGTATCACACGAGGACGAAGAATATCTCTACGAGGAGTGCAGGGTACTTCCCGAACTCGGAGAAATTTTAAGAATGGTACCTGACAGCAATCTGCAAAATGCAGAGCAGCTTGTTGTCATATATCGCTATCTTGCATACGATTTCAGTCAGCCGTTTATGCCGCAGTATAAGGATAATATGCTGTTCCTAAAATCGTTGCTTGGTAAGCTGAAAGATTAAATCGGGAGGATCTGTTATGTACTATAACATTTATGAAGTCTCTCGCTCTCCTATTTCACGCAGCGTAATGGACGCCTATTCTGTTGGCGAACATACTGTTTTTCTCAGCAAATGCGCTGTCGTGGATGAACTGGATGAAAAAGAGAAAGCCAAGGAATTACAGAACTTTGGCAAGTGGCTTAAAAAGGAAGGTCTTGGCACGCTGAAAAGTACATCATTTACTTTGAATAACGATGTTTCCCACGGGAAGCATTTTGCTGACTGCTATATGGGGTTTCATCAACTTGCCCAGACCCTTGCAACTATGACCGAGAATGACTATTTACATTGCTTTCATGATGTCCGCAATCTTACTTCGGACTTAATGAAAGCAATCGTTGATGATGACGACGATTATATTTGGATGGACGGCTCACTGTTTACAATGGACGAATTTATACGCCAGGCAACACCCGGCGTTTCATATCACATTGGAAACATCTGCAAGTACCACCGATAAGAAAGGATGAAACAGAATGACTAAGTTTATACAGAAGATTGAAAGGCAAATAACCACTCTCCAAGGAAAGATAGATGCCCTTAGCGGTAACTATCTCACGAATACGTGGAAACGTCAGCGCGAACAGCAGGAACGGGACAGGAAGAAGGAAATCTATCGCTCACAGCTTCAGGCATTGGAATATCTGAAGCAGAAAGCAGAAACAGACACATTATCCTTGCTTGAGCAGAACCTTACGGTTGCTGCTTTTTATGAGGATATGCGTTGTTTTTCTGCTTCAAAGAAATATTGGGCAGATAACCCGCACAATCAATTTAAATATCCAAATCCTGATGATGCTCGTGCAAAACGATTGCTGAAAGCCGGCATCACTAATACGGAGGAATTGATCGCTGCCATTGAGCAATTTGATGCTCTTCTGCAAGCGGCTATCACTCCGCCGGATCCGGATGCAGTCCGTCTGCGTCATTTGCTGTTCCGAGCACAGATGCATCAAAAGGGAGATATTCAGTTCACACCACCCGATGTGGCGAAAGAGCTTGTTACATTGGCTTGTATTGATGAAAACAGCCGTGTTCTGGAGCCGGAGGCAGGTATTGGTAACATTGCTGACGCAGCGAAGGAAATTACAACGAATGTAGACTGTATTGAGCGTATGGTCGAATTCCAAGAAATCCTGAAACTGAAAAAGCACAATGTTATCTCCGATGATCTGATGAATACTGAAGCACAGCCTATCTATGATGCGGTTATTATGAATCCGCCTTTCAGCGAGGAATGTGAGCATATCAGGAAGGCTTTTGATTTTGTGCGTCCCGGTGGCAGTCTTGTGGCAATCTGCTCTAACTCTATCCAATGGAAAAGCACCAAAAAATATGAGCAATTCCGGGAATGGCTTGTAGAGCATACCCATTCTATCACTGACTCTCACGCAAAGTTTGAAATGACCGGCGTAAATACCGTAGTGGTGGTTATGGATAAGGCGGCGTAAGGAGGGCTTCGATATGATGAAGAAAAGCCCGATTGAATGGTGCGACATAAATTGGAATCCGGTAACCGGATGCCGCAATAATTGCCCGTTTTGCGTTAGTCTTCAAAGATTACAGCATTTCAAAGGCGACAATCGGCTCTACATGAGCAGTGAACTTATTTTGAAGGACGAGGATAAAGGTCTGTTCGTTTTGACAAAGCCATTTCCAAGCGTAGGAAACAATGCAATTCCTGCTCCTACGGGTGGCTTGCCGACCTTTCATCCATATCGGCTCCCGATGATTGCTACCAGATGGAAACCGGCAAATGTGTTTGTCTGCCATTGCGGTGATCTCTTTGGTGAGTGGATACCGACAGAATGGATACTTGAGGTTTTTGAAGCCTGCAAAAAGGCTCCCTGGCATAATTATATGTTTCTGACAATGAATCCGAAACGCTATGCCGAGCTTATGGAAGCAGGTCATCTCATACAGGCAGATAACTTTTGGTATGGCACGCGCCTAACCAAAAGAGAAGACGTCTTTACTGCAGACGGTTATCATACCTTCATATGTATGGAACCAATGGGGTTGTTTTCAGAGCGTATGGACATTCCCAATGTGGAGTGGATCATTCTTGGAGCTTATCAACGTCTGAAACGCCAATGGATTGAAAGCGTTATGGAACGCAAAGGAGATATTCCCGTTTTTATGATCGGTAGTAAGTTGTTCAAGGAAATATGGGATGCTCCGCTTGTGCAGGAATATCCGCCACTGCTCTACCGTCCGAAAGAAAAGGATCTTCCACGCTGCAGTAAATGCAAGTATTGCTATTCCAAGCAGCAAGGAAAACGTGGTATGTGGCGTGCTTGTAGGCATCGCGCAATAATCAAGGAGGACAAAAATCCAAACGGCAGACACATTGATGGTCGTTTTGCCAGAGTGTCGCCGCAGTGGTGTCCAAAGCGTACAGGTACGAATTGGAGGTTGAAATAATGGGTAAATACCGTTACACCAATCCCGATGCCCACGGTTACCTGATGGAAGCTGCTGCTTGCAAGAAAGTCTGCAAAGAGATAGACAGGCTCGTTGCTAAGTTTAACAGAGCCGTAGAGCGTGAAAAAGCAGCACGAAAGACAGAGTTTGAAACGGTCATGCAATATCGCAGCGAACGTGAGATACAGGACGATTACGGTTATGAGTGCATTACCGAAGAGCAATATGACCGGTACATACAGATATTCCGTGCCGGGCAAGAAGCTTTGGAAAATACGCAACCAACTGTCAATGAATTGGTCGTATCTATTTTGAAACGAATCAACGGCGATATTTACAGAGACCAAAAGGAATGGGAATTTTCCGCATTGACTCCCGAGCAACAGGAGGCTGAAAGAAAAAGAGCCAGAGAAAGTCAGAAGGCTTGGAAGAAGCATATTGCTGAAATCAAAGCCAGACTTCATGGCACAGAGAAAGGATGATTTAGGTTATAGCACAACAGCAGGAACGGATTTTGCTCCGTCCCTGCTGTTTTTATTTTATACGGCTACACGCGGAATTTACGAACGCATTTCAGAAATACGATGCAGAGTTCCTGGAACAGATCCTCGTCAAACATACCATCTACAATGGACTCCTTTAGTAACAGCGGTCGATACATTAGCAAGAGTTCTGTTAGCGCCGTATCGTCTCCGGCTTTTGCCTTCAGCAATAAGTCCCTGAAATTCATATCAATCTTCACCTCCCAACATATCACGCAGTTTCTTCACAGTACGATAATAGATAGCGGCAACGCCTTTTTCTCCCATACCAAGCTCCCCAGCAATCTCTTTGAACTTCTTTTCCTCTAAAACACGGGCAAGAAACACATAGCGCTCCTTGTCTCGGATTTCCTTGATTGCCTGTGTCAACGCTTCATTTTCCATAACGGATTCGATATCCACTCTCTCTTGAATCATAAGTATCTCGTACTGCTCGTTCGTCTGCTCTCGCTTTAGTCTTGCAATCTTTGCACGGATGAAATCAACCCTTGCATTACTTACGGCAAACGATAGGAAAGACGTGAATTGGTTTTGTAATATCTCATGCTCGTTTGAGCCTTTATTTTTATGTAGCATAGTGCTCCTCCTTTGAATTTAATCTGTTTTTGGGTTACACAGATCAAATTCGGCGGAGCACGAATTGACGGGGTTACACAACTGGACAAACAAAAATAGCGTATAGCTGCAGCCCTAATCAACTTGCAGCGATACGCTATCTTTAAGTGTATGTAATAAGGAACGCACAGTTCCTTGTCAGGCGGCGAATGTTCATTCGATTGAAATAAACATTCTAACCGCTGAAAAAGAACTCTTTTCTTGGCTTTTTAATAAAATCGGCATCTCTTGTGATGCAGTAAAAACCTAATTACTTTCATAATAATTGTCCTTTCTTTTGGCACTCTCCGTTCTAAATTATTTACACCCAAGTATCATTTATAAAAATTATGTAAATGATTAAAATATATACGGAGGTGAACGCACAGTGTTAGATAAAGAGGAATTGCAAGGTGCTCCTGGCAACTTTGGACACATATTAAAGGATATTCGTGTCCAGAAAGGTTATACTCGTCAGCAGATGGCAGAGCGTGCAGATATCAGCGTTCGCTATCTTAGTGCTATTGAAAACGAGCAAAGAGAACCAAGTTACGATGTTCTCTATAGAATATTTCATAGTCTTGGCATATCCGCAGATACAATTTTCTATCCAGGTAAAGATAAAGCGGATAATTCTGATGCAGAACAAGTAAAGCGTTTGTATTTGGAATGTTCTGACAGAGACAAGAAGATTATCAAAAACCTTCTTGATACTATGCTGGATAATTAAAGTGATGAAATGAGTTGCGCAAGCAGCTCATTTTTTATGCAATTCCACTCCATTAAACAATTAACTCCAAATTCACAATTTCATTGCTTGTTCCAAGCCTCATAGGTAGTTCAAAGAAGCCGACACCGGATGTAACAATGCTGTGGGCATTATCGGTAACATTATGTCCGTAAAAGCAATTCTTCCCGTTTGCCCATTTTGTAAATAAGGTAATAGGAAACATTTGTCCTCGATGTGTATGTCCGCACAAAACAAGATCGGCACCGCCATCAATATTTCCCTTGATGTTCTCGGGCTT
>Ga0123335_1009472_pt1 | contig 10088 bp, 17 predicted proteins | sample BiotimSIPDNA_2_FD_89707 | JGI IMG/M metagenome (GOLD analysis project Ga0123335, IMG submission 89707) | Anaerobic biogas reactor microbial communites from Washington, USA - Biogas_R2 time_0 SIP DNA | ecosystem: Engineered > Bioreactor > Anaerobic > Unclassified | place: Washington, USA... | reverse complement strand
CCTGTTTCGTTGATTATATCTCAACTAACTCTCGGACTGGTACAAGGATTGGGGGGCAGGTCATTTCCTGCTTTTCTCCGAAAATTACATGTAATTGTATGAAGTGGAAACGCATGCGCAGCTCGCCAATTATTTATGACATCTAGGGCATGACTGTCGAATGACGTGTTCTCTGTATTTCTAATTAATTTTCCGGCCTCTTTGATTTGATTACGTGAATACTCTACTGTTTTCCACTTCATAATAAATTCATTCGCTTCCTTGGAAGAAATACCCAATTAATCACCTCCATTCTACCATACAATCTCTATTATTCAACCAATCAGTGAAATTTACACAATGATGACGGGAATACTGATCGGTATTATCCGTTGCGAGCAGAGTCTGTGCAGTTCCTGTCGGTAACACACTCGGCACACATGTCCTGGGTATCACGGTGCAGATAGTCCGCAGCATTATCGGCGTAGATCGCAACGTTTACACGCAAGAGTCGCAAATCACAAAGAATATGGAGTGTTCTTCTCACACCGCCACCCTTTTCTGGGCAAATGAAAGAGCGGCCCTCTCAGGGTCGCTCTTTGAGTGTTTCCTTCAGACTACGCCATTTTCAACTTATCCATCAGCGCTTCTTGTAATGTCTGCGAGAAGTTGATACCTTGCTTTTCCGCTGCCTCATTCATCCACTGTGGAATAGAAAGAGTCTTTTTAACGGCCTGCTTATTCAACCTTTTACGATATGCAAGTGTATCAGCTTTGACGAGCGTAACAATAGCATCATTTGAATGCAACGCCTTGGGATAACTTGGAGTTGGAATTGGTGTATTGTCGTCCTCCATTTGGATGAGACACATAGCTAAAACATCTTCCGCCATGGTCAATGCTCCTGGTAAATCGTCTGCACAAGTATAGCAATTCGGTAAATCAGGAAAAACAACGTTATATCCGTTTCCTTCCTTCTCAATAAGCGCAGCAAACACATGCCCTTTCATTTCATGTCCTCCTTCCATGAAATACTCTATGTTATGCGGAGAGGGTCTGGGCTTATTTCAGCCCCGCGTCTTTCATAATTTTCTCCGCCGTACCCCTCATTAGCTCCTGCGAATTGTGGCGTGGCACCGGAAAATGCTTTCCAGTAATTGGGCTGTACCACATCTCATGATTTGCGCCTTCCCGCGAAATTATACATTTCGCACTTCGAAGCATGCGCTTCATTTCACTAACCCTCACATACCACCCTCCTTTCAATCCATTAAAACTATACTACGTATTCATACGTATGTCAAGATTTTTTATGAGTGCATGACAGAGCGACCTCACCATGGAGGTCGCTCTGTTCATATGATTGTCAGTCTAATGATATCATGCCTGCCATTGTGTCATCAAGTGTTATTGTGTGTCATCTTTTCGATTGCCTCATCAAGTACCCTGTACATGTGCCTCCGAGAGTAGCCCACTTCTGCGGCAATCTTTGCGACGGGCATAAACTCCATGTAGCGAAGAGTCAAAGCCTTTTTTTGGACAACGTTCGGGATCGATAAGATAGGTTTGCGTACTCTCTCCCAGTCTCCCTTAAGCATGTTATCAACGGATTTGATTTCATCTACGATACTCGCAGCCAGAGTGCCATACTTTTCCACCCTGTACTCCTGTGGCTTGGCATGTGGCAGTCCGTCCATCGCTCCACTTGTCGATGCTCCCGCGTTCCTAGCCCTTTCCAAGCTTTCTAGTAATCTGCGGCGCATTCCCAGCAACGCATCCATTTCCGCAACAACTTCCGCTATGTTCATTCTCATCCCTCCTCACCCTGCTCCATAAGCCTTCTTCTTAGAACATGAGCTCGAGTAACAGTACGGGAACATGGAGCATAAATCTAAACCTATCTTTGAAATGCCAAATTCATATCTCGACTTGATTTCCTGAAGCCCTCCCTTCCGTTTCCATCCTCTTACCATCTCAACCAGATTTCTGGCTGAAATCACAACCCAATTCAGGGTAATCACCGCTCACGTACCGAAAGCAAGGGTTTTCCCAATACAAACACTTTAGATAAAGCAGATAACATCACACAGAAAGCCTTGTCGATCATGTTTCTCCTCTTATCGCTCGTACTTTTTTTCCAAGTATCTCAGGCCGCAACCATTCCCGTTGAAAGCGTCCCCAGTCAGGGTCTTTGCTGCCGTCCGGTCCACGATAGAGCATTGCATATGGCATGTAGCCCGCTTTGACCGTATCCACCAGTCGCTTTTCGGCCATGTCGAAGGTATCGCCATTGTGTCCGATCAAACAATAGCATGCCATACTATGGCTCGCAAAGCGATGCCCTTCCTGCTGCATGATCTTGCCTGCCTGTACAAGGGGATCATAATCGTCAGGTGTGTCATACGCAAAATACATGCGTTTGGCCTTGATCTCCCGTAATCTCCGGGCATGCCACGGTTTAAGAATCCGCGCTTCCAGTCCACCTGTGAAAATCGCTCGTTGTGGCTGTCTGTCAAGCATCTCGAATACAGCCTCAACGTGTGCGTCTGAGCAGGCCAACAGGTTATCATCCAACACATTCCAGCCGTCCTGAATCCGCAGTTCCCGCAACCCGCCCTCTCGTTTTGGAACCGCACAGAACCAGCAATGATTAGGACACCCTCTACTAGTGATTGTGATTCCTCGTTTAACATACAGTCCTGGGATAAACTCCTCGCCTGGCTGATCGAAAGCAGGCCCACCCATTTTTACGGGTACTCCCACAGCGCGCCATTCTTCTGCAAGCCGCTCCGCTTTAGGAAAGTCCCAAGCAAATACAACGGATACATGAATCTCATCAACATCTGGAAAGGTGAGCAAAGGCGGCTGGCAATCCACAAAGGCAAGCGGATCGTCAGGTGTCGCTCTTGTCCGGCGCGGAAAAACACGCGCTATCATGCTCTCCCCCATCAATACTTCCTTGCCTCCATAATGACCTCCGAACTTGGCACATCGTAGATCAGCGGATCATAGAACCGCTGCTCATACATCTGCTCTGTGACCACTTTCACTGGAGCTTGTAGAGCTGGAGACCAGCCTTTTGATACTTCGTCCTGCCATCGGCCCTGGTTCAACCAAGTGGCGGGATTGGGGATAAACTGCCCCCCCTGTTTGATCCACTGTTCGCTTTGCTTCTGTTCAGCAATAGCTGCCAGCATCCGATTGTGAAGCTCCCTGGTGGGGTGAAGCTTGGCATGAGCCCTTTTAGCTGCCTCCTTGCCCACCTTTTTGGGATATGCCGCCCAAAACGCTTCAAACCGTTCATCTCCCCCCTGTGGGGGCTTGGGGGGTACCACTATATCGTCTTTGTCTTTGTCTTTGTCTTTGTCTTTGTCTTTGTCTTGGCCATTTTTGCCATATGGCAAATGGCATTTGCTATCGTTGCTATCTGGCAAATGGCGTTTGCCATTTTTGCCATTCCAGCGAGACTGGGCCCCTTTCTGACCGGCCATGGAGCGCTCAAGGCAAACGTTGTTGTATTTTTCTGCGTCTCTGTCTATGTCCAGCTTGATACCGTCAAACAGCAGCTCCTCACGGCCCGAAAGGGCAGGCACCTCCCCTGATGCTTTGTACATCAGGGCAGCGCGCACCAACCTCCCAAACTCTGCATCGCCAAGTTTCTGGTATCGTTCCAGCCAGTCCACAAAGATTTTCAAATACTTTCCGTCCATCGCGCACCCTCCGCCCGTCGTTTCACCACCGGGCCCATCCTTTATTGCTCAGCGCCCATCAGCTGGTTAATCCTGGCCAATTCATTCCTCAGCTGAATCGACTGAGTGTCAATCACCCGCTGCAACCTCAGGATCATCCGATCCTTGCGCCGTATCTCATCTTCATACCTCAGGCCGGCTCCGGTATATGCCTTGATGGCTTCCAGCGCGCGGGTCAGAACCAACTCTGTCTCCTTGATGATCTCATCCCTTGCAGGCACCTTGCCCTTCCATTTCTCGATGATGCCGCTGCAGTAGGCATTGCTCGGGCATCCTTCGCATACGGTGTAGTCCTCACAGATCCGGTACACTCTCCGCTGCATTTCAAGCGCCTCCACCAGATCCGGCTGCTTCTCCGTACTCACAACCACGGTTCATCCTTCCTTTCTTTTCACTCCGCAGGGGAAATGCAGTCCCCACGCACATACCCGTCTCCCACAAACGCCCAGGCATTGCCGGCCTTGTCGGTTACCCAGCTTTGCACAGCCACGGTTTTCCCGGCCTTCACAAATCGCACTACCTCCTGGCCTCCCGCGCTTTTGCGCACCCGAAGGCGGCCCCCGGAGTCATTCACATAGGACCCGGTTGCTGCATGCCCAGTGGTCAGGTACTCGCTTTTCACCCAGCCCTGGCCTGCCTCAATCTCCGCCTTCACCAGGGTCCATCCGTTTTTACTGTCCATATACTCCACAGTGTCATCCGGGTATAATCGTCCGATGATCTCCCCGTTAAATCCGGGGCTATCCCGGATGTTCAGCGTACCAGAGCTGATCTGGACATAGCAGGTCTGGGCTTGTCCATCTTTCATGAACAAGAAGCAGGCGAACCAGACCAGAACTAAGTATAGAAATCGGTTTTTCACCTTTGCCACCTCGCTTCAAAGGGTTAAGGGGCTTGAAAATTCACTGTTTTCATGCTATAATATAAACGTGGGCTTTTGTGTCCGTTTAGCAAATCCCATGCCGGCCGTGATTGTCGCAAGCAATCACGGTCCTTTTTTTATGCCATCCCAGCCAGCCTGTGCATTCTCCGGAGGGCAGGGTGTCGGCATCCAGTGGGTAAAATAACGGTTGGAGGGCAGCTGGTGCCAGCCGGTAATCATGTGGCCGTTGAATGTGTGCCACACCAGCACGCATCCATAGGCATCCGCGTCCTCGGCTGTGGGAAGCCGCTCATCCCTGTGGATCCACTCAGCCACGCCTACGCCCTCCCTTGCCTGTGTAGGTTCCATGCAGTTTCAGCTCCAGCTGCCAGCGTTGCCGGGTCTCCTCGCTGCAATGGGCCATGGCGTCGTCCCAGGTGGGAAACCTCCCGTGTTCCTGCCGGAACTTCATCTGGTAGTACAGGCTCTGGGCATTGTGCGGCACATCCGGGTCATGCTGTGTGGCGCACATCGGGCAGGCATCCGGCGCTGGAGGAAGAATCGCCAGCTCCTCCATCAAAGGAATTTCAACCGTTTTCATAGGTATTGGTGTCCTCCTTCGCATCGGGAAGGGCTGCCTGGCCCTTCTGCTAACCGCCGGTGGCTGCGCTGGACTGCCGGATCGTCGCGGCAGTGGGCACTGCGATCTGCCTCCGTTTGGGATGGGGTGCATATCGTTGGTACGCTCTGTTTACCGGGCTATAAAATGGGATGATATTTGCCTCGCTGAGGCAATCACTCGCAACTTCATACCAGTCATCAAATCCAAACAGGACTGGTAGCAACCTTGTCACCTCCTTTCTTCTCGGAACTGCTTGGGCTCTTGGCCCTTTCAATGGCTTTGGAGCGGTAGGCGGGCATCGAACCCGCACCTCCGGCCATCCAGGCCGGTGCTCTGCCGTTGAGCTGCTGCCGCCCGGTAGGCCCCCTTTGATCGCTCAACCGACAGGGGGCCGCCATGCGTGGAAGGTGTACGCATCGGCTTGCCTTATAGGCACCGTGGGAAAAGGGGAAAGCGCGGCGGCTCATGAAAACCGCGCATTCCTGGTGGACACAACAGGAATCGAACCTGTATGGCTAGGCTCACGTGGCCCAGGCGCTGCCATTGCGCCATGTGTCCCTGGTCCGGGCAGCTCCACACCCCCATGCTGACCGCCCGGATTCTTGCGCGATATCCCCCATGCCAGGCCGCCGCATGGATCGGCGGCCTGTGATTCCACAATAATCCCAAGGTTTTCGCGCTTACTTCTTCATACAAACCACCCCCGTTCATGGACTGCGCGGAATGACTTCCGTTTCTCAGGAAGGTATTCGGCATGCTTATTGTCGTTTCTCGGCCGGTCAATGCCGGCGCCGTTGCTCCGCGCTGCTCTGTGTTTCCCTTTTGCTCCCCAATCCTTGCTTCGCCAAGACAACCTCTTCTCGTTTTCAGGGAGTGCGCTGGTCAGGCGCGGGATACGGGCTTGCAACCGTTTCGCGGCAACCGCTTCACTGTACCGCGAAGCCCATTGGCACGTTAAACCTCCTGGACCTCAATCCCCAGGCATTCTCTCATCTGCCGTTTTTTGATCCGGTACGTCTTGTCCCGGCTGGTGGCCTCGCTCTTGGCGTCCAGCACCGAGTACGTCCCGTCATTGTTGAGAATCACAAAATCAGCCACATACCGCACACCGCCCGGAAGCAGAAAGGGCATCTGCCGAAGGATCCCCCGCAGCTCACCCGCCAGGTACCGAAGCCGCAGCTCCTCATACACCTGTGCCTCGTGCCGGCTGTCAAACACCTGGCCGTCCAACTCGGTGCGCTTGTTCCCGTATTTGCTCCTCTTGGGAGGCTGCTTGTCCTCCGCAGGCCGGCTCTCACCCTGCCCCATGCGCCTGCGATAGTCCGCCAGCCATTCTTCCGTAAAGATGATGCCGCTCATGTTGCACCTTCCCACGCTCATGCGGAAGCCTGCGTGGCCTCCGCAGCCCTTCTCAAAACGCCCTGCGCATAGGCCTCCACGTTCCCGCCGGAAAGCACGCCAAGCATCCAGCTGACCATCGAATCCATGCTGGATACTTTTCCATCGCCTTCCCTGACTACTACCGAGTCAATCCGGGAATCGGGTCGATCAGCCACCTGCGCACCTTCCTTCTTTTACTAGCGGAGTCAAGCCATCAGGCCGTCTTGTCCTTGAGACGCTCCTTCTCCTGGGCCTCCAGCATCTCCACAGCACCTTGCACCTTTGCCTGAAACAGCGGCGGCAGCTTCTTGAACTTTGCAACGGTCAGCTTGATTTTTTCGGTTCTCTCTTTAGTTGTCATTTTTATCACCACCTTTGTTGTGCAAACAAATTATACCACACTATCTTGCTCTGTCAACAAAAATCGATAAAATATTTTGTTGACCAGCAAAAACCCGCATGGTATAATGCAAACGCGGGGGTGAAGATATTGAATATTGAAAAGTTTCCTTCGAGGATAAAGATACTCCGAGAGACAAAGGATCTAACCCTGAAAGCGTTTGGGGAAACGCTCGGGGTAAGTACCAGTGTTGTTGCAAACTTGGAGTATGGAAGAGTCAAACCTTCCGAAATGGTAATTAATCTGATTTCCTTGAAGCACGGTGTGAGCCGTAAATGGCTGACTGGTGATTCTGATGACATGTTCGGCAGCGAAGAAAAAGAAATTCAGGCTGCCCTGGATGATCTCATGTCTGGCTCTGAACACGAAAATACCAGGGCCCTCATAACGGCCCTGGTAAAAATGTCTCCTGAACAGTTGAATGCGATTGATGCCTATATTGATCGTCTGCTGGAGGTTTTGGGCCGTTAACTCGATTCATTTTCCAATAACCTCTTGGCCAGGTAAAATACTCGCATCAGTGCATCTGCCGAGGATATACCTCGTAAAACTTCTACGATCTCCTTGATAACGCTCTCCTTATAGTTGTTCTCCTCCTTCTTGGTCATCTGGCTCATGTGCTTTTCTCCTTTGTTTGTGAATAGAGAACACTTGTTCTTGTGTCAAGAATACGCTTTAAGCGAAACCGTGTCAACTACAAGATATAGTCCTGTCAAACCCGCCGTACATACAACCATCACTTGCCACTTCCAAAGCAGCGATCCCCGCATAAGCGTTTACAGATACTCGCATACTCAACTGTACAAATGAAAAGGAGGCATCCCTGTGAAGAAGGTTTTTGCACTACTGTTCTGTCTCATGTTGTCGATCGGTACAGCACAGGCAGCCGCGCTACCAGCTAGTGGTAGCACCCGCGTGGATGCATTTTCATTCTGCGAGCTATATATCGAGCGTGCTCTTGAGTGGCAACAGACGAAAAAATTTGAAGTGGTAGAAATACGCGACAATTATAATGGTTTCATTAGCGAATTTCTCCCTCCATCAGATTACTTGGAAGTACAATGCGCAGCCGGCTTTCTCTCCATTGATCCGTCTGATTACTCCCTCCATGAATTTCAGACCCCGTTAATCGTTGTGTCTTATGATAAGGAAGAAGCGCAGCGGCTTATATTGTCAGCAATTATGGCGATGTCTGCCCTCGAATACACCAAAGGTGATGATTCATTAATGCGTATTACGAATGGTACAACAGCTGCTAATAAAATGTATGATATATTCACTAGAGAAGTGATCCCAAAACTTAATGACGTTACATTTGGTTCGTTACTCGCTGGCAATGAATACGAAATCTATCGCGGCAACTATATCTATACTTTGACTTACTATGATATGTCGGATTCATCATATGGCTACAAAGTATATTACCTGAACGCTCACTAAAACCCAACACCACAGCACCGGAAATAGCTACACCAGGGGGAAGGCAGCTCATGAATAATACGCCAAGCCGCCGGGCAGCGGCCTATGCCCGGTACTCCACCGCCAACCAGACCAAACTCTCCATCGAGCGGCAGTTCTTTGGCATTGAGCAGTATTGCGAAAGCGCCGGGCTGAACATCGTCGGCTACTATGCGGACGAAGCCACCACCGGCACCAACATGGACCGCGCGGATTTCATGCGCCTCATTGCCGACGCCGAAAAGAGTCTGTTTGACAGCGTTGTCATCTATGATATGTCCCGTGGCTCCCGCGACATCGCGGACTGGTTCAACTTCCGCAAGGAAATGAAGCGCCTTGGCATCCAGGTCATCTCTGTCACCAACAAACTGGGTGACATCGACAACCCGGACGATTTTCTCACCGAAGGCGTCACGGCCATCCTCGGCCAGCACCAGGTCCTGCAATACCGCCGGGATTCCATCGGCGGCAAGAAAGCTCGCGCCCGCAAAGGCATGTTCTGCGGCGGCATCCCTCCCCTGGGATACGACGTTCAGGACGGCCGCTATGTAATCAACGAGCGCGAGGCCGCTGCCGTTCGCCTGATCTTCGACATGTACGCCGCCGGCAAATCCTACAAGGAGATCCTGAAGGAAGTCAGCAAAACAGGCGTCACCGGAAAACTGGGCCGTCCCATCGAGCCCAACACCCTCCACTACCTCCTCAAAAACGAGCGCTACACCGGCACCTTCATCTGGTTTGAATACGAGATGCGCCACATCCACAAATGGGTCGGCCAGAAGAATCCCGAGGATGACATCATCCGCATCGAGAACGCCATCCCACAGATCATTCCCGTCGAAACCTGGCTCGCCGTCAAGGCACGCATGGAGTCCAACAGGAAGAACACCCTGAACAATACCCGGGCCGAGAACCGGCATTACCTGCTCTCCGGCATCATCCGGTGCGGCAAATGCGGCGGGCCCTTCGCCGGCATCACCACCACTACCAAGGGCCATCAGTACAAAAAGTATCTGTGCATCAACAAACGCAAGCAGCAAAACTGCAAAGCCAAGGACATCAAGGCCGACAAACTGGAAGCCTGCATCCTGGACATTCTTCGCTCCCGCGTTCTGGTTCCCGAGTATCTTTCCGCCCTGGAGGAAAAGATCATCTCCAGCGTTCAGCATTCCAGCGAGCGCGATGCCCTGCGCGCAGAAATCCAGTCCCTAGACCGCAAGAACGCAAACCTGTTCGCAGCCATCGAAAACGGCCTCTCCGCCCAGAACACCATCGACCGCATCAACGAGAATGCAAAGCGCAAGAAGGAGCTGGAGGACAAGCTGGCCAGGCTCCCATCCATCCAGGACATCGACCGTTCTGCTGTCCGGGCTGTCCTCATGGCGGACATCTCCCGTTCCCTGGAAACACCGCAGGCCCAAAAGGAAATCATCCGGCGCTATATTCAGTCCATCGTGATCCACGATGAATACATCGACCTCGTTATTTCCCCGGATCTATCACGCTATACAACTGCAAATAAAAAAGCGCTGACTAACTTCAACAAGTTAGTCAACGCGGTTGGCTCCCCAGGTAGGACTCGAACCTACAACCCTTCGGTTAACAGCCGAATGCTCTGCCATTGAGCTACTGAGGAAT
>Ga0123335_1009469_pt1 | contig 10090 bp, 6 predicted proteins | sample BiotimSIPDNA_2_FD_89707 | JGI IMG/M metagenome (GOLD analysis project Ga0123335, IMG submission 89707) | Anaerobic biogas reactor microbial communites from Washington, USA - Biogas_R2 time_0 SIP DNA | ecosystem: Engineered > Bioreactor > Anaerobic > Unclassified | place: Washington, USA... | reverse complement strand
TTACACCAACGACCGGGGTTCCTGCGAGGTGGATTTTGTCATCGACACCGGCGAGCAGATTATCCCGGTAGAGGTTAAAGCGGAGGTCAATCTAAAAGCCAAGAGCCTGCGGGTGTATAAGGATAAATTCGAGCCGGAAGTCTCCGTCCGCGCTTCAATGGCAGACTACAAAAAGGAAGACTGGCTGGTGAATCTGCCGCTGTACGCGGTGGAAAACATAGGGGAACTATAAATACAATCGGTTTTGTGATTTTGATAATATGCGACTGGATTTGGAATTAACAAACCGATAAAAGAGTCTCTTAGAGAGAGAAAAGCTGACCGCGAAAGTCACAAGAGTATTTGTTCCGAGAGGGGAGAAAAGCGACTGTGGAAGCTTTAATATATGAACTTGCCGATTCGATTTATCAAATGAACAACACGTTTGACTGGGCATCAGCTATATCAGCGATATGTTCACTTATTTCGCTTGTGGCAATTGTAATTTTACTTAAAGAGCGAAAAGAGAAAAAACGGCCATATCTTCAAGTTTCATTTGAGTTGGTAAGAAGTAGCCTTGTTTGTTTAGTAATAAGGAATGTTGGTGATGTACCTGCAAGGCTAATTGAATTGAAGTTTAATCAGAGTTTTGTTGAACAGCTTCCTGCAATCGCAAGAGAACGCGCTAAAGATAAGAATAATTTGCAAATACCCATATATCCAAAGCAACAGTGGGTACTCTGTATGGATGTTATCACTTCTGAGGTGTTGAGCTATCAGAATACGAAGTTAGAAGTCACCTATATGTATACCTCAAAAGATAATGGTAAAAGGAAGCACTATACAGATACGGAACTTATTAACTTTAATGATTACTCGTCTTTTCTTATTTATATTTCTGAGACTGATGAACTGAGGGAAGAAGTAAAAAAGCTTGGTGAGAGTCTGAGGAAGGTTGATACTACACTGGGCAAGCTGGTTCCTCATAATTCAAGTACAGTAAAAACGCAGTCCTATTCAAACTTATCAGATTCTTTTATTCGAACTCTTTTAACAAATCAGCAAGAAATACCTATTATCGAAAAGCAGGAGGATCACACCAATGCCTGATATGATGGACGGGCTTTCGATAAATCTTGAGTCCGCGAACATGGACAAGCTGAAAGCGGTATTTCCGGAGTGCTTTTCAGAAGGAAAGCTGGATATTGACAAGCTTTTATCCCTATGCGGCGAATACATCGACAACGACTTTGAAAAATATAAGTTCGAATGGAAGGGTAAAGCGGAGTGCCTGAAGCTGGCTCAAAAGCGTTCTACCGGAACGCTGCGCCCCTGCCCGGAGGAAAGCGTTAATTGGGGCACGACGCAGAACCTTTACATAGAGGGCGATAATCTGGAGGTGCTCAAGCTCCTGCAGACCACCTACTACCGCAAGGTCAAGATGATCTACATTGACCCGCCCTACAACACCGGCAGCGACTTTGTCTATGCCGATGATTTTGCCGACCCCATTGCGCGATACAAAGAGATCACACAGCAGACTACAAAGAGCAATCCTGAAACTATGGGGCGCTTTCACACTAACTGGCTGAACATGATGTATCCCCGCCTCCGTTTGGCCGCAAACCTTTTGCGGGATGACGGTGTGATTTTTATCAGTATTGATGATGCAGAACTGTACAATCTCAAGAAAATCTGCGACGAAGTATTTGGCGAAGAAAACTATGTTGCAACTCTTGTGTACGATAAGAACAGAAAAAATGATGCTAAATACTTTTCTGTCGGACATGAGTACATGCTCGTATACTTTAAAAGTGCAGCTACGATTTATGAAATGGGTATTGTACTTAGAGCAACAAAAGAAGGTATTGATGAAGTTAAAGAAGAATTTGAGCGTTTGCGCAAGTTATTTAATGACGATTGGATAAAGGTAAATGAGGGCTTGAAGGCGCTGTATGTATCATGGCCGGACAATGATAACCGTAAACCATTGGCGCGATTTACCCGTGTTGACGAAAAGGGACCATACAGAGATGACGGTAATATAAATTGGCCAGGCGGTGGAGGTCCAATGTACGATGTTATTCATCCATTGACCGGAAAAGTGTGCAAGAAGCCAATTAGTGGATGGAGATACCCTACATTAGCGAGGCTACAGGAAGAAATCAAAAAAGGGCATGTAGTTTTCGGAAAAGATGAAACCACCGTGCCCAGAGTAAGAACGAATTTATTCGAATCTGATAAGGAAGTGCTTCGGTCAGTTCATTTCAGTTATGCCCAGACCGCCACTAATGAATTTACACAGATCTTTGACGGTAAGCGTGTTTTCGAGAACCCAAAAAGCATTAGCGATATTAAGAAGCTTATTGAATACGTTACCGTAAAAGACGACTATGACATCATACTCGACTTCTTCTCCGGCTCTGCCACAACCGCTCATGCTGTGATGCAGCTCAACGCCGAGGATGGCGGTAACCGCCGCTTCATTTTAATACAGCTTCCGGAAGTCTGTGATGAAAACAGCGAGGCTTTCAAAGCAGGCTATAAGAACATCTGTGAAATCGGCAAGGAGCGTATTCGCCGGGCGGGTTTGAAGATACAAAAAGAGAATGAAGGGTGGGCAAGTGTTCCGTTAAGCAGAATGGACGGTTCTATATGCGGAGACCCGACACCTGCGAAAATTATTGATGTAATCACCCTTCCGGACAATGGGGAACAGTTGGAAATGTTAGATATCCGAAAAAAACCTGATATCGGTTTCCGCGTGTTTAAACTGGATACCTCCAATCTGAAAACATGGGATTCCACCCCGATTGAGAATGAACGGCTGGATATTCTCTATGACCGAATGAACAGGATGATCCGCCGTGTCAAGCACGACCGCTCCGATATGGATATGGTCAGCGAGATCATGCTGAAGCTTGGCGTGCCGCTGACCTTCCCGGTAAACAAAATCGAGCTGAATGGAAAAGCCGCCTATACAGTGGGCGACGATTGCCTGTTACTCATATGTCTTGCGGAAAATGTCCAGCCTGCCGATGTGGAAGCCATGGCCGAACACGCCCCGGTAAAAATTATCATCGCACGCGACAGTTTCGCCGACGATACCGCCATGGCAAATGCCTATTATATTCTCCGCGATAAGGGCATTGAACTGAAATTGGTGTGATAGATATGGAAATAGTAAAAGATATCAATTCCTTAGCTGACTATTTGTTAGCCATTCAAGAGTTCAACAATTCCTATAAAGGCTTTGCAGCAAATCCAACGGTAAATTCTTTTTTGTACCGCGGGGTTAGTAATGAAGCTTATAAACTTATTCCTTCCGTGTTTAGGAAAAGCCATGATATTGATATCACTATTAACGACTATATTGACAATGATAAATATATTGCATTTGCAACCGAAAAACAGATAATAAAAGATTTTATGTCGGAGGCATGTGCATATCTGCGAATGGGTACTGCCGATGACATTTACAAGTGGGTAGAATATGCTCAACATTATGGTGTCCCGACAAGGTATTTAGACTGGACTGAAAACCCACTTGTTGCATTGTATTTTGCATGCAGAGACAATAAGCCGGATTACAAAAAGGAAGCCAAATTAGGCGGTAAGGATGCCGCTGTGTGGGTTGTTCACATTCAGGATTACCGTAGATATGCAAATCAAGTGGATAACATTATTTATGGTAATGACGCAAAAAAGAAGTATACAATTGCAGAAACTATTAACAAAATTTATGATGGACATATCATGATGAAGTATCCGATGATCTACAAACCCTATTACTCTGACACAAGGATGAGGGCACAATCCAGCATGTTTATGGTATGGGGTAAAGAAATAAAAGCATTTGAGGATATGTTTTCCGATAAAAAGACGTTGAAATCAAATGAGTTTCGCAACAGCGGACGTTCTCTTAGTGGGAGGCAGAACAAAGACATTGTATATAAATTCTACATATCGAAATATAGAAAGCAATCTCTTTTAAGAGAACTTGAGAGCTGTGGTATAAGCGAGAAAACGCTATTTCCAGGGCTTGACGGAATAGGAAGATATGTTGAAATGAAGTATCGCTTCGACATTGAAGAAGCAAAAGAAAGTTTTTAGGCGGTAAAGAGCATGAAGCTTAAATTCAAAAATCAGGATTTCCAGACCGCCGCTGTAAGCGCCGTTGTCGATCTGTTTATTGGGCAGGAAAAGACTCGCAGCACCTTCTCAGTGGTGGAAGATAAGCAGTTGTCCATGATGAACGATATTGGCATTGGAAACGCCTTATATGTAGATCCGCAAACGCTTTCGGAGAATATGCACGCGGTTCAGAAGCGCAACCGATTACCGATGACTCCAAATGCGGCAGATATGCAGTTTTGTATCGAGATGGAAACCGGCACCGGCAAGACATACGTCTACACCAAAACCATCTTCGAGCTTAACCGCAAATACGGCTTTACTAAATTTATCATCGTCGTCCCCAGTGTAGCAATCCGCGAGGGAGTGTATAAATCCTTTGAGATTACAGCAGAGCATTTTGGCCTGCAATATGATAATGTTCCCTGCCGGTATTTTATCTACAATTCCGCAAAGCTCTCTGATGTGCGACAGTTTGCCACCAGCGCTAACATTGAGATCATGATCATCAATATCGACGCTTTCAAGAAAGCGGAGAATATCATCAACCAGTCGCAGGACAAGCTGAACGGCGAGACAGCCATGCGCTTTATTCAGGATACCCATCCGATCGTCATTATCGACGAGCCGCAAAGCGTGGACAACACGGCTAAGTCCAAGGAAGCCATTGCTTCCCTTAATCCGCTGTGTGTGCTGCGCTATTCGGCGACTCACCGCGAGAAGATAAATCTTCTCTATCGCCTGACACCGGTGGACGCCTATCAGATGGGACTGGTCAAGCAAATCTCCGTGTCCTCCAATCAGGTGTCCGGCGGTTTTAATCAAGCTTATGTGCGGCTTCTCTCCGTTTCAAATGATAAGAGCTTTCGCGCTAAGATTGAAATAGACGTTAAAGGCAAGGATGGTGCCGTATCCCGAAAAACGCTGACCGTCAAGCCCGGTGATAATTTATTCCTGCTTTCAGGTGAGCGCGAGCTCTACGAGGGTTATTCCGTCGCGGGTATCGACTGCACCCCGGACTATGAGCATATCGAGTTCGGAAATACTGAAGAAGTCGCTTTGGGAAAGGCTATCGGTGATGTGGACGAGAACATCGTGAAGAAAGCGCAGATCCGCCGTACCATTGAGGCGCATCTTGACAAGGAACTGCGCTACACCGGTAAGGGCATTAAAGTCCTTTCACTGTTCTTTATTGATAGAGTGGAAAAATACCGCCATGAGGACGGCACGCCCGGTGTCTATGCCAAGATGTTCGAGGAGTGCTATCTGGAGCTGCTGGCAAAGCCGAAATATGAAGCGATTCGGGAGCAGTTTGCCGCCGATGTCTCCAAGGTGCATAACGGTTACTTCTCGCAGGATAAAAAAGGGCGCTTGAAGGATACCAAGGGTGACACGCAGGCGGATGACGACACCTACAACACCATTATGCGGGACAAGGAATGGCTTTTAAGCTTTGATTGTCCACTGCGCTTTATCTTCTCCCACTCGGCCCTGAAAGAGGGCTGGGACAACCCGAATGTGTTTCAAGTTTGCACGCTCATCGACCAGAAGTCCACCTTCACCTGCCGTCAGAAGGTGGGGCGCGGGCTCCGCTTGTGCGTAAATCAGGATGGTGAGCGTGTCGAGGACAAAAACATAAACATCTTGCATGTCATGGCAAACGAGAGCTTTGCCGACTTTGCCGATACGCTCCAAAAGGAAATTGAGGACGAAACCGGTGTGAAATTCGGTGTGCTGCAGCTCGATTTGTTTGCCGGGATTGTTTATGAGGAACAGGTGGAACATGAGCACACTATTGACGACGGCGAAGCGCATAAGCTTGTAAAGTACTGGACGGATAGCGGGACGCTGGACAAATGGATGGCTGACCCGGAAATGACCGCAGCGGAGGAAAAGATTACCGCAAAGCTCGAAAGCGGCGAGATAACATTGCCTCCGAATCCGGCGACTGAGGTGATGCGTCGGGTCAAAATGGGCGCAACGCCTGAGCAGGCCGCAGCCGCAATTGTAGGGATTACAACCACAATTACGGAAACGGTTGAAAAGGAAATCACCTATGAGGACGCGCAAGAGCTGATGCAGCATTTTGAGAAGAAAGGCTACATCACCAGCACAGGGAAGATGAAGGATACCATAAAAACCGCTCTCGAAACCGGAACGCTGGATCTTCCGAAAAAATATGAAGCAGCGCGGGAATGCTTTGAAAGCATTATCGCTAACGCTGACCGTAAGCCGCCCGTACGCGACGCTTCACATGATGTGGTAGTGCGCATCAACAAACAGGTCATGGTTTCGCCCGAATTCTTGGAACTGTGGGAGAAAATCAAACAGAAAACAGCCTACCGAGTCAGCATTGACACTGATAAGCTGGTTGAAAACTGCGTGAAGGCTTTGCGTGATATGCCTCCTATTCCAAAGACCCGTCTGATAGAGCAGACGGCGGATATTCACATCGAAAAGTCAGGCATTTACCATACTGAACGGGAAATGCGCACGACCGATATATCAGATTCATACCGCACTCTCCCTGACCTGATTACCGCCATCAGCGATGAAACGCTATTAACTCCCTCCACAGTCAACCGGATTTTAGTCGAGAGTGGGCGATGTAGCGATTTTCTAAAAAATCCCGAAGCTTTTTTGGAAAAAGCGACGGAGATTATCCGGAACTATCGCCATGCGCTAGCGATAGACGGCATCCGCTATGTGAAGCTGGACGGAAAAGAGCATTACGCACAGGAAATCTTTGACAGCACAGAGTTGATTGCCAATCTTGACCGCAACGCCGTAAAGGTGGAGCACAGCGTTTACGATTACGTTGTGTATGACAGCAGCTCCATTGAGCGCCCCTTTGCCGTGGCGTTGGATAATGATCCGGATGTGAAACTGTTCTTTAAAATACCGGACCGTTTCAAGATCGAAACGCCTATCGGCACCTATACCCCGGACTGGGCGGTGTATTTGACCAAGAACGGCGAGGAGAAATTATACTTTATTTTGGAAACAAAGGGCAGTACCAACTTTATGGACTGGCGCACTCGGGAGCGGCTGAAAATACATTGTGGTAAAAAGCACTTTGAAGCGTTAGCTAACGGCATTCAGATGCAAGTGGGAACAGACTGGAACGAAGTGAAGACGCAAATATTATGATTAGGATCTGCAGTTATGCCATTATACGAAGACTTAGGGTGTGCCCTAGCTATTAGAAAAGTATAGATAGCAGCGTACACAGCCACTAGAGGTAACAATATATTTATATATCCGGGTCGGCGTAGTATTCATCAGCTAGGTTACCAAACCCGCCCCAGGTGCTCATTTCTAAAATCGTCATGGAAATACATTCTTTAGGGGTTCCCACTACATCCTGAATGGTTTTGAAAACTCCCTGAGTAAAGGCCTTTTTGACGTGGAATTCAAACTTACTGAAGTAACGTGCATCGACAAATGCGAAGTTTTCCTGTGGTCTTCCTCCGCTGAAGATAGTCTTTCCATCTTCAATATCCGCAATCAACATAAATGGCTCTTTACCTGGAATCAGACTGAGGGCAGCGCCGAGACCATCATACAAGACCTTCTTCTGCTCTATTGTCAACGTCTTCGTCAAACTGACTCTCATATACGGCATATGAATTACTCCTTTATGTGGAGGGAATGCCAAAGGCATTCCCCCCAATAAGCTATGCGGTTCTTATGCTTCGGAGAGGTATAGGAGAGGATATTTTGAGCGTTACCGCTGCAGGCGGTATTATCCGTACATGCAGCGGTAAAGCAAATCCTATTTTATCGGATACCTTCTTCAAGTTTGTTTCGCGAATAAAAGCAACATAATACACACAATTTTGAAATAATTATTTGGCCAGTTTTACATCCACCAGGCGCACTCCTGCGGTGCCGAATGTGTTTACAATGGATGTCAAATCAACTTTTGCAGAGAATGCAGTGAAGCTTAAGTAATCCAAAAGCGCAAAGCTCAGCACATTTTTTTCATACCGCCCCAGCATATCGTACAATAACTCACTGAGGGCCGATTCATCAAGCGTGCTCATGCAAAGCGGGGCACGCTGCAAGTATTCTTCATTATTTTCAAATGTTCCGGGGATGGTCAGTGTCGGTGAGTACCTTACGCCATTTAGAAGAAGATCCCCGACCCTTCTGTTCGGAGCTATACCGGTACCAATGCTAAAATCGTAATCAGCCGCGGGATCGTATTGCATTTGCCAGACGGTGGCAGGATCATAGTTGTTGATTTCTACCGTTACACCGATATCGCCCAACATGCTCTGCACGATTTCAGCTGTTTTTATTGCCTCTGCGGTGCCGTCAGTCATAAGCTTAATTGGTTCATTCACAAGTCCGGAACTCTTAGCAAGCTCTGCTGCAAGCTCAGGATTATAACCGATTGCATATGTGTCGTCCATATCAGTGAAACGGTCTTCATAATCAAAGCAGTAGTCCGGGACAGCTGCATTCATTACTACACCATTCCCAAAGTAGACAGTATTCAGGATTGCCTGAGGATCGACAGCATGAACGACTGCCTTTCGTGCATCAACATTCTTATGAAAAGCAGAGTTTTCGCCATGGTTGAAACCTAAACTACAGTACATGCCCGCATAACGACCAATTACATTAAACCCGTCCATGGATTTGACATATTCAGCATCCGTCGTAGCAATAGGGGCAATGTCAACGAGACCAGTTTCCAAGGCGTTGATTCTTTGCGAGGTTTCAGCAAGAATCCTGAAGTTAACGTACTTTGCGTCAGGCTGTTTTCCCCAATAGTCGTCGCGTCTTTCCAGAGTTACAACGCTGTTAGGCACATATTCAGTGAGAATATACGGTCCGGTACCGATTGGATAACTGGTAGCCTTTTCAGGATCATAGGATTCTTCATCATAAACCAGCATTTGTGTCAATATAGACCAATGTGCAACACTTGGCTCTAATAAGCGCAAATCCAGTGTGTGTTCATCTATAGCAGTTGTTTTTTCGGCATCAACTGTTTGGACCCTAGGTCCGCCGGTTGCTCCTGCCGCTTTATGTAACCCTATTGAGAAGACAACATCGGATGCGGTAAGAGGATTACCATTTGAGAATTTAACCCCTTGCCTTAGGTTAACTGTATACTGGGTATCACTGACTTTATCAACGCTTTCCGCGAGAACAAAAATAATATCGTTGTCCATCGTAACATCCCATAATGGCTCCATGACACAAGCAACTGCCGAAAAAACAGCACCTGTCATAATGGCCGCATCCAACGTTCCGCTGTCGCCTACGAGCGCAACGTTTAGAGTATCACTTGCGGAGCTCGCCGGAGATGAGCTTCCTGGTTTTGAGGTATTGGGGTTGGATACAGCGCCATCGGATGTACTGCCGCATGCTGCAAGCGATATAATCATCATGCAGGTAAGCAGTAGCGCGAGAAGTGTAGTTACCTTCTTTTTCATTTCGTACCTCCATTTATTAAGTATTAATAATATTGCTTCTGCAACATGCAACAAAGTGATTCGGCGAAGGCTCTTCCAATGTCTGGGGGTTTGCGCACTCAGGCGATATATATTGGCACCTGTCCATGAACCTACAGCCGGGTTTCGGATTGATCGGCGAAGTGATCTCGCCTTGCATGATGATACGTTTTGTCTGGTTATGAATATCTGGAATCGGAATTGCGGAAAGCAGCGCCTTTGTATAAGGATGCAAAGGTCTATCAAACAACTCTTCCGCCGGCGCTTTCTCTACCGCCTGCCCAAGGTACATAACCATGATGTCGTCTGATATGTAATTCACGACAGACAGGTCGTGGGTTACGAACATATATGCCAAACCATACTCTTCCTGTAAATCGAGCAGAAGATTAATTATCTGAGCCTGAATAGAAACGTCCAGTGCGGATACAGGTTCGTCACATACGATAAACTTCGGATTAAGTGCCAGTGCTCGTGCGACTCCGATGCGCTGACGCCGACCACCGTCA
>Ga0123335_1009467_pt1 | contig 10092 bp, 9 predicted proteins | sample BiotimSIPDNA_2_FD_89707 | JGI IMG/M metagenome (GOLD analysis project Ga0123335, IMG submission 89707) | Anaerobic biogas reactor microbial communites from Washington, USA - Biogas_R2 time_0 SIP DNA | ecosystem: Engineered > Bioreactor > Anaerobic > Unclassified | place: Washington, USA... | reverse complement strand
TATCGGCGACTGGGGTATTGGCGGGCTGAACATCGCTATCGGCAAACTCATGGTCTATACGCTGTGCGGCGGCATAAACCCGCATCGCGCTCTGCCGATTCAGCTCGATGTTGGCACTAACAACGAAGAATTGCTCGCCGACCCGCTTTATCTGGGACTGAGAAGACCACGCGCCACTGGGCAGAAGTATTTTGCCTTCATCGAAGAATTTGTCGAGGCATTCAAGAAGCGCTTTCAGAGGTCGTTTCTGCACTGGGAAGACTTTGGCAGAGATACTGCCCGCCTCGTGCTCGATCGCTATCGTGCGACGCATCAGTCTTTTAATGATGATATTCAGGGCACCGGCGCTGTCGCTCTTGCCGCGGTGCTGGCTGGAATAGCGCGTTCCGGCCTGCCGGCTGAGCAGCACAGCTTCTGCATTTTCGGAGCAGGAACCGCCGGTTGTGGCATAGCCGACCAGATAAGCCTGGCACTGGCGAAATCAGAAAGCGTTGCTCCTGCCGAGGTTCGCCAGCGTTTTTACATGATCGATCGTGACGGACTGTTAACCGAAAATTCGCGTAACCTGATGCCGTTTCAGAAGCCATATGCAATGGCGGCCGAAAGCTTGAACGGCTGGAGCAACAGCAAGCCAGACAGCATAAAACTGGACGATGTCGTTAAGAACGCCAAACCAACCGTGCTTATTGGCTGTTCTGCGCAAACCGGTGCCTTTACTGATGATATTCTCGCTGAAATGGCAAAAAACTGCCAGCACCCTATCATTATGCCTCTGTCAAACCCGACCTCAAAGGCAGAAGCCACGCCTGAGCGCATACTGAAGGCAACAGAGGGTCGGGCATTGATGGCTACCGGCAGCCCCTTTGCCCCGGTAATCTGGCAGAATGAACAGCTAAGAGTTTCACAGTGCAACAACGCTCTGGTTTTTCCGGGAATCGGGCTGGGAATGTTGATTTCTCAGGCCAGCCAACTGACTGACTCCATGTTGCTTGCCGCCAGCGCTGCGGTTTCCCGCTTCACATCAACGACCGGCGAAAGCTGCTGCCTTCTTCCAGACTTTTCCAACATACTTGCAATCAGCAAATCTGTAGCCATGGCAGTTGCCGAAGAAGCAACCAGATCTGGCAAGGCCGTAGAAAAAACGACCGATCAGCTGGAAGCAGCGTATAAGGCTCACACATGGGCACCGACCTATCAGCTGAGCGCGTAAATCCTTTTGCCATAAGGGAACTTAAACTATTATATTTTTTTGTTATTTTGTTTCTAACCTTTGCGTATTAGTTGTAGAATTCATTCATTGATTTCAGGAGAAATATTATGAAAAAATGCAAAATGTTATCACTGATTCTGATGATGTGCGCGTCGTTTTTCATGACTGGCTGCGATGCACAGCAGATACTCAACGTTATCCAGAATGTCGCCAATGGTGTTCAGCAGGCTATGCCCGCCATACGCGATGCGGTGGGTGCTTTTCAGAATGCCTTTAATAATAACAACACAGCAGCCAACAACAACCAAAACGCTGCAAACAACAATGCTGCCGAAACAAACGCTACCAATCAGGCCAATGTTAACGTAACCAATCCCAACCAGGAAGACATCGCCGGGCAGAATAACGCTAATACCAATACCGCTAACAACAACACCCAGACAAACAATACGACAAATACGACCAATACCAATGCAAGTCAGGCAGAAGCAGCTCTTGCCAATTACAAAGGCGGGAAACTGGCTCCCAGCGAATTTGCCAAGCTGTTCGGCCCGGTTGCGCGTGAAGCCAGCAAGAAGAGCGGAGTTCCGGCATCGATCATCATGGCTCAGGCTGCTCTGGAAACCGGCTGGGGTGGCTCTGCCATTGGCGATGCCAAGAACCTGTTTGGTATAAAAGGAACAGGCCCGGCCGGCTCGATCACAATGCCAACCAAAGAATTCATCAATGGGCGCATGGTAACTGTTCAGGGCAAGTTCCGCAAATACAACTCATGGCAGGAATCGATCGAAGATCACAGCAAACTGCTGACCGGCGCCAGCCGCTATGCAAAGTGCATGGCCGTTCGCAACGACCCTGACCAGTTTGCCCGCGAATTGCAGAAAGCCGGCTATGCTACCGACCCACAATATGCGAACAAGCTGATCAGCATTATGAAGTCGAATAATTTTTACCAGTATAACAACTGATCTATTTTGAGGAGAATCATTATGAAAAAAGTCATTTACACTATCTTCGCCATGGTATTGCTGCCTCTCAGCCTGTTTGCCGGCCTGGCTGTGCCCGGAGAAGCAAACCCGGTTCTGGCAACCGAAAAATTCGAACTTGATGGTCAACAGCTTACTGTTGAAAAGCGCATCGATGATATGAACCTCACATTGCGGGTTCTCGACGCAGATGGCAAGCAGATATTCAGCTCAGAAACTCTCGGCAGTGAAGAAAAACTTTTCGTCATCGACCGCGAAGCAGTCAGCCTTAAAGTGCGCGACCTGAACGGCGACAAGGTTCCCGAACTTATGGCGGCAGCCTTTTATGGCCCGAACGCCAGCGGGCTTTATGTTTTTACTTACGATGCCGCAGCAAAAACCTTTAAACCGATGCCGTTCGTACACGCAGCAGCAGATCTTACCCGCGACTGCCTGGTTTCTGACATGCGTCAGGAAAACGGCGAAGACCTGATGTTTCTTTCTGATGACGTGGTTCGGGCCCTCGGCATGATTTATTCTACCGAACCCGATGGCGAGCCAGTTGCCGGTTTCTACTTCTACAAACTTACCGACGGCGCCTTCAAATTCGTCGAAAGCAAGCCTGTTCCGGTAGACGAATAAGTATTTACACACAGAGCAAAGCCCTGCAGCAATGCAGGGCTTTTTCATTTTTGCAGCAGCTGGCTGCTTATGCTATGATAATCGAATATCTGATTTTGAGGTGCGACCGATGCGATATCTGCTGATAATTATGGTGCTGGTGACTACGGTGGCCGGTGCTGCTGAAATACCTATGCTGCCTTTTGAACCCTTCGACGCCGGGCGCGAATATCGCAGCAGCGATGTAACGACAAGCCGTGACGGGCAGTTTCCCAATGACCCGTTTTTTGCAAAGCAGTGGCATCTTGAAAATCTTGGTCAGGCCGATGACAAGGGCAATATCGGCGAAGCCGGCTGCGATATAGCGATGCGCCAGGCCTGGAATCTCTGGAATCCCAAACAGGAAATCATACTCGCCATTCTAGATTCAGGGTTAGACCTCAATCATGAAGACATAGACCCTTCAGTTCTCTGGGTCAATCCCGGAGAAAGCGGCGTTGACGCAGACGGAAACGACAAAGCAGGCAACGGTCTCGACGACGATGGCAACGGTTATATCGATGACGTGCATGGCTATAACTTTGTCAGAGACAACGGCATAATTCAGGACGACCAGTATCACGGCACACATTGCGGCGCCATAATCTGCGCGCAGATGAACAACGGCACCGGTATTGCCGCGATGAATCCGCGCCTCAAGATCATGATCGTAAAAATTTTCGGTCTTGGTCAGACGCTCTACGCCAAAGATATCGCGCGCGCGGTTCGTTATGCCGTCGATAATGGCGCCAGAGTTCTCTCAAACAGCTATGGAACACCTTCTTATACTAAGGAGATGCATGAAGCCGTCAGCTACACCCATGAAAAGGGCGCACTGTTTGTCTGTGCTTCAGGCAACTCGCGCAAAGACCTTGATAACCCTGAAGAAAAAGACTACCCGGCATGCTATGGCCTGCCAAATCAGCTGGTGGTAAGCGCCACCGACAATGCCGACTGGTCACAGTTCGCCAACTTTGGATCGATGGTCGAAATCGCAGCACCAGGCGCCAACATTTTTTCGCTGATGCCGAAAAATGGTTATCGCTCTTTCTCCGGCACCTCTCAGGCCTGCCCGATGGCGGCAGCAGCTGCAACCATGGTCTGGGCGCAGAACCCTGAATTCAACTGGCAGCAGGTCAAGCAGATTCTGATCGACGGCGGCGATGAAGTTCCCGGACTCGGGCGCTATGTCAGAAACGGCCGCCGACTCAATCTCGCAAATTCGCTGCAGCACAAGACTGGGCGCAGGCTTCCCGTTTATGATTTCAGCAAATGGGTCAGTGAAGAACGTGTTATTGAATCACTGCATCCTTACAAGAACGACCAGCAAGCCAGCACCATCGTGGAAGTCCCTCAGGCCCGCCGTTTTCGACTGTTCTTCGAGCGCATCGAAATCGACCATCATGGTGACGTTCTGGCGATCAACAGCCCCAACAGCGCACGCACCATCGAAAAGATAAACAGCGGTTTTTCCGAAGTCTGGAGCGAAGTAATCGAAGGCTCAAAGGCAGAACTGGTTCTGACTGCTGATAAGTACATGAATGCTTATGGTTTCAAGATCAGCAGAATCCAGTATCTGCCGAAATGAAGCAACTTAGTATCCCGACTGTTTCCAGGCAAACCGGCGATATGGGTAGTGAAAGAGAACAGAAAAGCTGGAAAATCATGACCAGCAAACTAGACAGAACAGCCTGCCAGAAGGAGACAGTAAGTTGATCGATTCTCTCGACATAAGAACATTGTCTGTCGCAATGAGCATAATCGGTCTAATTCTTTGTTTCTGCATGCTTTACGTTTATGCCACCCGCAAGACCTACGCCGGATTCATGCAGTGGACGACTGCTTCGGTTCTGATCAGCATAGCGATGGGACTAGTCGGCTCCCGCAACCTGCTGCCCGATTTTTTTTCAATTGTAGTTGCCAACCTGCTCATAGTCTCCGGAAACAGCTTTGTCTCATACGGCCTGGAACGGTTTACCGGGCAGAGACCCAACAAGTGGCTGTTTATATCGCAGTCAGCTGCAGCGATTGTTTTAATTCCCTGCTTTACCTATTACATACCATCGGTAGATGCACGCATAGTAATTCTTTCAGCAATTCTGGCGGTTCTCTTCGGATACTCCGGTTACATTGTGTTTAAACATGTTCCAGTTCTGGTCAAAAACCGGAACAGCCTTTTGGTCACCAGCTTAAGCATTCTCTCAGCATGGAATATATTGCGAATGATATTGACAGCCCAGGGAGCTCCGATTCCCGATCTGATGACCGCCTCGACATTTCACGGCGCAACCTTGATGGTTTTTATCTGCGGCTACATTACAGTCATAATAGGTCTGATCATCCTAAATTTTCAGAAGGTCGAACTCGACCTTTCAGCAGCAATAGATGAAGTCAGAACGCTGCGCGGAATTGTTCCCATCTGCACGTCATGCAAAAAAATAAAAGACGAAAAAGGCTCGTGGAGCCTGGTTGAAGAATATGTCAGAGCGCATTCACATGCTGAATTCAGTCATGGCATGTGTCCAGACTGCATGAAAAAGTTTTATCCTGACTACGTCGACGAAGAAAATGACGAGCAGATAACGTAATCGCCACGACTGGCCGGGCATACATATTTTATATTGCCATTCCGCCAAGATAGTTCTATTATTTTCTGTAATCTCAGCCGGAAAAAGACTGGCAGCGCTGGCGCCGCCTACCGCGCCAAACCCGTAGAATAAAGGAGCAAGGTCTGGAATGGTAATCAGCCACCTCATAAAAAAACAGACGTATTTCGATTCGGTCACGCTCATGCTGATCGGCTCGCAGGTCAAGAAGCTTCCGGGCATCGACAGCACCGTTGTCGGCATGTGCACCGATTACAACATCGAAAGTCTCAAGCGCCTCGACATGTATCAGAGCTCTTTTGACGGCCTCACGCCAAATGATCTGATCATCTGCATCAAAGCAGCAGATAAGCAGACTGCCGACGCCGGTATCGCCGAAGTCGAAAAACGCCTTGCTTCGCGCAAGCAGACCTCTGGATCAGCTGAACTGCCGCCGAGCAGTCAGGAAGAGGCCGCCAGCCGCCTGCCCGAAGCTAACATGGTAGTGATTTCGGTGCCGGGCGAATACGCTGCTCGCGAAGCCGAACAGGCACTCAATAACGGTCGTCATGTCATGCTGTTCTCTGACAACGTCAGCATTGAAGAAGAACTCAGGCTCAAAACTCTCGGAGCAAGCAAAGAGCTGCTGGTCATGGGCCCGGACTGCGGCACTGCCATAATCAACGGCACTCCCCTCGCCTTCGCCAACGCGGTCAGAAGCGGCGATATTGGCGTAGTAGCTGCTTCCGGCACCGGTCTGCAGGAAGTCACCAGCACCATTCACCGCCTGGGCTGCGGCATTACCCAGGCTATCGGCGTCGGCGGCCGCGATCTTTCCGAAAAAATCGGGGGAAAGATGACGCTGCTGGCAACCCGAGCACTGGCCGAAGATCCGGCAACGAAGGTAATAGTCATGCTTTCGAAACCACCAGCAGAATCGGTTCTGAAAACCCTTTACGCCGAACTTAAAAATATCGACAAAAAAATAGTGATCTATTTTATCGGCGCCGACCCGAAAGCGATAGAGGCTCAGGGTTTTATCGCTGCCAGCAATCTCGAAGACGCTGCAATCAAGGCCTGCGACCTCAGCACCGGTAAAAAGCACAATTCAGAAACGCGCGAAGAACAGATAATAGAGGCCGCTTCCGGCAGCAAAATGACCGGTAAACATCTGCGCGGACTCTATTCCGGCGGCACCCTGTGCGACGAAGCGCAGCGTCTGCTGCAGCCGGTAATTGGCGAAATCAGCTCGAACACTCCGGTCAAGGGCTGCAAAGAGATGCCTGATGTATACAAAAGCAGTGGTCACTGCATAATCGACCTCGGCGATGATAACTTCACCCGCGGCAAGGCACACCCGATGATCGACCCGGCCTACCGTTCCGAACGCATGCTTCAGGAAATCGCTGACCCTGAAACCGGGCTGATCATTTTCGACGTTGTGCTCGGTTATGGCTCGCACCTTGACATGGCAGGCGAAATGGTCGCCGCCGTCGAAGAGGGTCGAAAAAAATCAGGGCGGAATCCTCTGCTGGCAGCCTGCATCTGCGGCACCCGCGAAGACCCGCAGAATTACGCACAACAGCAGAAGATTCTTGAAGACGCCGGCATCAAGGTGTTTCCAACCAATGTGGCGATGGTCAGTTTTGCCCGGCATTGCCTGGAAAGGAACAAATAACCATGTTAAAAGATTTTTTCGGAAAAAAAGTCAAAGTAATAAATCTTGGAATTGCGAGTTTTGCCGAAGACCTGCGAAAACAGGGCGTCGAAACAGTACACACCGACTGGCGGCCGCCGGCAGGTGGCAACAAAAAGATTCAGGCACTGCTCGACAAGGTTGCCAGCTGGCAGAGCAAAGTTAAAAGCGCGAAAGGAGCCAGATAATGCTGATCGACATTCAACAGGCCAACGCCAACGCCATTGCAGCTATTCAGGCTTCACAGCCAGTTCTCAAAGGCATCGGCACCGCTCTCGAAGTAGTTCCGGGCATGAAAAAGAATCTGATTCTGCATGCCGGGCCGCCAATTACCTGGGAAAGAATGTCTGGCCCATTGCGCGGCGCTGTTATGGGCGCGCTCATCTACGAAGGCCTGGCCAATACCCCGGAAGAAGCAGAAAAGCTTGCTGCCACTGACAAAATCGAATACTCGCCCTGGCACGAGCACGACGGCGTCGGCCCGATGGCCGGAGTCGGCACCGCCAGCATGCCCGTCTGGATTCTCGAAGAGCAGAAAGGCGGACGCAAAACCTTCTGCACGCTTAATGAAGGCCTCGGTAAAGTATTGCGCTACGGCGCCTACTCTGAAGAAGTCATCACCCGTCTGAAATGGATGGAAACGGTTCTGGCACCGGTTCTCAAAGCAGCCATTCCGTTGGCGCCAGAAATCAATTTGAAAAACATGATTGCCCAGGCCCTGCAGATGGGCGATGAGGTACACAATCGCAACAAGGCGGCGACTTCGCTGCTGATCAGAGAACTCGCACCGGCAATAGTCAAGACAAGCTTTCCCGAAACCGACAAGGCTCGCGTGCTTGAGTTCATGCACTCGAACGATCACTTTTTCCTCAATCTCAGCATGCCGGCGGCAAAGATGATGTTGCAGGCGGCAGAATGGATAGAGGGTTCGACCATAGTCACCACCATGTGCCGCAATGGCACTGACTTCGGCATCAGAATCGCCGGTCTCAAGGAGCGCTGGTTCACCGGCCAGGCTCAGATTGTCAAAGGTCTGCTTTTTCCGGGATTCAGCGAAGAAGACTGCAATCCAGACATCGGCGACAGTGCAATCACAGAAACCTGTGGCCTGGGCGGCTTTTCCATGGCAGCTGCGCCGGCAATCGTCAAATTCGTCGGCGGCACGGTCAATGATGCGATGAATTTTACCCGCAAGATGTATGAGATTACCGATGGCGAATCGCAGGCTTTTCAGATTCCGAACATGGAATTCAGAGGCTCGCCGCTCGGCATCAACCTGCTCAAAGTCTGCGAAAAAAATGTTCTGCCGCAGATCAATACCGGCATTGCCCACAAGAAGGCAGGGGTCGGCCAGGTCGGTGCCGGGCTGGTAAACCCGCCGCTGAAGTGTTTTGAGGATGCCCTCGAAGCTTATGTTGAAAAATACTGCAAGGATGAGTAATATTTTTGTAGACAAGAAAACAAGGAGACAATAAATGACCAAAGTAAAAATGTACGATCTCACTCAGAGACTCAGCATTCACACCCCGCCGTGGCCGAGCTACATGCCTCTGCAGGTGCAATATTTCAAGCGCATCGCCGGAGCCCACATGGGCCAGGGCGCCAACGGACAGATCATCAAGACCAGCAACCATGTGGGAACCCACATCGATGGCGAAATTCACTTCTGCGCCAATGGCCGCACAATCGGTGAAGTGCCGCTCGAAGAATGGTGCGGCGACGGAGTAATCGTCGACATCAGTGATGAAGTCAGCGACTTTTCGCTGTATTCGCCTGATATGCTGATGAAGAAAGCCGATATCCGCAAAGGTGACATTCTCATCATCAACACCGGTTACCATAAATATGGCTGGGATCAGCCACAGGCAGACGAAGTGCGCTACATGGTCAAACATCCGGGCCCTGACGCTGACTTCCACAAATGGGCACAGGAAATGAAATTCAAGTGGATCGGCGTTGACTGCGGCTCAGCTGACCACCCGATGAACACCATTCTGCGTGACTGGCACCCGAAACTCTTTGCCAAGGCCGAAGCCAAGCTCAAAGAAACCCATGGCAAAGCCTGGGATGAATACTATCCGCCCGAAGAGTATTATCAGGTAATGCATCTCAAGATGTTCCCGCTCGGCATAGTTCACGCTGAAAATATCGGTGGCGAAATCGACAAGCTCAACAACAAGCGCACCTGGATAGGCCTGTTCCCGTGGCGTGCGATCGAACTTGAATCGTGCATCAGCCGCATAGTTGCGTTCGAATTCGACAAATAAACTGAAGAACTGCAAAGCCGGCGTTCGCACATGCGAAACGCCGGCTTTTTGTTTGCCGACAGCTATTTCATGCTGGTTTTAAGCTTTATCTTCACAAACGCCTTCTCAAGGTCACTCTTGGTAAAAGGCTTTTCGAGGAAAGTCCCAACTCCAAGCCTTTCAAGCTCGCGTTTTTTGTCGTCAAAGAGCATGCCCGTACAGAGAATTACCGGAATTTCAGGGTTCAACCAGCGAATTTCGCGTACCAGTTCAGTTCCACTCATTTCTGGCATGGTGAGATCGACAATAGCCACAGCCAGAGATTCATTGATCGACTTGAACAGCTCAAGCCCCCGAATGCCATTCTCAGCAAGAACTGTTTGATAACCAAGTTCATGCAGCAGTTCAGACAAAATATCTCTTACGCTTTCTTCGTCATCGACGATAAGTGCCGTACCAGCATTGAACCTGCCGGGAGATGGCCCGGCAACGGTCTCAGCAACCGGCTGCTCATTGGCTGTCGGCATATCGTATGGTAAAAACAGCGAAAACCTTGTTCCCTCGCCAGGCGTGCTCTCGACCAAAGCCGAGCCGCGATGGCTTTTAAGCATGCCAAGTACAGAAGACAATCCGAGACCGCGACCAGAATACTTGGTGGTGAAGAACGGATCAAAAATTCGCGAAAGATCAGAAGAATCAATACCACTACCGTTATCGGCAACTCTTATGC
>Ga0123335_1009458_pt1 | contig 10095 bp, 12 predicted proteins | sample BiotimSIPDNA_2_FD_89707 | JGI IMG/M metagenome (GOLD analysis project Ga0123335, IMG submission 89707) | Anaerobic biogas reactor microbial communites from Washington, USA - Biogas_R2 time_0 SIP DNA | ecosystem: Engineered > Bioreactor > Anaerobic > Unclassified | place: Washington, USA... | reverse complement strand
TGAAAAAAGGAAAGGTGGTTGCCGTCCATTGGGGAATGGCGGTAAAAACCTTAACCCATGAAGAGGAAGAAAAACTCTCCTTCTGGACCAAGTGCTTTCTTGAATCTTTAAGCTAGTTTTCTACTAAAGACGTTTCCCTAACTTCAGGTTTTACCTTTTGAGAAATCAACAGCACTACCCCTAAAATAATCAGCCCTGCTTGCAGTGTCATATCTTTTGTCCAGGTGTGGGTAACAAACATAGCTGAAAGCAGATTGGTTATCAGCGTTGAACCAACCAGAATGGAGGTTACTAGTGTAGCTGAAGCCAGTTTCAAGGCTCTGTACCAACTCATCACATACCCAGCTAATGTAACTGCCGAAGCTCCCAACCACAGACTCTGAGTCATGGTTAAACTACCAATCTGAGTTAGACTGGCCGGATACACGAGACTAGCTGCAGCAAGGAGAATTACTGTTCCAAACCCCATACGAGCGCCAACAACAATGTCAGGATCAACCGTTTTTAACGTCTTTTTGGCAATGACGTTTTCAATGGCCCAGAGAATGGTAGCACCTAATACCATTAATTCCCCTTGAGAGAATTCAAACCCCTTAAAGCCGCCGATAACGAGATTGCTGGCAAAGAGTACTCCAACGGCCAATATCTGAACTTTGGTAAGTTTTTCTTTAAGTAGAGGCAAAGCAAGCAATGCTACCCAAAGAACGAGCGTTTTATGAATTAAAGCGGCATTGACCGCTGAAGCTTTAGATAACCCCTCAAAGAAAAGATAGAAAGGCAGAGAGCCGCCGATAACCCCGATTAAAACCAGGTTTTTAACTTCGCTTCTTGTGAGTTTTTTAATATGCTGCCACTTTTTAGTTAAAAGCAGGACACTGATAATAAATAACCCAACCCCAAGGTTTTTGGTGGCAGTAAAAACAAGCGGGGGTTTTATAGCGCTAACCGCAAATTTATTGATAAAAATCGCTATTCCGGAGATAACCATAGTTGTTAAGGCAAGAGCAATAGCTTTGGTATGTTTTTCATTCATAGATTTATCTGGAACTGAATTCCCAGCCTCCTTTAGATATATTACAAGTATTGTTTGAATAGTGTCTGAATATTCCGCTTTAGGGGAGGGGTGGACACTAGTGGTTTTTGGGCAATTTGGGGAATTTCCATTTCATACGAAGGTTTCTCCTCTTTGTACAAAATACCCAAAGGAATACTTTTCTCTCCCCACTCAAGCGCCTTAGTAAAAGCGGCATTTTTATCTTTGGGATTGTAATCATCTCCTAGGTAGTAGGTGTTGGCTTTGTAGTAGTCTGCTACCTCCGGGTTAAAACTCATACATGCTTGTAAAACATCGATAATCGCTATGCCTTTGTGGTTGTTGGCGGCAATAATAAGTTCAGTTAACCTCTCGTGCTCATAGGCCGAACCCCGGGCTACAAAAGTTGCACCGGCAGCGATAGCCAGCGCTAACGGTCTAATCGGTTCATCGGGATTACCTTCAGGAGTGGATTTTGACTTAAAGCCTTTTTGTGAGGCAGGAGAAGTTTGCCCGGTTGTGAGACCGTAGATGGCATTGTCATGAAGAATAATGGTGATGTCATGGTTTCTTCTGCAGGTATGCACCCAGTGGTTGCCGCCTTCTCCGAGTGAGTCGCCATCTCCGGTAAAGACAAAGACATTGAGTTTGTGGTTAGCCATCTTAACGCCTGTAGCTACAGGTAAAGCTCGGCCGTGCAAGCCTTCAAACGCCGGTAGTTTAACAAAGTTAATGATGTGACCGTGGCAGCCGATACCGGCAGTAATAACCGTATTGCCAACATTCCAGTTTTCTTTAGTAGCGGCATTGCGGAAAGCTGTCCAAATACCGAAGTCGCCACAACCGGGACACCAGTTGGGCTTGCAAGGTGTAGTTAAGTCGGCAAGTGTTGTCATAGTTATCTACCTAGAACTTTATTTACTTTTTCAATAATCTCCTCAGGATAAATCGGCCGGCCGTCGTACTTAAGGTAGTTATCTAAAATCTCAATCCCTGTTCTTTCCTTGATAAGGCCTCCCATTTGCGCTGTGTAGTTACACTCAACGTTAATGAGATACTTTGCCTTTTGCAATCTTTCTCTAACTGCTTGAGTTGGGAAAGGGTTAACCCAGGTAAGGTGCAGGAAGTTGACGTTGTCAAATTGTTCAATAGCTTGCAGGATACTGCCTTTATTACTTCCCCAGGACACAATGGTAACATCTGCTTTGTCAGGTCCGAAAAGCTGAGGAGCGGGCATATGATTTTGGGCACACGTTTCCAGCTTCTTCATCCGTTTCTGCATCTGCTGGTTTCTGTTTTCTATTTCCTCATTGGAATAACCATATGGATCGTGCTCATCTGAATTAGCTAAAAGGTGGTTGCCGGTACCGGGGGTAGAGCGCAGGGAAATACCATCGCTAGATAAAGCGAAGCGCTGGTAATTTTCAATCTTTTCGGTTGTAAATTTACCTCTGTCTACTTCGTATCCAGAGTAATCAAACAGTTCATAACTTTGGTCGTTTTCGCAAATGTGTTTGTCTACAAGAATAAGGACTGGTGTTTGGTAGATGTCCGCTAGGTTAAATGCCTGCATTGTGAGGTCAAACGCCTCTTTAGCATCACCGGCTGCCAAGACAATACGGGGAAAGTCACCTTGGTGAGCGTGAAGGACAAAGCGCAGATCTCCCTGTTCTGTCCAGGTAGGAATGCCTGTTGCAGGAGCGCCGCGCATACCTTCAATAATGACAACCGGCAGTTCAGCCAGTCCTGCTAGGCCATAACCTTCTGACATCAAGCAAAAACCTCCACCTGAAGTAGCGACCAGAGACCGTGCTCCGGCAAAAGAAGCACCTAGGGCCATATTGATGGCTGCCAGTTCATCTTCGGGCTGTTTATAAATAAAACCGTATTCTTTTTGTAAAGGAGCAAGGGTATGAAGGATATTTGAAGTTGGCGTCATTGGGTAGATAGCGGCAAACTGCAAGCCGGCGGCAACTGCTCCCAAAGCGGCCGCCTGATTGCCGTTAACAACCATTAATGGTGAGTGTTCTTCTTTTGGTTTAAGGGTGCTGGTGGTGAACTGGGCAAAGTGATCACGGGCGTAATCGTACCCAGCTAAAGCGGCTGCGTGATTTTGTTGGGTAACTTCCTCTCCTTTTTTGGCAAACTCTTCACTGAGTAAATTTTTAAGATGAGCTATATCTCCACCTAGAATTCCGATTGTTGCCCCCAAAGCAACAGTATTGCTCATTAAGGGAGAACCGCCGTTGCTTTCTGCCAGTTTTGCCAGTGGAATAGGAAAAATATGAACATTATTGCTCACTTTTGAAGTATCAAGATTGCTAACCACATCAAAAAGCAAAAACCCACCTTCAACTAATTCATGGTAATGGAGATCAATCGTTTCCTGGTTTAAGGCAACGAGAAGATTGGTATGCTGAGTAGGGGCAAAAACCTCTTTGTCGCTCACACTTATCTGCATGACGTTATGTCCTCCACGAACCAAAGAAGGGTATTCGGTGTGGGTGTAGATATAGTAGCCGGAGCGGGTGGCGACTTTGGAAAACATAAGCCCGGCAGACTTAGCTCCTTGGCCAGCTTGACCACCAATCTTGAAGGTGAACAGGGCAGGTAAACGTGTCATCACTTTATTATATGCAAATAATGCCTAGTTAGGCAACCTTACTATCCATACATTTCAGCATAGACTCTTTCTTTTGGGCAGCCGAGTTGCGTAAGGATTTGGGTTGCTTCCTCTGCCATTTTTGTGTTGCCGCACATATAGGCAGATAACGAAGATGCGTCTTTAATATCTTCTTTTAAGATATCAGTGATGTGCCCGCTCTTACCCTGCCACGATTCATCCGGCCGGGAAAGTACCAGCTTGTAGTCGAGATTCGGATATTGAGAAGCAAGTTCTCTAAAGTAATTGTCCCAGAAAATATCCTCTTTGTAGCGCAGCCCAAAGTAGAATCTAATTGGGTTAGTGTAGTTTCTTTCGCGCAGGGCTACTTCAACCATTCGTTTAACGGGCGCTATTCCGCAGCCTGTAGCTAAAAATACGAGCTGGCTGCTTTCGTCTTCCAGGTGCAGAGTAAGGTGGCCAAAGGGGCCAAGGAATTCAATCTTATCTCCCACCTTTAACTTCTCAAAGTACTGTGAACCAAGTCCTCCGGGAGTTGAGTCAACCAGCAGGCCGTACTGTCTTTCTCCAACCTGGCCGGCAATAGAGTAGGAATTAAGTTTTGTGTCGTTAATCTTAACCGTAATAAACTGGCCGGCCTGGTAGGTTAGGGGTTGCTCGGCTTCAAAAATAATATCGTGAAACTTACCTGCAGGAATGTCGTGCTTGATAATCGTAGCGGTTTGAAAGGTAGGCATAGGGAAAATGGGCAACTTTATTACGTATACTCTCTATAGTACCTAACCTTGTTTCATTTGCAAAGCAGGGGTTTGCACTACAAAACCTAATCCCTGTTTTTTTGGGAAGTGCAGAAACAGCTGTGTTTTGTGTTAGAATTTTTCTACGACTATGAAAAAGCAAAGCAAAGCCTTAATTCAATCAATTTTCATTATTGCCCTGGTAGTGAGTTGGATTTTTGCCGGCTGGCCGCCAATTTTGGAAAGTCCGAAGTTCCTGCCTGAAGTTGGGGATGCGTATGCAGCAATAGGGATTATAAGGCCTAATGGTGACTCCACCCCTCTACAATGGACTCCTTCTCCTTCTGGTAGTCACTATTCCACTATTGATGAAATAGTTACACAACCCACAGCAGGGACAACGAGTGACATAGTAGATAACCAGAAAAATGTTTCAGCTATTGACCAGTATATGATGGAAACGATATCAGGGGTAAATTCGGTATCAGCTATAACAGTGTGGGTATACACAATGTGCGATAAGAATGCAAGCGATATGAATATTGGACTTTACTACAATGGTTCAGCACAGCAAACAAACGTTGTAAGTGTTAGTACAGCATACAGCTGGCTAAGTACCTCCTTTACAGGTTTAAATCTTTCCCAATCACAACTTGATGGTCTTGAAGTTCAAATAACAGGGGTTAATGGAGGAAGAACATACACAGTTGCCACTCTTTATGCAGAAGTAACGTACACCCAAGCCACTTCTATTAGTCTCAGCACAGATGGAACAGTCAGTTTTAGTAACATGGCTCCGGACTCAACCCAGGATACGACTGCTTCGGGCACAAATGATGTCCAGACAGTAAGTGTTGATTCAGGTCCGGCAACCTTACAAATCCGTAGTTCAAGTTTTTCCGACGGCAGTAATACTTGGAGCTTTGGGGATGCCAGCGGAGCAAATCAGGTGAAGTGGGAGTTTTCCAAAGACGGCACAAACTGGTCGACGTTTAATCTGGCTGACAATCTCTATACGTTTGATACGAATGTTGCCCAAGCCCAAACAAGGAATGTTTTCTTTAGGATTATGGCACCATCCTCAACCTCCTCTACAAACCCGCACAATGCGACTGTCACCATTGTAGCTACTTCGCCATAATTTTATTATTTTGACAAGTATTTTTGACTATTTTGTGGATTGACATTGGCCTTAAAAAACTAAGCATAATGAGTAGAAACTATTACTAAGTTCCGTGGAAATTCTTATGAAAAAAACTATTTCGTTACTTTTTGCTTTCCTTGGTCTAATTGCTTTAGCAGCTCTTACTCTTACCGCTACGACGCAAGCTGCTACATCTGCTACAGTGAATGCAACCGTTACAGTCCAGAATATTTCTGTTTCTGTTAGTGATGGAACTGTTTCCTATGGAACTTTAGCAGTTAATAGTTCCCAAGATACCACCGCTTCTGGCTTAAGCGATACCCAAACAGCTACGAATGACGGCAATATTGCTGAAGATTTGCAAATTAGAGGACAAGATACCGGAAATTGGACATTGGCAGCCGCTGCCGGGGCAGATCAATATGTTCATCAATTTTCCACGAACGCTGGTTCATCCTGGACAGCCCTTACGACTAACAATCAGCTATTAAGTGACGCTTTAGCTTCCAGTGGAGACCAAGACTTTGATCTTAAAATTACCACCCCTACATCAACCAGTGTCTTCACCGAGCAGACTGTAAGCGTAACAGTAGTAGCGACAGCCAACTAGTGGTGTATAATTGGTAGGAGCGTAACTAATCATAAGACTTGTAATGAATAAGGTTCTTGTTCTTATACTTTTTCTGCTCCTCCTTTTCCCAGCTCCTGTCTTGGCGCGAATTGGTGTCGGGGTAGCAACGGGTAAAATCCAGGTTGAAGAACAGCTTAAACCTGGAATGATGTATACGCTCCCTTCCCTGACTGTTTTGAATACAGGTGATGAGCCGGCAGATTACGAGGTAGCGATAACTTACCAGGAAGGTCAGAAGGAAAATAAACCCCTTGAAGAATGGTTTACATTTAGTCCAAAAGAGTTTCGTCTGGAGCCGGGCAAAGCCCAACCTGTTGAGATTCGTTTAAATGTCCCGATTAAAACGGTTCCCGGTGATTACTTTGCATACCTGGAAGGTCATCCGGCGCAAACATCAGAATCTGGGAGTACCAGGATCGGAGTGGCAGCAGCTTCCAAGCTGTACTTTACTATTGCTCCAGCCAATTTTATCCAGGGAGTCTACTACCGGGTAGTTTCTTTCTGGTCTACCTACGCTCCCTGGACGTCAATTGTGGGTGGGGTAGTAGCGGTTGGTTTGGTAGGACGATTCCTATGTAAGTTTGTTAACATTGAGATTAATGTCGGAAAGAAGCATTGGGGTTCTGGAAAAGATGAGCCAAAAAGTTCGGTAAAAGATGAAGAGGATGATAATGAATGATGGCTGTAACAAAAACTGCTGCCCCCATTGCTGCTTTGCTGTGTGTTCTCCTTATATTTGCCAGTTCTTCTGTCTGGGGAATCGAGAATTCCACTATTGATGCAACTGTTAAAATTGGCGTTTGCGGTAACGAATTAGCAGAAACGACAGCAGGGGAGGAGTGTGACAACAGCGACTTAAATAGTAAGACTTGTCAGAGTTTTGGGTTTGCCCAAGGTGAGTTATGGTGTAGGTCAGACTGCAGTTTTAGTACTGCCAGTTGTTCGGGGGTACTGGCTACTCCAACTCCTTCACCTACAACTGTTTCTGCACCCACCCCATCACCGGCTATCTCTTCAGTTTTACAAAACCAACAGGAAAGTGGCGCTCTAACTGAACTCAGTCTTACACCTTCCGCTTCTCCTATCGTGTATGATGGGCTTGCAAAACAAATCTCCCTGCCTTCGTACTTACAACTATTTGACGAAGATGGGGATGGTCGAATCGGAAGTAGAGACTTATATATAGTTATAAAAACGTGGGTGACTGCCTGGAGAAAGACCTCAGAAGATACTAAAGAAGGCTGTGATTTGAATAGTGATAACACCTGTGATTTAATTGATTTGTCAGTCATTTTGTACCATATTGATAGATAATTATGAGACTTAACTTTATTACATTACTAGGCAAAGCAATGCACTATCTCCTAGGCTCCTATATTCTTGTACACTTACTGGCGTTGTTTGGTATCTTTGTGGCGATTGCATACCCTGTCTGGTGGCTAGTTTTTCCCAGGAAAACAGTCTGTTTTTTGTGTCGGGCTAGGGCTGATGGAAGTATGTGTCCTGTATGTCGACAAAAAGTACACAAAAGGGAAGGTGTATATCCACGAACATTTTTGTCTGTGTTGCAAAATGCTGCTCTGATTCTCTTTCTCTCTCTCATAGCTATGGCAGCAGTGTTATTTGAAGCCAGGTATGTATTAGGGATTCCATTTCCTCCCACGCGAAAAACAGTATCGTTTATTATCCCTGCTAAAAAACAATACAAATTGGGAGAAGTTTTTCTTGTAAACTTGGAAATTGACGGAGTAGAGACATCAATAAATGCTGTTCAGGTTGATCTTGCGTTTAACCCTTCTCAGCTTGAACTCGTGGATTTTTGCACGGAAAAATCATTTGCTAACGTATTTGTGCAGAAAGAAATAAGTAATGAGTTGGGGTATGCCCGACTCACCGGTGGTCTTCCTAACCCTGGCTTCTCCGGAGAAAAGGGGTTATTTGCTATCGCCTACTTCAGGGCTAAGAATCCAGGATTAGCTGAAGTAGAGTTTCTCCCATCATCTTTAGTGCTGGCTAACGATGGTAAAGGTACAAATGTTTTAAAAGAAATAGGTAAATCAGCACATGTTATTCTTCCGGAAGAACTAAGTAAGGAAGAGTACGAAAAGCAGGAGCAATTACTCTCTTCAGTTGTGCTAGGCAGACAAGTAGATATTTCAGTAGAGGAGAAGCCCAAGCTTGTCTTAGGAGATGAGGCAGACGACCAAGAGCGTGTCCAACTTATTTTTTATGAAGAAACAGATGTTTTGGGGACAGAAAGCGGAAGTAAACTCCCTGAAATAAAAGACGAAAGCAAATTTCCTGATTTTGTGTCTTACATTACACTGTTTGACTCACTTATTATTTCTCTTTGGGGAAAGCTAGTCTTCTAGTTCTAGATTTTTTCTGTAAACTATGTTGTGTTCCGTAGTTCTTATACTGCAAGTCCTGTTTCTTCGGTTTGTATAGAATAATTAACAATCTTACCTCTCCTACCTTGATACTGATGAGTCTTTCAAAGACGAAAGGTAAGCTGTATTTGTTTTTACCAAGCAAGCAGTCTATGGTATACTGCTTGTCAGAATGTCCGGTGAGACAAAAGCACAAAAAGAGTAGGCCTTGGGCCTACTCTTTAATTTTTAGTGGGACTTTTTACCTCCCTTGCGCCCTGCTTCTCGTGCCCGTTGAGATCCCTCTTTAAACTTGGTGGGGCTAGCCAGTCCTCCCTTTCTCCCGATATCCTCGTAAAATTCTACGCCCTGATTTCGCTTGGTTGCCAGTCCGCCTTTTCTTCCTGCTTTGGCATGTCCAGTTGAGTCCCCGTGCCACCCTCTACCTTTCTTAGCCATATGTAAAACCCACCTCCCTTCTCAAGTAAACTATTAACTAGCATAACCATACGGCGCTTGTATAAATGCGGGATTAGGAATTGGTAACAATTGGGTAAGAAACGAAGCTGATTGTTAAGCGGTACCTATTTGCTTAATTTTGCGGAGAACCTCTTCTTTACTAAAACTACTCAAGTCTATTCCCTGTTTTGTGCTAAGGGTAAGTCCTGTAATAATCTTATGAGCTTGGATAGCTTCCCTCTTTTTAAGAAATCTTACTGGTTCAGGGTTAGTTTCAAAGCCTTCAATTTCGAAGACAAGCGTTCCGAAAAAGATAGTAGTCATTATATTGGTGGAAAGTAAATTTTCAAAAAGGATAGGAAAGATGGTTTGACTGGAAAAGAAGCGTCGATACGTAATGACTACCTTATCTTCCTCAATTGTTACTGTATCAGGAAAAAGAGTGAAAGGAAAAACTGTCTTTATTTCATAAAGAGTTGTTTCAGACTTGGATACCAAGTGATTAAGTTTATCTCTCTCTTTTTTGCTGGGTTTTGTATTAGTATCTTGGCCAAGCCAATTTTCAAACTTCGTTTTATAGGTTTGGGCACTAATTTTTTGATTCATAAAAACCGCTTGTCACAGCATAGCTAGTACATATTAAAGACACGTGAGAAAAAAATATGAAAAACGTAATACTCCTTTTTGCGGGATTATTACCAACCTTTTACTTCGTTCTTACTACTAAAAGATACACTTCTGTTGTTATACATATGCAAAGAAAGGAGGTATATATGAGATTGAGCACCCTTGACTGGATTTTTATGATCCTCTTAATTGTTGGAGGTATAAACTGGGGCTTGGTTGGCCTTTTCGGCTTTGACCTAGTAGCAGCCATTTTTGGGGTAATGACGCTTTTGGCGAGATTGGTGTATATCTTAGTGGGGATTTCGGCTCTGTACATACTGTTTGTGGCTGCTTCCCGTTCAGATAGAACATAGCGCTATTTTGTGCGGTAACGACTAAAGCTACCTTTTCTCTACTATTGTTGTTACCTTACAATGAAGAAGGAGAGAGGTCTATGGCTAGGATTGTAAGAAAAAAGTAAGAAAAGCGTAAT